>Ga0209702_10002285_pt1 | contig 34027 bp, 39 predicted proteins | sample FRY01_FD_187210 | JGI IMG/M metagenome (GOLD analysis project Ga0209702, IMG submission 187210) | Freshwater microbial communities from Lake Fryxell liftoff mats and glacier meltwater in Antarctica - FRY-01 (SPAdes) (version 2) | ecosystem: Environmental > Aquatic > Freshwater > Ice > Glacier...
TCGCGAATGACCTTGCCCCACTTGGCGGTTTCTTGCTTCTGGTGCACAACCAGTTCTTCAGGCGTGCTGCCCACGGCATCGACACCCTGCGCCCGCAACTTCTCTTTTACGTCGTTGGCGCTCAGAGCCTTGACGGCATCACGACTGACACGCGTGACGATGGCCGACGGCGTGCCTGCCGGTGCAAACATGCCAAACGATGTCACGGACTCAAAGCCCGGCAGACCGGATTCGGCGATGGTCGGCAGATCCGGCATCAGCGGCGTGCGTTTTGCAGTGCTGGTGGCCAGCGGGCGCAGCCTCCCGCCTTTGGCCTGCGGCAGAGCAGTGATCACATCGACAAATGACAACGCGGTCTCACCCGAAATCAGCGCTGTTGCCGAAGGGCCTCCGCCCTTGTACGGAATGTGCTGCAGTTTCACTTTGGCAAGGTTCATGAAGAGTTCCGTCGCCAGATGACTGGTCGCACCGACACCTGCTGTTGAAAACGCAATCTTTCCCGGCTGCGCCCTTGCCAACGCAATCAGTTCCTTCACGCTCCTGACCGGCAGGGACGGATGCACGGACATGATCTGCGGACTGATGGCCACCAGCGTGATCGGCGCAAAGGCTTTTTCGCTGTCATACGGCAGATCTTTGTACAGATGCGGTGCAATGGCGAAGGTGCTGTTGGTGCCAAGCAGCAACGTGTAGCCATCGGGTGCGGCTCTCGCCGCAAGTGCGTGACCTATGGTGCCAGTTGCTCCGCCTCGGTTATCCACTATCCACTGCTGGCCAGTGTAATCGCCCAGTTTCTGGGCCAGGATGCGCCCTATGGAGTCGGTTGATCCGCCTGCGGCCCAGGGAACGATCAAGCGCACTGGCTTGTTTGGATAATCCTGCGCCGCCGCGATCGTGAAGGCAAAAATCAACGACAGAGAAGCAAGCGGTAACCACAACCGGTTGCACAGTATGGTGATGCGCATGATGACCCCCATTAAGATGGTTGATCCGTACGCCGCTGCCGGTCGCTGCCGCTGTCCGGCACAGCCTGATTTATTGGAATATTAGGCTCGTCACACTCATTGCACAATCCGAAAATTATGATTTATTATTCATTAATGACGAATAATGCGACGCTCAAGCATCTGCGCTGCTTCACCACCGTGGCACGCGAAGGCAGCTTCACCCAGGCCGCCAAACGCATTTTCATTACCCAGTCCGCGCTCACCGCGACGATCCAGCAACTCGAGCAGGCAGTGGGATTAAAGCTGTTTGATCGCACCACACGCCGGGTAACGCTCACGCGCGAAGGCGCAAGCTTTGTGCCGGTCGCCGAGCGCCTGTTACAGGAATTTGACACTGCGGTAGCCGATGTCCGCGCTGTAGCAGATCGCCAGCGCGGACACGTCAGCATCGCGGCGGCACCCTCGGTGGTGGCCCTGATCCTCGCACCGGCAATCGCCAGATTCAGCGCGACTTATCCCAACATCAGCGTCACCGTCAGCGACGGCGGCGCGGAACTGGTGCAACAGCGCCTCCTCGCCTCAGAGGCAGACTTCGGCATTACCAGCAGGTGGGCGGACGATCCTGGACTCGAATTTCGCCCGCTGATCTACGACCGATTCGGTCTTGTATGCCGTCGTGATCACCTGCTGGGTCGTGCAAAAACGCGGATTGCGTGGAAACGCCTCATGGGAGAGCGCTATGTCAGCCTCGCGATCGACACCGGCATCCGCACCATGCTACAGGCGGCGCCCGGGCTGCCCGCACTGTTGCGCACGCCACATTTCGAGGTCTCCAGTACGGGCTCCCTCCACGCGATGCTTGACGCAGGACTCGGTGTATCGGTGCTTCCGGCACTGGCAGCTCATCTTAAGCCGCTGAACCAGCTATCTTTTCGCGAATTGATCGAGCCGAAATTGGAACGCGAAATCTGTGTCATCACGCGCCGCAGCCGTGCCTTGTCACCGGCCGCGCAGAGCATGCTCACGGAGATTACAGAACACCTGCAGACACATGCGCTACCACCTGGCGCCCGGCTGGCGTGAGAATAAACGCAGCCTGTATCAACTGCTGCGTTCAAATGAATCGCAGCAACTGTTTCCCCATCTCCGCACAGCCTGAGCGCAGCTTCAACTCTAACTGATTATCCATTTTGGGATGTCACACAAAGCGCTCCTTGTGCTGTAATGGCGCAAACTTGGCACCGGGGGGCTCACATGAAACTGCGAAACTGCGTCACTGCATTGATTCTTGCCACAATGATCGCCACGGTCGCAGCCGAGGAATATCCAAGTAAACCGATCCGATTGATCGTGCCCTACGCACCCGGAGGCAGTTCCGACATCCTCGCGCGACTATTCGGCCAGCGTCTCGGTGAGACCATGGGCCAACCTTTTGTCGTCGACAATCGCCCTGGCGCCGGCGGCATGATCGGCACCGCCATACTCGCGCGAGCACCCGGCGATGGGCATACGCTGATTCTGCAAGACATGCCGCATACCATCAATCCGGCGGTACATGACAAGGTTCCCTACGATCCGGTGACAGACTTCACGCCAATCACGCTCATCGCCCGCGCGCCGCAATGGCTATTCGTCCATCCCGGGGTCCCGGCCCGCACGGTCGCGGATTTGGTGACGCAGGCAAAAGCACAGCCTGGTAAATTCAAAATCGGTTCTGCCGGTAACGGCAGCGGCACCCACCTGATGGCCGAACTGCTGATGCGGGGTGCAGCGATCGATCTCACACATGTGCCCTACAAGGGGGCCGGGCCGGCGGTCGCAGCGACAGTCGCAGGTGAAATGAATGCGGTGTTCACGTCGATGCCTGCGGCCATCGCATTTGTGCAATCCGGCCGACTGCGTCCGGTCGGCGTGACCACCCCGACACGCCACTCGGCGCAACCAGAAGTACCCACGTTCGCGGAATCAGGCATTGCCGGGATGACGCTGTTTCACTGGTTCGGCGTATTGGCACCCGCGAAACTGCCCAATCTGCCCCTAAAACGGCTCAGCACGGAAATCAAGGCTGCGGTAAACCACCTGCCGATTCAGGAGCGCTTCAAGGCCATGCTGATTGAACCTGCAACGACCAGCCCGGAGGAGTTTCGCGCGCTGATCCAATCAGACCTCCAACGTTGGGGAAAAGTGGTCAAGGCGGCCGGCATCAAAGCCAACTGAGATCCGGGGTGACGTAATCCCGTCGATGTCACCCGCATTACCGGCAATCGGCACCTTACGCTTTCCGAGCCGCCACCATGTCCGCTGCATGCGCGTCGCGGGTCACGCGCCGGATATCCTCACGACGCTGCAGCCACCACGAATAAGACAGCGGCAGCAGGTCAAGGTAGTCCTTTACACCAAGGTCGCGCGCCGCGTGCGCCGGCCAGTGCGGATTCCACAACATCTCACGGGCAAGCGCGATGAAATCGGCTTGGCCGGCTTGCAAAATTTCTTCCGCATGACCCGGTTCGGTAATAAGGCCAACGGCGATAGTCATCAAATCGACCTCTCTGCGCACGCGGTCCGCATACGGCACATGGTATCCGGGCACCCGCGGGACCGGCGCAGCAGTCCCCGGCCCGGCGATGCCGCCTGACGAGGCAGTGATCACGGCGACACCGCGCGCTTTTGCCTCGCGGGCAAGCACTACAGTATCGTCCATGCTCCATTCACCGCTGCCATCCACAGCAGAAATCCGCATGAACACGGGTTTATCTGCGGGCCAGACGCTGCGCACCGCTTCAACGATTTCCAGGCAAAGGCGCATACGACCCTGCAGATCACCGCCATAAGCGTCGTCGCGCCGGTTGGCAAGTGGCGAAAGAAACTGATGTATCAGATAACCATGAGCTGCGTGTATTTCAATGATGTCATAACCGGCCTGCGCCGCACGCGCGGCAGCCTCGCGCCAATGCGCGACCACTTCCCTGATTTCCTCGCGGGTCAGCGCGTGTGGAACCGGTACCTTTTCTCCTGCGGAAATTGCGCTGGCGGACACCGTCTGCCACGGTGCATTGCCGTGCTTAGCGTCCTCATCCGTCAGCGCTCGGTAGCCCTCCCAAGGCGAACATCCGGAGCCTTTGCGTCCGCCGTGACCGATCTGGATTGCGGGTATAGCACCATGCTGGCGTAGAAATTCATTGATGCGCAGATAACCTGCGATATGCGCATCTTGATAAATGCCCGCACAGTGATGCGATTTTCGTCCGCGTTCCTCGACGGCAGTCTCCTCGCAAAATACGATGCCAGCGCCCCCGAGCGCGAATTGGCCGAGATGCACGAGATGCCAGTCGGTCGGTCCACCTTGTTCCGACGCGTATTGGCACATGGGGGAAACAACAACGCGATTTCGCGCCGTAAGGCTACCCAATCTGATCGGTGTGAACAGCAAAGGCGTGATGCATTCAGCGGACATGTTTGCGGGGTGACTCAATATTGCAGGATGTCTTATTGTAATCGGAAGCCGTGCACGGCTATCGTTTATCCTGAAATCCAATCATGCGCCTATGGTACTGTTTTGAATTCCCGCAGAATTACAAGCGCAGCGCTCCACTCAATTTCACCCGCCATAAAATGATCAACACTACTGCGTCGCGAGCGTGAACCAGTCGGGCAGATAAAACCCGAGAATCATCGACAAACATTTGTGCTGCTCACCGGTGGTCGTGGGTTGCGCGTCTCCTCGCCGGTATTTTGTGAACGACAATCGCAATAGTCGTCGGCTGCCGGGCTGAACTTATTTCAGTTTGACGTGTGACGCAGCTTGTCCAGTAATCCCGGCACGAATCTCCCACAGCTTTTTCTTGATGCGCCCCGCATTCTCCGCCCCCATGCGCATCAGGATTTTCTGCCCTGCCGAACGCGTTTCAAGGTCCGGATCGGCATAACGATAAAACACCTTGGGTCGCACCAGCGCCACCGGCGCTTTTAATTCCGGCGCGGCCAGCAGGTGGTCGATGACGACTACCAGCCGGTCGTTGAAATGGCCTTGCGGATAACCGAGTTCGCGGTAGGCCTGCTGGAACAGCGGGTAATAATGAAAATAAAACGCCGCGAGTTTGGCACTGTCGATGGCCTCTAGCAATTTCACATAGGGGGTGTAACGCGCGGCATTCTCCGCGGCAATGGTGGCCTGTTCATTGTTGCCGTTGAAGGCGAACACACCCGGCACCCGCTGCAGCGGCATCACCCGCCATACGATGCGGTCGCCAGTCAGGTTATCGACGGTGGCAACCACGCGGCGCACGAATCCCTCCAGGATCAGCGCCTTGAGCAATCCCTGATCGGCGGATAGCCCGGCGATTTCGCCCTGCATGGTGCTGTCGCTGGTATCCAGCGCAGGCAGCGGTTTCACCGGCGTCATGCCGGGAACCGGATGGCGGATTTCGGGTTCGGCCAGCGCTGTGGATGGTGCTGGCGGCGGCTCTACGTACGGTGCGGGTTGCACCACGGGCACAGGCTCGGGGGTGCGCAGTGCGTTGTACGCAATCAAGCCAAAAATGACCAACCCCGCAATCGCAATCAACCACCAAACCAGGCGCCGCATAAGCTGTACCTCACCTCAACTATTGCTCATGCCTACAGGTATAACGCGTCCGCGGCATCACTACAATATGCCAGGCGCACGGTGAGGTCCGTAATTACGCGCTGATGATTATTTGCCCATCCCCACTTCTTTCGCCGCTTTCGCCCAGATCACGATATCGGCAGCGATACGCCGGCCCATTTGTTCGGGCGAATCGCCGACGATATCCAGTCCGGCGTCGAATAGCCGCGCTCCAACCTTGGGATCGGCCAGCGCCTTCTGGTAAGCCGCAGCCAGACGCGCTACGACTTCATCCGGTGTGCCCGCTGGCGCCATGGTGCCGAACCACTGCGAAATATCCATGTCGGGGTAGCCCATCTCTGCGAGCGTAGGCACATCAGGCAGGGCCTTGGAACGGTTTTTGGAAGTAACCGCAATCATCCTGATTCGTCCCGCCCTGGCCTGCGGCACCAGCGGTGCAGCCCCCAGCACGGCGACCGGCACATTGCCGCTGACCAGATCCACTACGGCCTGCCCGCCACCTTTGTAGGCCACCGCCGTCATTTTCACTTTGGCCATCTGAAAAAATACGAGTGCGGCCAGTGCTTGTGTGCCTCTGGGTGAAGAAATGGCATAAGCGATGTCGCCGGGGCGTGATTTGGCGGTCTTGATCATTTCAGTGATTGACTTCCAGCCGGGCGCCGGATGTACGGCAATGATGATGGGCTGGCTGGTCAGAACTGAAACCGGACGCAGATCCTTGTCTACCCGGTATGGCAGGGATGGATTCAGCACCGGCTGGTAAAACGAGGAATCGGAGCCTACCAGGATGGTGTAGCCGTCAGCAGTGCCGCGCAGCAGCGTTTCGATTGCAATGACGCCTGAGGCACCGGGCCTGTTATCGACGATGACGGTCTGCCCCAACTCACGCGAGATGAAATCACCGGTTACGCGCGCTGACAGGTCAGTGGTGCCGCCCGGTGAAAATCCGACCAGTACCCGTATGGGTTTGGTCGGCCAGCTCTGCGCCATGCTGAATGAGCACAGACTGAACAACAGGATGCCAAATATGATTTTCCTCATCGTTTCCTCCTGGTTATGGATCTACGATTTCGAACATCAGGCAACCCGGTCTACTGCAGGCCGGGATAAATCTGCCGTCTGCCTGTTACGCCATGCCGATGGGCTCCGCCAGTTTGTCGTTGACCTTGCCCGGACGCGCCCGCATCAGGTCTTCCATTTCCTTCTTCACCTTGGCGCGACCTGGATCATCAAACAGGTTGTCCATTTCGCCGGGATCGTTTTTCAGATCGTAGAGTTCGCCCGCGCCAGAGCCCAGTTCGAAGGTGCATTTGTGAGTCTTGGTGCGCACCGTGCGCAACTGCAACCCAACGCCGCAGCGGGAAGGATGCACATGCCATTCGCTCCAGGCGGCATCGCGCGGCGCGGATTTACCCGCCAGCAGACTGCCCAGGCTGCGGCCCTGCAGATCGTACGGTGCCGACACACCTGCACTTTCGTAAAAGGTTGCCGCCAGGTCTAGCGTCGACACCGGTTCGGTCACCACCTTGTTTTTGGTCACGCCAGGTCCGCGCGCGACCAGAGTCACGCGCATCAGGTCTTCGTACGGCGTCGGGCCTTTCAGATACAGGCCGTGGTTGCCCAGCATGTCGCCATGATCGGTGGTGTACACGATCAACGTATCTTCGGCGTACCCCAGATCGTCCAGCGCGTTAAGGATACGGCCGACATTGTGATCGATCAGCGAAATCATGCCGTAGTAGTTACACGTCATGTCCGCGAGCTGGGCATCGGTCTGCACCGGCACGCGTGAACCTTCGGCGCGGAACTTGCGCATTTCCGGGTCGCTCAGTTGTGGCACGCCTTCGAGCTGGGCCTTGTGCCACCACGGCCGGCGCTCGAGATCCATGGTGCGATGCTTCGGCAGCACGATGCTTTTCGGATCGTAGAGCTGACTCCACGGCTCCGGACAATCGAAGGGATGATGCGGATCAGGAAATGACACCCACATCGCCAGCGGTTTCTCGCGATCATGGTGCGTAAGCAAGTCTATGGTGCGATCCGCCGTCCAGGTACTGCTGTGCCAGGCTACCGGCAATGCCGAATTCCAGGTCTGCGCAGCGCCAGTGTCGGTGCGCGACGACTGGGCCCAGCTTTTGTAGGCCTCTTCGTTCTTGCCACGCGAGACGAACCAGCGTTCGTAATGTCCCATCGGCGGACGATCCAGCGGCCGTGTGCGATGAGTATGGCCGAGCACTGTGAGCTCCACGTATTCAAAACCCATGTAGGGGCCGTTCCAGTCCGGTCCGTATTTGTCCTGGCTCTTGTTGCACTCGGGCGTGCCGGTAGCTGTAAAAGTCGATTTGGTCGAGAAATGCGCCTTGCCGATGAATGCGCTGCGGTAACCGGCGCGGCCCAGCGTGCCGCCAAAACCTTGTTCGCCTATTCGCGGATCAAGATCAACCCCGTTGTCCCACACGCCATGCGTCAATGGCAGCAGGCCCGTGAGCATCGAGGAACGTGATGGCTGGCACACCAGGTTGGGCGTCATACACGCCGAGAAACGTGTGCCGTCACGTGCCAGCGTATCGAGGTGCGGCGTCTTGATGTGCGGGTTTTCGAAGCCGTTGCAATCGGCGCGCTGCTGGTCAGAAGTAATCAGGATGATGTTGGGACGCTTCACACTCATGAACTCTCCTTCAGTTTTGTAGCAATGCCCGCAACGCCGGTATCCGGCGTCGCGTATCACGGGACCCGTGTCACACTCTGCAGTGATCGTCGCATGAATATTGACACCCATGGGAGATATACGCAATTATGAATTTTATAAATCTTCATAAATATGAGTTATCACATGGATTTTCCCGACGTCGAATATTTTGCAGTGCTCGCCGAACCCGGACATGTGGCCGCTATACAAGCTGGCATTCCAGAGCATCGGCAAAAAGGAACCCCGCATCGTGGTGCAAACCACCTCACTGTCGATCCGGGACCAGTTGGTGGCATCCACTGATCTGCTGGGCACCAGTTCCAAACGTTTGCTGCGCCAGATCCAGTCCCGCCATCGCGTCGTCGAACTGCCGGTCAAGGAATTCAAGGTCAGGCGCGGCATCGGCGTGTTCCACCGCAAGGACGCCTATCTATCGCCTGTCACGCGGCGCTTCATCGAACTGCTGAAAGCCACGGCAAAGCAATTTATCCAGGAATCGTAAACCGTTTTTTCCGGATAACTTCAGGGCGCCTGCACAGCCCGCCGTGTCACATAAGCGATCGACAGCCCTTGCACCAGAATGGAAAACACCACCACAACATAGGTCAGCGCCACCACGGTGTCCCGCTCTGGCCCAGCCGGCAGTGACAATGCCAGCGCCACTGAAATGCCGCCGCGCAATCCGCCCCAGGTCAGCACCTTCCACGAGCCCTGCGGCAGTTTGAAGGTTTTACGCAGAAAACGTACCGGCATACCTACCGTCAGCATGCGAGCCAGCAGCGTCACCGCCACCGCCGCACTCGCAGCAACCAGCGTATTAAGCGAATAAGCAATCAGCAGCACCTCCATGCCGATCAACACAAACAGCATGGCATTGAGAATTTCATCAATCAGTTCCCAGAACATATCGAGGTAACGCCGTGTGGTATCCGACATGGCAAGGGCACGGCCGTGATTGCCGATGATCAGTCCGGCGACCACCATCGCCAGTGGCCCCGACACATGCAGCTTGCTGGCCAATGCATAACCACCAGTAACGGCAGCTAGCGTCAGCAGCACTTCGACCTGATAACTGTCCACGCTTTTCAGCAGACGGAAGGTTACATAACCCAGCACCAGACCGAACAGCACTCCGCCGCCCGCTTCCAGCAGCAGCAATTCCAGTCCCTGCCCTACCGTCGGCGTGACCCCGCTGACCAGCATGCCCAGCAGCAGTGAAAAAATCACCACACCCACGCCATCGTTGAACAGCGATTCGCCGGCAATCACCAGTTCGAGTTCTTTCGGAGCCTTGGCGGATTTGAGTATGCCCATCACGGCTATCGGATCAGTGGGCGAAATCAGCGCGCCGAACAGCAGGCAGTACATGAACGGCAATTCCAAGCCCGCCAGCGGCAACACGAACCACATGCCATAGGCCACCACTACCGTCGACAGCAATGTGCCGAACACGGCCAGCGCACCCACCGGCCAGCGGTAAGCCTTGAGCTCACTTAAATCGACATGCAGCGCACCAGCAAACAGCAGCAGCGACAACATGCCCTGCATCAGCACATCCGAGAAATCGATGGACCGCAACAGCGACTCTTCATACTGGCGCAAACCATAAGCCAGCCCCATCGCATCCAGTCCGACCAACGCCAGCGAAAACACCAGCGCCGCCGCCATCACGCCGATAGTCGTGGGCAGGCCAATGAAGCGATGATTGAGATAAGCCAGCAGCGCGGTAATGACCAGACAGATGGCAGCGATATTGAGCATGTGGGCCGTTGATTTCCGATAGCGGTTGATGCGTCGCGCCCAAACCGTCAGCACGCATGTAGCAGCATCAATGTTCAGTAATGAGTCGATTAAAGCACACACTTCAACGCGCATGCAGCACCGGCGGTATACCGTGGGCGTGCGGTCTGCAGTCACGACGATGCGTGTAGACTCCTTCCAAAGGATTTTCGATCCCGCCCGCAATCCGGATCACTGCATCGACTGCCGGACATACTCACAGAGAAACAACGATGAAATACAAGGACTACTACAACATACTCGGAGTGGATCGCAGCGCCAGCGCCGAAGTGATCAAAAAAGCCTACCGAAAGTTGGCTCATAAATATCATCCGGATGTATCCAAGGATCCCGAAGGCGAAGAAAAATTCAAGGAAGTCGCAGAAGCATACGAAACTCTCAAGAACCCGGAAAAGCGCGCCGCTTATGACCAATTAGGCAGTCACCGACCGGGAGAGGATTTCCGGCCGCCACCCGACTGGGGGCAACAGCATGGCAGCTCACAGCACGGATTCGATGAAGCGGATCTGGCCGATCTCTTTGCCGGACTGTCGGGCGGACGCCATCGCGCCGGCCCAAGTGGCGCAAAAATTCGCATGCCCGGCCAGGATTACGACGTCACCGCGCAAATTTCGCTGGAGGATGCGTATCGCGGCACACAGATTGAACTGAATCTGGTCGTAACCGAACCCGACGCCAAGGGGTTTATGCACCGCGAACCCCGCACCTTCAAAGTCAACATCCCCAAGGGCGCCAGCGATGGCCAGCGCTTGCGCCTGGCCGGCAAAGGCGGCAAGGGATTGAATGGTGGCCGCGATGGCGACTTGTATCTGAACATCGTGTTAAAGCCGCATCCGCAGTTTCGCGTCAGCGGTCATGACCTCTATCTCGATCTGCCGTTGGCACCGTGGGAAGCGGTATTGGGGGCGACCTTAGAGGTGCAAACCTTGGGCGGGCCGGTACGGCTGAAAGTACCGGCAAATACCCAGGCTGGCCAGCAGTTGCGGTTGACAGGACGCGGGCTTCCCACGCGACAGGACAAGGCAGGTGATTTGTTCGCCATTGCACAAATTGTTGTGCCCGTGACCGCCACAGATCGCGAACGCGAATTGTTTGAACAGCTCGCAGCAACATCAAAGTTTGATCCGCGCGGGCCTTTGCAAAGGGAGGTCTGAAATGAAATCCGAACGCCCTGAAGCGATATGGCTGAACGAAGACCATGAATTCTCGTTGGCAGAACTGTCAGAACTGTCCGGCATGCCGGAATCAGATCTGCGAGAGCTCGTCGACTATGGCGCCATTACCCCTGTCAGCCCTGAGGCACCAACGTGGACATTCGGCGGGCAGTGCCTGTTGACCGTGCGCACGGCGTATCGCCTCCGCGTCAGCTTCGACCTTGAGCCGCATGGTGTGGCCCTGACAGTTTCACTGTTGGACCGGATCCGCGAACTTGAGGCGCAGCTACGCGATCTGAGTGCGCAATTGCCACGCCGTTCCCGCTAGAATTCAGGCGCCAGTATTTTCGAAGGAATCAGTCCGATTCGGTTTGCGACCTTGCAGGAGTGTGCGTCACAGCTTGCCGGCAAACAAATAATAGGCCAGCGCACCCAGTGCTCCGATGATGACCAGCCACTGCAGTGCATCCCTGGCACTTTCCGCATTTGCCGCAGACATGCGGTTTTTGACGTCCGGTTGTTGCTCGATGTACTGCTCGACGATCTCCTTGGCTTCCTTGAGCCCTACCATTATGCGCCATGCGGACAAACCTGATCGCTTCGATCTTGTTGCCCTGCTCCAGCGCCCTGAGCGCGTCTCCCGGAATATCCGACCTGAGCTCATTCATGGGGGATGTCTCCCAGAGGTTGCCGCACTAACGGAGCATAACGCGGCCAGTGGCGCAGGTAGATCTGTTCGAACAATGACAGCACCACCACGCCCATGACGGCTGCGCCCAGCGCAATCAGCGCCAGGGTCTGGATTTTCAATAAATAGGCGCAGGCCGCCAAAATTACAAACAACGTAAAATGAAAAAATATGATGCCGGTCTCCGCCCGGTGCACGTTCAACTGGATGCGGCCCTTGCAGTGATGACAGTCGATTTCCATACGCGCCACCACCGCTCTGCTGAACTTTCGCCGGGACAGATCCCCCTTGCACAACGGGCAGCGATAATCCATGTGCGCTCTATACCTCTACCCGTACGGCATCAGCCGGACCGGACGCAGTATTGGAGAAACCGGTGATGCGCTTGCTCATATTGATGTCGGTCACGGCATAACCCAGCTTGCAGTACAGCGCCTGCGCTGCTGCGTTGTGACCAAACACATGCAGACCGATGTCCGCCAGTCCCAGTGCCGCGACGTAGGGCTCCAGCGCAAGGAAAGCACGTTCCGCATGCCCTTGGCGGCGATGCTGTTCCTCGATTTTGACATCATAGATAAACGCGCTGCGTGCGCCATGGTGCTCCAGTACGGCAAACCACAGATAACCGACGGTTGGGCCGCCCTCATGCGCCAGGATTTCAAAAAGATGGTTCTCTGGCGTAGCCAGGCCCTGTAGCAGCAAATCATGAAATACCTTCCGCGACAGATCCATCGCCGGTGCCCGGGGCCAGGCCCCGGAGGCTATCTTGTCTTCGGCATAAGCCGTAATTGCGGCTTCCAGATACGTGGCATAGGCCGCGGGACGCATTGAGTGCAAGCAGGTCATGCCAGGCACTCCAGAGTGGTTCCCTTAATCAGGATATATTCCATGCAGAACTGCCCATCCGAACTCCAGCTTTCTGTATTCACACTCTCGATGACGCCATAGCCGGTCGCTACGTGATCATTTGATACTGATTCCCGCATCCTTGATTAGCTTGCTCCACTTCGCGGATTCGGATTTTATGAAAGCGCCATAATGTTCAGGGGTATCTCCGGATGGCGTCAGCCCCTGCGCTGCAAACTTTTGTTTGACGTCGGCGCGGGCCAATGCCTTGTTGACTTCACTGTTCACTCGGGCGATGACGTCGCGTGGCGTAGCCAGCGGCGCTACCAGGCCGAACCATCCAAGCACCTCGAAACCCGGGAGGGTTTCAGCCACCGGCGGCACGCCAGGAACCGCAGGCGCGGGTTCCTTGCTGGTGACGCCTATTGCACGCAACTTGCCAGCTTGCACCATCGGTATCGCTGCAGTCAGGTTGGAAAACATCACTGGCAAATGGCCACCCAGCAGATCCACCAGCGCCGGCGCCTCCCCCTTGTATGGGACATGAATAATCTTGATGCCCGCCATTTTGGCCAGCAACTCGCCGGACATGTGCGGTGATGCGCCGATGCCGCCCGAACCATAGTTGATCTGATTCGGACGCGCTTTGGCGAGCGCAATCAGCTGGCTGACGGATTTGACCGGCAGCGACGGGTTAACGACCAGTACCAGCGGAGTCGTCGCTACCAGCGACACGGCGGCAAAATCCTTCGCCAGGTCCGGAAACGTTTTTTCGTTCAGAATCATGGCGTTGATCAATGTCTGCGTCACCATGAACAGCGTATAGCCATCGGGTGCGGCCTTGGCCACCAGTTCGCCGGCAATGATGCTGCTCGCACCTGCGCGGTTTTCCACCAACAGGTTCTGGCCTAGCCCTTCGCCAAGGCTCGGAGCTATGAAGCGTGCAACGTTGTCGGTAGCGCCTCCGGCTGAAAAGCCGACTAGTACACGTACCGATTTGTTCGGATAATTCTGCGCCCATGCGCCAGCTGTGGCCGTCGCGAGCATGATGCCGAAAATTGTATGAGTAATTTTCACGGGACTCCTCCTTGTTATAGACACCATTATCCATCGCTCAGACCCGGAGCCGGCCGGGTTCGATCGGTTGCCCGCAGCCCCTTCAGAGATTGATGTAACATTTTTATTTAATTTATATTTTTAAACTGAAGTCAACAAAAGGACGCCGCGGCGCCCTGTTACAACTGTTCTAGTGCCTATTGCTGTGATGGCTCGGACTGCGGATCAGCCGCTACCGAAGCTTGCTGATCTTCGCCTGCAGGCTGTTGGCCTTCCTCAGCAGGTGGCGCATTGTCAGCCTCCTTGCGCAACCGCTTCTCTTCCTTCTTTTGCTTCTTGGCCAGTTCGCGCTGCCGCTTTGCGAATCCATAATTCGGTTTTGCCATGGGCGTTTCTCCTTAGTAAAAAATAAAACGGCGACAGCGCATCAGCGCCGTCGCCGCAGAAACCGCAGGAACAGAATATACGTAAAGGCGGCTTATAACGCCTTCTCCAGTCCCTGCCGTTGCGCGGTCATTTCCGCAGGCAGGCGTGCTTTGAGTTTGCTGAACAGTTCGTCGTGATCCCTGATCTCGGCGCGCCAGGCTTCATGATCAACATGGGTCAGCGCATCGAAGGTCTCGCGAGTAAAGCCAGTCATGCCTTGCCATTCGATATCTTCGTAACGCGGCATGTTGCCGATCGGCGTAGCCGTAGCGCCCGATTTGCCTTCACAGCGTTCGACCACCCATTTCAGTACGCGCATGTTGTCGCCAAAGCCCGGCCACATGAATTTGCCGTTGGAATCGCGACGGAACCAGTTCACCGCAAAAATCTTCGGTGCCTGCTTGAGCTTGGCACCCACGCCCAGCCAGTGCTTAAAATAATCACCGAAGTGGTAACCGCAGAACGGCAGCATCGCAAACGGATCACGGCGCACCACACCGACCTTGCCGACGATGGCCGCCGTGGTTTCCGATGCCATGGTGGCTGCCAGGTACACGCCATGCGCCCAGTCCTTGGCTTCGGTGACCAGCGGCACAGTGGTGGTGCGGCGACCGCCGAACAGGAATGCATCAATTGGCACGCCGGCGGGATTTTCCCAGTCCGGATCCATGCACGGGATTTGCGAAGCATGCACGGTAAAGCGCGCATTGGGGTGTGCTGCCTGGCGTCCGCTTTCCGGCGTCCATGAATTACCGCGCCAGTCGGTCAAATGCTTGGGCGGCTCTTTGGACAGGCCTTCCCACCACACGTCGCCATCGTCGGTCATGCCGACATTGGTGAATATGGTGTTGGTCTGCAACGCGGCCAGGCAGTTGGGATTGGTTTCCGCCGATGTGCCAGGCGCAACACCAAAAGCACCGGCTTCGGGGTTGATGGCATACAAGCGGCCATCCTTGCCGGGCTTGATCCAGGCAATGTCTTCGCCGATGGTCGTGACTTTCCAGCCCGCGAGCGCCTTGGGCGGGATCAGCATGGCCAGGTTGGTCTTGCCGCAGGCACTGGGGAAAGCCGCTGCGATGTAATGCTTTTTGCCGCCCGGTGGCTGGATGCCGAGGATCAGCATGTGCTCGGCGAGCCAGCCCTGCTCTCTCGCCATGATCGAGGCGATGCGCAGTGCGAAACATTTCTTGCCCAGCAGCGCATTGCCGCCATAGCCGCTGCCGAATGACCAGATCAGTTTCTCTTCCGGGAAATGAGTGATGAACTTGTGTTCCTTGTTGCTGGGCCACGGCATGTCGCGTTGGCCCGGTTCCAGAGGCATGCCCACTGAATGCAGGCAGGGCACGAAGGTGCCGTCCTTGCCGAGCACGTCCAGCACCTTGCTGCCGATGCGAGTCATGATACGCATGCTCACCACCACGTAGGGCGAGTCGGTCAGCTCGACGCCGATGTGGGCGATGGGCGAACCCAGCGGTCCCATGCTGAACGGAATCACATACATGGTACGTCCGCGCATGCAGCCGTCGTAGAGCTTGCGCATGGTCGCCTTCATTTCTTCGGGGGCGACCCAGTTGTTGTTGGGGCCGGCGTCATCCTTGTTCTTGCCGCAGACGAAGGTGCGGTCTTCCATGCGTGCCACGTCATCAGGATCGGAACGGGCAAGGAAACAGCCCGGGCGTTTTTCCTGATTGAGCCGGATCAGTGTGCCAGCGGCGACCATTTCATTGCACAGACGGTCGTATTCGTCCTGCGATCCGTCACACCAGACGATGCGGTCGGGCTTGGTCAGTTGCGCCACTTCGGCTACCCAAGCCTGCAATTTGGCGTGCTTTACATAGGTCGGGCTGTCCTGTGCAGGCGTAACTTGCGCCTTGGTCGCGGGCTTGTTCATCACTAACTCCTCTTGCAAAACTCGCTGTTTTTATAAAAAATGGTGTAAAAACAAGGGCAAAGCGAAATATGGGTATTCCGCTCTGCCCGGATGCAGCAATTTTACCCCAATTCGTTAAAAATCAACCCGGTCAAACCCCTGCCGAGCGACCTCCCCGTCCGAAGTACAGGATGGCCATTCCAGCCAGCAGCAGGAACGGGATGGCGCCGTAATTCATGACTTCCCAACCGCGCGCCGAAAAAAGCCAGCCGGAGGAAGCCGAACTAATGGCCATGGTAATGAATATCGCCATGTCATTGGCGCCCTGCACTTTCGCCCTTTCGGCAGACGTATGGGTTTCGGTGAGCAGCGTGGTGCCGCCCAGATACATGAAATTCCAGCCGACGCCGATCAGCACCAGCGCCACCCAGAAGTGCATGACCTCGACACCTGACAGCGCCATGGCCACGCAACTCAGGCTCAACAGTACGCCCGTGAACAGGATGGTGCGTACACCGAAGCGCTTGATCAAGGCACCGGTAAAAAACGATGGTGCGAACATGGCAATGACATGCCACTGGATGACAAAGGCCGCATCGCTGAAAGGATGAGCGCTGGAGCGCATGGCCAGAGGCGTTGCGGTCATCAGCAGATTCATTACCCCGTAGCCGATCATGCCCGACATTACGGCCACCAGGAACGCTGGTTGACGGGCGATTTCTTTCAGCGGCCGCCCCTGATCCAGCTGTTCGGCAGCGGTCAACCGGGGAATTTGCATCATACGCTGCAGTACCAGTGCGACCACACAAAAACCGATCAGCGCCAGATAACTGCCGAGAAATTCCCCCGGCAGCAGGTCTTTGGTCAATTTGCTGGTCTGCGGCCCCAGCACACCGCCGACCAGTCCGCCGGCCATGACCAGCGAGATGGCCTTACTTTTGAATTCGCTGCTGGAAATGTCGGCCGCCGCAAAGCGGTAATACTGGCCCGAAGCGTTGTATATCCCCATCACCAGCGTGCCCATGCACAGCATCCAGAAATTGTGGCTGTACACCGCGTAACCGCAGATCAGTGCACCGAGTATGCCGATCAGTGTGCCTATGCTGAAGCCGTTGACCCGCCCCACCCGGCGCATCAGATGCGACACCGGCAAAGTAGTCAGTGCCGCACCGATGACGTAGGAGGTCACCGGTAACGTCGCCAGCGACTTGTCCGTCGCGAGTGAATAACCGGCGAGACCGTTGATGGTGATCAGCACCGTGTTGTTGGTAAACAGCAGCGCCTGGGCCGCGAACAGCAGCGCGACGTTCTTTTTCTCGGCGGTCAATTAGGGTGTGCTCGGGTCCGTCGGATCAGCGCTTCTGGAACTGGGTTTTACCGAACATGACTTCGCGCGCCTTGTCGTCCACCGGATTGCTGTTTGAGGCATCAGCCAGAGTTTCCAGTGCACGCTGCACCGCGGGCCGGGCGTTGATTGCGTCAAACCAGCGCTTGGCATTGGGAAATTCGTTCATGTCGATGCCGCGGCTTTCAGCATTGCGCATCCACGGGAATATCGCCATGTCGGCTATGGTGTATTCGTTGCACGAAACATAGCGCGAATTGGCCAGCTGCTTGTCCAGTACATGGGTCAGCCGGTTGGCCTCGTTGGTGTAACGCTCGACCGCGTATTCGATCTTGTCTTTGGCATAGCGGCGGAAATGATTGGCCTGACCGAACATGGGCCCTACGCCGCCCATCTGCCACATCAGCCATTGCACACAAGTCCAGCGCAGCGTCAGATCACCCGGCAGAAAGGTACCGGTCTTGGAGGCGAGGTAAAGCAGGATCGCGCCCGATTCAAACAAGGTCAGCGGCATGCCGTCGGGACCGTCGGGATCAACAATCGCCGGAATGCGATTATTGGGACTGATCTTGAGAAAATCGGGTTTAAATTGATCGCCGGTGCGGATGTTCACCCCATGGACGCGGTACGGCAGACCGGTCTCCTCCAGCATGATGTGTACTTTATGACCATTGGGTGTAGCCCAGCTGTATAGATCAATCATGTCGCCTCCGTGCAGGATGGATCAAGGAAGCGGCGAGTATAGCGCAGCAGCACTCTGACCCCGGACCGGCAGATCCGTGGAATCAAGGCGATAATGTTTGCCAGCAAACAGCGGGGATGGCTCCGCACCGGAAAGGCAGACCATTGAAACCGATCAAGTCCTATCGCAATCCAAAGTTCATAAACAGCAAGGAAGCGCGGGAGCTGCGCATCCTTGCTGAATATCTCGAACCCAAGAGCCGTCTCGAGACTGAGGGTGTTGAAGACACCATCGTATTTTTCGGTTCCGCGCGGTTCGCACAGGGCTCGCCCTGGTACGAAGCCGCACGCGCGCTCTCCTTTCGCCTGACCCAGTGGTCCAAGGAACTGGACCCCGCCGGACAGCGCCGCTTCGTCGTCTGCACTGGCGGCGGTCCGGGCATTATGGAAGCCGCAAACCGCGGCGCCTCGGAAGCACAGGGCCGCAATGTCGGTTTAAGCATCTCCCTGCCACACGAGGAAGGCGTCAACAAGTACGTGACGCGCGAACTGGCCTTCCATTTCCATTATTTTTTCATGCGTAAATTCTGGCTGGCCTACATGGCCAAAGCCGTCATCGTGTTCCCTGGCGGCTTCGGCACACTGGATGAGCTCTTTGAAGTGCTGACCCTGGTGCAGACGCAACGCATGACCAAACGCATGCCGATCGTACTGTTCGGCACGGAATACTGGAGTGAGATCATTAACTTTGACGCGCTGGTGCGCCACGGCACCATCGCAGCGGAAGACGTAAACCTCGTCTACCGCACTGATTCGGTAGAGGATGCCGGCGAATGGCTGATACAGCAGCTCGCCACGCATGCACTCGGCCAGCCAGGTGCGATGCTTTAGGCAAAGGATTTGAACCGGAAACCAATCCTGCACTACATCCTTTAATGCCATGAATCCGTTTCGCGACTATCTGCTGCCGCCGGGCACGCTGCCCGACGCGCGCACCGTGCTAGGCGCGCGCGCGCTGCGGGCCTTCGGCGACGGTTTCGTCAGCCTGTTGCTGCCCTATTACCTGACGCTGTTGGGTTACAGCGCATTTGAGGTCGGCCTGCTGGTTACGGCCACGCTGCTGGGTTCGGGGCTGATGACCCTGGGCATCGGCTTCATTGCACACCGCCATTCGATCCGTCACCTGCTGCTGCTGGCCAGCCTGCTGATGATCGCCACCGGTCTTGCCGTACCGGCACTGACCGCATTCTGGCCGTTATTGATCGTGGCGACTGTCGGCACGTTGAACCCTTCAGCCAGCGATGTGACCCTGTTTTCTCCACTGGAACAGACGCTGCTGACGCGCGCGGCGACCGCGCAGTCGCGCACTGCGCTGTTCGCCCGCTACAGCTTGATCGGCGCACTGATCGCCGCGCTGGGCGCACAGGCCGCCGGACTACCTGATCTGGCCGCGGCGCACAGCAGCACCAGCCTGCTTTCAGCCATACATGCCATGTTTGTGCTGTATGCGCTGTTGGGCGCCGCCGGTTTTATGCTGTATCTGCGCCTGTCTCCTGCGCTCGAATCCGCGCAACATGAACAACCGGTACCGCTGGGCAAATCGCGACGCATCGTCTACACGCTGGCAGCGCTGTTCAGTGTCGACGCTTTTGCCGGTGGTTTTGCCGTGCAGTCCCTGCTCGCGCTATGGCTATACCAGCGTTACGACTTGTCGGTCGCCGCCGCCGGCACGATATTTTTCTGGACCGGGCTGCTCACTGCGTTTTCGCATCTCGCCGCCGCGCATGTGGCGAAGCGTTTCGGCCTGATCAACACCATGGTGTTCACACATCTGCCGGCCAACGTGTTTCTGATTCTGGTGCCGTTCATGCCTACGCTGGAACTGGCGCTGCTGTTCCTGTTCCTGCGCAGCGCCTTGTCATCGATGGATGTACCGGCGCGTACTTCCTATGTGATGGCTGTGGTATCTCCCGGCGAACGTCCTGCTGCCGCCAGCGTGACCGCCGTGCCGCGCAGCCTGGCCAGCGCTTTGAGTCCGACGCTGGCCGGCGCGTTATTGACGGTGAGCGGTTTTGGTTGGCCACTGGTGATCTGCGGCGCACTGAAAATCGTCTACGACCTGACCTTGCTGAAAATGTTTCGCGCCGTTAAGCCGCCTGAGGAAACCGGAGACTGAAGCTGCGCTGTAGCCGCAGGACTGCCCTGCTGCTCAATCTCCAAAACACGCTGCAATGCCGGAGCATCACCATAAACGGCGGTGTAACCCAGGCCAGCCCAGTCGCGCTGTACATCGGACGTAGCCAAAGCGGCCGCCAGCGTGTCCTGCAACTGCCTGACCGTGGTTGCCGGCAGCGTGGGCGGTGCAAACAAGCCGTGCCAGCCTGACGCCGTAGCGCCAGGCCAGCCAGCCTGCGCAAAAGTCGGAATCTCCGGCAACAAACTATGGCGCATGCCGGCGGCTATGGCCAGTATGCGTACGCGGCGATTGCCGGCGTAAGGCAATACAGCCGGCAGCGGCGCCAGTGCCGCAGGCACCTGCTGCGCCAGCACCCCGCGCAGCGCGCCATTGCCGCCGTTATAAGTCACCGCCGACAGGCCTTGCGGCCAGTGCCCCTGTAACTGGGCCACCAGCCAGCGGCCTGCAGTGCGTTCACCCGGTGTACCAATCTGCAGCGTCGCATGGCGTGAACGTTGCATCAGTTGCGCGATGTCCGCGCTGCCGCCATCTCTGAACATCACCAGCGCCTGCGGCACCTCTGCCACCAGCGCCACCGGCTGCAATTCTTGCAGCGTGCTCAGCGTAGCTTCAGCAGTCAAGCCCGATCCGGCGAACATCAGTAGTGGGTCCAGAGCAGCGGCCACCGCCATGGCTGCCGCATCACCACCACCGCGTGGATTGCGCAGCATGTGCACATCCACTTCCAGTCCGGCCACCAGCACGCGCCGCAGATGTTGTACCAGCGCATCAGTGGTCGAAGGTGTGGCGTAAGTTTGCATGGCCCGCAGCGCCTTGCTCATCACCGGGATACCGGTAATGTCTGCAGCGCCGGACCCGGGATAGGGATTGAGCAGGGTCAAGGGCATGTTTGCCGCGCGGGTAGCAGCACTGCAAGCAAACAACAGGACGATAAAACAGGATCGAAATAACACGCGATGCGATTACTGGATGTGTGGCAGGAACCGCATCATGACACAGCGGCTTCTTCAGCCTGTGGTCGCGGCCCCCAGCGCAGCCACACCCGCAAGCGACGGAAGTCCTCCGAATCCAGGCTGTCGCCGGGAATCACCACATGCACCGGCCAGCGCTGACCTTCAACACGGATATTCAGGACCACCAGTGCAGCACCCGCAGTGCTGGTGCCTAGCACACAGCCGCTATGCCACTGGCCATCGCGGCTGCGTACGCGCAACTGTGCACGATCAACAAATTCCAGAGCCTGCGCTGAACTGCGACTGCGGCGCAAGGCGTGATGGGTAATGGTGCGGAATCCGCTGCACAGCAGCAGCACAGCACCTCCGGATTGCAGCCAGGCGGCGACAGGCAGCAGGGCCAGCAACAGCAAGGCGGCCAGATGAGCCACGAGCAGCATCAGCGCCAGCCAGCGTGAGGGCCTGAGTTCCAGTAGTTGCAAGCGCGGACGATTCATGGAGCGCCATTGCAGCCGAATAGCACGGGGAATGCAAACCTCGCGGCATGATTACATAAGCCGTTGTTTTTATTATATTATTTTACATTCCACTACGGGAACGTTATGATCACGCACTGATTAATGACCGCACTGACCGACGTGACTGTTTCCCTGCTGCCCCAGTGGTCCCTGCTGCGCTTTTCCGGCCCGGATGCGCAGAACTTCCTGCATGGCCAGTTGACCTGCGATGTGTTGGCGCTGCAGGCCGGTGCCAGCACCTATGGCGGTTACTGCACGCCCAAGGGCCGGCTGCTGGCCACCTTCCTGCTGTGGGCCGATGCCACCGGTTACACCCTGCTGCTGCCTGTGGCGCTCGCGGAGTCGATACACAAGCGCCTGAAAATGTATGTCCTGCGCGCCAAAGTCAAAGTCGATGACCTGACACCGATGCTGGCCTGCATCGGCGTGGCGGGTGCCGATGCTGCAAAGGAAATTGCGAATCGCGGCGGCGCCATACCCGAGCGTCTGCACGGCGTACTGGTAAATGATGATGTAACTGTCATCGCTCTGCCTGTAGATCGTTATCTGCTGGTCCTGCCACGGGCACTGGCCAACGCCGTAGAAGATGCCGGTGCGTGGGACGCGCTCGACATTGCGGCGGGCATACCATTCATCCTGCCCGCCACGCAGGAAGAATTCGTGGCACAAATGGTCAATCTCGATCTGATCAGCGGTCTGAGTTACACCAAGGGCTGTTACCCTGGCCAGGAAATTGTCGCCCGCATGCATTACCTGGGGCGATTGAAGCAGCGCATGTTTCGTGCACGCGTCAATGCGGCGGCGGCGGCCGGTGACAAGCTGTACAGCACGGACATGGGCGAACAGTCCAGCGGCATGATCGTGGCCAGTACGCAAGCAGAAGATAACCATCACAACGTGCTGGCCGTAATGCAAATAGCGAGCGCCGGGAACACGCCCTATCACCTGGGTTCACCGCAGGGCCCGGTTTTGCAGTTGGCCGATTTACCGTACAAGGTGATTTAACCGTGACCTGGTCCTATTACATTTATTACCGTGTCGCTGCAGAACAGTCTGCGGCGTGTGCCTCAGCAACTCAGAAATTGCTGACAGCCCTTCATGAAAAAACCGGCATACAGGGACGCATTTTGAAAAAGCGCAACGAACCCCTGCTATGGATGGAAATCTACGAGCCGGTGACTGACGAAGCAAAGTTCGAATGGGAACTGGCGGAAGCCGTAGCGGCCTCCGGCATCAATGCCCTGCTCCAGTCCGGCAGCGCGCGCCACATCGAATGTTTCGCGGAATAACGCCGCTGATCAATCCATGTGCCTGATCCTGTTCAGCTTCCGCGCCCACCGCGATTTTCCACTGGTGGTTGCCGCCAACCGCGACGAACATTACAGCCGGCCCGCAGCACCGGCCTGTTTCTGGGATGATCACCCTGAGGTCTATGCCGGACGTGACCTCGATAAAGGCGGTACCTGGATGGGCATCAACCGCAACGGCCGGTTCGCTGCCATCACCAATTATCGCGAGGGCCAGCCGGGGCCCGCGGCACCCCGCTCACGCGGTGAACTGGTCAGCCGCTTCCTCATCGGCAACGAAGATGCCACCAGCTATTTGCAGGAAGCAACTGCGGCTGCAGCCGACTACAACCCGTACAGCCTGATCGTCGGCGATCTGTCCGCAATGCAATTTAATTCCAACCGCGGCAGCGGCATCCAGCCGGTGGCGCCGGGCTTGCATGGGCTGAGCAATCATTTTCTGGATACACCGTGGCCCAAGGTCGTCAAGGGCATTGCGACCCTGGAATCCACCCGCACGCTGGATGATCCCGATGCCCTCAGCGCGATACTGTTCGAAGAACTCGCCGATCGAACTCCGGCACAGGATCCGCTGCTGCCCGCCACCGGGATTACCCGCCAGCGCGAGCGCGAACTGTCACCACCTTTTCTCACCGGCGAGCTGTACGGCACACGCACCTGCACAGTGCTGCTGGTGCATGCTTCTGGTGATGTTTTCGTTCACGAAAAACGCTACGGCGCCATGGGTGCCCCGCTGGGCGCAGACGCGCGAGCATTCCGCCTGCAGTCCGCTCCCGCAGTGGCAACGTTCAGCAGTTGAGCGACATCTGCCGGTGCGGGATCCCGGCTTCCATGAATTCATCACCATGGATAGTGAATCCATGTCGTGCGTAGAAATCAATAGCATGCGTCTGCGCATGAAGATGAACTGCGGTATTCCCGACTTGCCGTGCGCGATCAATCAGTAATCGGAGTATGGCGCTGCCCACGCCCCGGCGGCGCCAGGCCTGCAACACTGCCATGCGTCCGACATGGCCGTCGGGCAGCAGCCGACCGGTGCCGATCGCCCGTTCCTGCGCATCCACGGCCAGCGCGTGCAGGCCCTGCGCATCGGCATCATCCCATTCCAGCGATTCGGGTACTCGTTGCTCCATGATGAAAACCTCGCGCCGCACAGCCTGCAGGGCCACACGATCATCACCCCAGGTTGCAGCGCGCACCGTATATTGCGGAATGAGTGTCATGATGACAAATTATAATGATCGCAGCCCACTGCAACGAGTTTCGCATTGAATAATCTCTGGAATGAAACTGCAGCCCAGCACTGCACATCGGCACTGGCCTTGCTTGCGTACAGCTCACGCCTGATCGGCAGCGACCGCTCGCTGGTGCTCTACGGCGGCGGCAACACTTCGCTGAAGCAGGACAAGGTGCTTCATGTCAAAGCCACGGGCACCGATCTGGGCATAGTCGAAGAACAACATTTCACCGCGCTGGACCTGACCGCGCTGCGCGAACTCATGGCTGATGTGCAGTTGCCGGATGCAGAACTGATGCGGCGCATCGACGGCTGCAAGCACGATCCGGCCGCACCCCGCCCTTCCATCGAAACCCTGCTCCACGCCGCGTTGCCCGCGGCTTTTGTCGAGCACGCCCATGCCGACGCCGTGCTGGCCGTCGCCAATGTGGCTGAATGGGAAGCGGCCTGCGCAGCGGCATTTGGCGATCTCGCACCGGTCGTGCCTTATCGGCACTCCGGCGCCGCGCTGGCGCGTGCCTGCAAGTCGGTGTTTGAGCGTGAGGCCTCGACGCGCACGATAGGACTGATACTCGCCTTTCACGGCGTGGTGGCGTTTGGCAACACTGCGCGCGAGTCCTATGACAACCTGCTGCGACTGGTTACTCTGGCGGAAGATTTTCTGCAACAGCACGGTGCGCTGCCTGCAACCGCACCGACCGAGGCGCTATCAGCAAAGCATACCGTGGCAATGGCACTATGTGATGCCGTTTCCGCTGTCGCTGGTTTCCCGCTGGCAACTCATATAATCACTACGCCACAGACGCTGGCGTTCGCGCAGCATCCGGACGTTGCCGAAATTTCACAGCAGGGTCCGCCGACGCCACAGCATGCGGTCTATACCAAACGCGTGCCGCTGCTCGACGGTAATGTCGCAGCCTATGCTACCGCCTACCGCGACTACCTCTCCCGCACGCTGGGCACTGCAGCTGACGGTCGCATCGATGCCGCACCGCGCATCGCATTAAATCCGGAAGTCGGACTTTGCGCCTTCGGCGTCGATGAGCAACATGCGGCAATAGCGGCGGAAATCTATTTGCATGACATCGACATTATCTCCCGCGCCAGCAGCCATGGCCGCTACTGTTCTGCCAGCGAGCAGGACATCGCCCGCGCGGAGCTGGAATACGGCGGCTTCGAACAGCGCGTACGGGCGCGTATAACATCCTTGAAAGGCTAACCCAGTGACTGCATTCCACACCCTGCGTTGGATTGACGGCACGCTGGAACTGCTGGATCAGCGCGCGCTGCCCGATCGTTGCGACTATCTGCGTTATAACGATGCAGCCAGCGTGGCCGCAGCCATCCGCGATCTGGTGGTGCGCGGTGCTCCAGCCATCGGCTGTGCCGCAGCCTATGGCATGGCGCTGGAAGCACAACGGCTCAGCAGCGCATCCGAACAGGATTTTGATAACGGTATGGCAAGCGCTTTTACCACGCTGGCGCAAAGCCGCCCCACTGCGGTCAATCTGAACTGGGCGCTGGCGAAAATGCGTACCTGCCTGCAAACCACCACGGCTTCAGGCAATACGGAGCGCGCAGCCGTATTGCTCGACATGGCACAGCAGATTGCGGCAGAAGATGTACGCATTAATCGCGCACTGGGCCAGCACGGTTCGGTATTGTTGCCGGACAGCGCCTGCGTGATGACCCACTGCAATGCTGGCGCGCTGGCGACTGCCGGCCACGGCACTGCGCTGGGTGTTATCCGCTCTGCCATCGAAAGCGGCAAAAAAATCACGGTATTTGCCAATGAGACCCGCCCCTTCCTGCAGGGCGCACGGCTGACGGTATGGGAACTGCAACAGGACGGCATACCGGTGACCCTGATCGCCGACAGTGCAGCCGGCCATGTCATGGGGCGTCAGCGCATAGACGCAGTCATCGTCGGCGCGGATCGCGTAGCCGCAAATGGAGATGTCGCCAACAAGATCGGCACTTACATGATGGCAGTGCTGGCACAGCGCCACGGCATCCCGTTTTATGTGGCATGCCCACTGTCGACCATTGATCTGAATATCACTTCTGGCCGCGACATTCCGATTGAGGAACGTTCACCGGACGAAATCGCTGGCTATCGTGACCTGCGCTGGGCGCCGCCGGATACGCGCATCGCCAATCCGGTGTTCGACGTAACACCAGCGGAACTGGTAACGGCGCTGATTACCGAAAAAGGCGCGGTACGGTCACCCGACCGCGCATCATTGCAAAAATTATTTGCCGATTGAACGCCGCAGGCGTTCAGATAGTCAGGCCGCCGCTGACTTCAATGACAGCACCGTTGATGTAACTGGCTTCGTCTGAAGCGAGGAACGCAAAGGTGTTGGCGACTTCTTCCGGCTTGCCGAGACGGCCCATGGGCACGCGCTCTTCCAGCGCATGGATGACTTTCTCAGGTACTGTGCTGATGATCGGCGTGGAGATGAACCCGGGGCAGACGGCGTTGGAGCGGATGCCCTTGCGACCCAGTTCGCGCGCCCAAGTCTTGGCCATGCCGATGACGCCAAATTTAGCCGCAGCGTAGTTGGTTTGACCGAAATTGCCATGCAGGCCGACGATCGACGAGGAGTTGAGAATAACGCCGGACTGCTGTTCGAGCATCTTGCTCACCACCGCCTTGGTGCAGTTGTAGACACCCTTCAGATTGATGTCGATGACGCTGTCAAACTGGTCTTCGGTCATGTTTTTCAGTTGCGCGTCGGCCACGATGCCGGCGTTATTGACGAGGCAGTCCACCCGGCCCCATTTGTCGACAGTGGCCTTGACCATGGCTTCCAGTGATTTCATGTCGCGCACGTCCGCGATCTGACCCATGGCCTCGCCGCCTGCCTCTTGGCATTTTTGGACCGTTTCGTCGATCCAGTCCTGTTTGATGTCGCTAACCACAACTTTGGCACCCTCGCGGGCAAATTTGATGGCCGTAGCCTGTCCTATGCCCCGTCCGGCGCCCGTAATGATGGCTACTTTGTCTTTAAGTCGCATGCGTCGCCCCTATTGGTAGTTTGCCGCGAATCGGCAGTTGCGGCGCACAATTTAGCCCATTTTGGCGCAATGCACAATGAAAGCACATTTTTTAGTTAACAAATTGATTTATATAAGTATTTATGCATAATTTCAGGGGATTTTCAAGCCTGAAAATCATCATGTCGCAATGCATGCAATGCGAGGAAGGCTCTGTAAATAATTGATTATATTGATATATTTAATTCCACACCCACCCGCACCTGATCAAACAGCGATATGACATCCCGATTGTGCATGCGTATGCAGCCGATCGAACCTGGCACCCCCATGAGAGCGGTGTCCGGACTGCCGTGGATATAAATATAGCGGCGCATGGTATCAACAGAGCCAAGTCGGTTATGGCCGACTTCACAGCCCGACAACCACAGGATGCGCGTCAATATCCAGTCACGGTTGGGAAATTGCGCCGCCAGCGCCGGATTATAAATTTCTCCGGTCGGACGGCGGCCCACGAACACTGCATTTTCCGGCTGCCCCGCGCCTATTTTGGCGCGGACGACATGACGGCCCAGGGGCGTACATAAGCTGCCCTCCTGCTGTCCCGTGCCCCGGCGCGCACTCGAGATCGCGTAGCGCTGCACGACTTGCCCTTGATCATCATATAAATCAAGAGTTTGCAGATTGATACTGATTTTGATATTCATTTCCTGGCGCGTCTTTGCGCAAAAAAGTCCTGCAACAGGAGAACTGCAGCATCGGCCAGCACCCCCCCGCTTACCACCGCGTGGTGATTCAGCTTCGGTTCGGCAAAAAGATTGGTGACGCTACCGCAGGCCCCGGTTTTGGCATCACGGGCACCGTAGACCACCCGCTGGATCCGGGCATGCATGATGGCCCCGGCACACATCACACAGGGCTCCAGCGTGACATAGAGTTCACAGCCGGCCAGTCGATAATTGCCCAGCATCTGCCCGGCATCGCGCATAGCCATGATTTCAGCATGGCCGGTCGGATCGTTCCGCGTGATGGGCTGATTGTAGCCACGGCCGACTATGGCGCCGTCCCTGACCACTACGGCACCCACCGGCACCTCACCGGCAGCAGCGGCCTGTGCCGCCAGTTCCAGCGCCGCCTGCATGAAAACACTGTCTGTCATCACTCTCTTTCGCGGGAATCCCAGCGCAGATATGCTCAGTTGCTGTTGTCCAGCAGCTGCGCGTAGTGCTCCGGCTTGAATCCGACCAGCAGGCGCCCGTCAAGATCCAGCACCGGCCGTTTAATCATCGATGGCTGGTTCAGCATCAACGCAATCGCCTTCCCGGCGTCCAAGGCCTGTTTATCAGCCTCCGGCAGTTTGCGAAACGTGGTACCTGCGCGATTGAGCAGGATTTCCCAGCCCAGCTCATTGCACCATTGTTTCAGGCAACCCGGATCTACCCCAGCGCTCTTGTAATCATGAAATGCGTATTCGACTTTACGATCGTCCAGCCACGCCCGGGCCTTCTTTACCGTATCGCAATTGCGTATGCCATACAAAATAATAGTCATGGATTTTCCGTCATATGTCCATCCGTTATTTTCCCATTTCCGCCTGCGCGCACTATCAAAAGGCAATTTCAAAGCGCACCTGCTCGACTTTTGCGTCCTGCAGAGCCGGGTCGGTGTTCGGGTTGTGTATGCGCTGCAGACTGACCTGCACGCTCAACCACGGACGAATCGCAGCAAGATAGGTCAATTCAAGGGTGGTTTCAGCGGCGTCGGGGATGCTGCCCAGCGCATATTGCTGCTCGATATAAGCGGGGCTGTTGCGCGCCTTGCCTCGTGCAATCCCCAATTCATCGTCAGCACGACCCGGAATTGCGCCGACGAATGCGAAACCGAACCCGGTGTATGAAGAAAAGCGCGCGACGCGGTGCTCACCTGTGCCTATCTGTGCGAATACACGCGCCCGCCGCGCAGGACGTGCCGGATCCCGGTACACAATCTGCTCGCCGATCAAATACCCCCCCGAAATACCGCTATGACGTTGCGGTGTATTACCAACTGCCTTACGCGACAGATCTGAAAAATCCGCACTGTAATGCCAACCGCCTATGGCGATTTTAGTATCACGCTCGACAGAACTTGCCGCGCGCCCGAGGCGCAGCCGGCGGCTGCGCGCACGTTCCTCGCTGATCGCAAATTCCGGCAACAATAACGCGGCCTCGCCGACCAACAGCACGCCGTCGCCCGTTCGATGCGGGCCCGAGCGTCCGTCTGCACGTGGCACCGCAGCCGGCACGCCATTGAGCACGGCTACGCGCAGGACCAGAGGGTCAGCGCGTGACGACAGGCGTGCTCCAAATGAGCTTTCCGGAAAAATGGACGGCCCGCCCTGACCTGTTTGCGATAATTCCGGGCCAATGCCGAATGAGGAATTGAGGAACAGGTCTGAAGCATCCAGACGGTAGAACTCAGCGTTAAGGTCAAAGCGGCCGACCAGCAATGACATGCGTTGTTCCGGAAAATTTTTCTGGGCCCACGCTTCAAACAACCGCCAGCGCCGAGGCGCCGCAATGCTGCTCACGCCCTGCGCATCCCCCACCAGTGCGCCAGGATCATCACTATGGGTATGCAGAGCGTGAAAGTATGCAGTGATTCCCGGCAGCCCAAAGACTTTGGCTCCATTTGCCGTCAGCTTAAGGTCAAGTTCACCGAACTGCGCCACGCCTTTGGCGCTGCCGCCGGAATGATTGCGAACCAACTCTCCGGTATATGTGCTTTCCAGCTTGATTCCCGCCCCGGCCAAGCGCGTACGCGCACCGCCCCAGTCACCGGCGAGGGCATCAGAAAACTCTCCTTCCGCCTGCGCAGTCCCGGCGGAGAGCAAAAAAGACAACGCAATACGCTGCAAGCTGCGAATAATCGACCCCCGTAATGATTTGATTGATGGCTACCGCACACACGCCTTAAACCCATATATTGGACGGCTTTCCACCTTCATGCTCCTAGCAACCAAAGCACATTGTATTATGTGCGTCATGGACATTCATTGCCTGAAAAGCAGGCTACAATTCGGCGATATCCGTATCTCACGCTGAGGGATAACGGTGCCCGCGCCCAACCGCAATGCAGGGTCATCACCAGGTGCCGCCGCGCCTGAAACACGCTTGCCTGAATCCCGACCCGCAATCCCGACTTCTGCAGCAGCGCATGCGCCACTGCTACTGCGTTATGTGTCACCGGACGAGGCTGTTACCGGTTTCCCCGGAGAATCCGTGCTCGCTGAAATACGGTTTGGCGGCGACCCGGCACTGCCGTCTGCCCACCCAACGGCACTTGTCGCCATGGAACAGCCAGACAATGCGCCAGCCGTCGAATTATGGACCAGCAAGCTTACCGTGCAGTACGGCGAATCACACGGTATCCATTACGCCACCAACAGTGAATTGCTCATTGGAATTATCAGCAATGCCACCCCAGTCGCCAGCGAAGAATTTGAAGCACAGGTGCGAAAAATTTATCGCGACATATTCGCACTGACCGAACAGCAGGATTACCCGCACTTGCTGCGCATGTGGAATTACATACCGGGCATCAATCTCCACCATGACGGGCAGGAGAATTACCAGCGTTTTTGCCATGCCCGTGCGCAGGCATTCCAGGAGCATTACGGTGAGTTCACTTTTTTACTGCCCTCGGCGAGCGCCATAGGCACCAGGCAGGGAAGTTTCACAATTTATTTCATTGCCTCCCGCAACGCCGGCGTACAACGCGAAAACCCGCGTCAGGTCAGCGCGTATCACTATCCGCCGCAATACGGCCGTCGCAGCCCGTCGTTTGCGCGTGCCACGCTGGAGCAGTCAGGCGATCACGAGCGTCTGTACATTTCCGGGACAGCAAGCATTGTCGGGCATCAATCCCTGCATGCCGGCAACATGCAGGCTCAGATGGATGAAACCCTGCACAATATCGAAATGTTGATCCAATCTACAGCCGCAGAAAGGAATACCCGTTTCTGTGGTTTAGCTGATATCGATTTTCTTAAAATCTATCTGCGGCACGCCACTGACGTGGATATTGCCCGTGAGCTTATACAACGCAGAATCGGCACTCGCGCCAGTACGCTGTACCTGACAGGCGACATATGCAGACGGGAATTGCTGGTGGAAGTGGAAGCCGTGATCGGATGCCGATGACTGCAGATTACCCTCCTGTTCACGCTCAGGATTATGAACAATGCAGCAGCGTTCACTGAGCGCGGTCGAAAACCGGCGAATCATGTCCTGGAGCGAACGGCTGGCAGCCCATTGGCTGCTGAAATCTATCGGCACCGCGACCTTTATCGCAGTGTTCATTGCTTTGTACCTCTACCTGCTCAAAAATCCCGTATTTGCGGTTACGGAAATGCCGCTCACTGCAGTGGACCGCGTGATTGACTTCCAACCATTAACTCTGCCGCTCTACTTGTCGTTATGGCTCTATGTCAGCCTGCCTCCCGCCCTGATCGAATCCCGCAGGCAACTCATTAACTACGGCCTGGCTGTCGGTGCGTTGTGTCTGACCGGGCTTGCTGTTTTTCTGATCTGGCCCAGCGCGGTTCCTGCACCCGACATCAACTGGGCTCGTTATCCCGCGTTCGATTTTTTAAAAAATATCGACGGCACCGGCAATGCATGTCCATCGCTGCACGCCGCCACGGCAGTCTATTCGGCAATCTGGCTGGAACGGCTGATATGCGAAATCAACCGCAGCACAGCAATGCGAATCATCAATTGGATATGGTGTATCGGCATCGTGTATTCGGCACTGGCAACCAAACAGCATGTGGCCCTGGATGTATTGGCCGGGGCGATACTGGGGATCATGGCCGCGGCACTATCACTACGGCCAGCCGCGGGTATCATCTCCGGAGCACAGCAGAAACAACCTCTCAGTGCCAGGTGAGTACAGCAGCCTATTTGGCAATCGACATGACATCCAAGTAGCTCGGGTATATGCACGCTACCAGATAGAAAAAAGGCACCGGGATGTATAATGACACCGGTTTGGGTAGCTTGTAAATTGCATGAGGTTTCTGCAAAAATTTGGTGTCAAATGCTGCTCCGCACACAGAATCAGGAGATGATCGCGTGAACATGCCCGAGATGGATATGCAGCCGGCAGGTGCATCCGGAAGTCCGGAGGAACTGGAACTGGCTCAGTTGATCGTGACTGCGCTCAATATGGAAATCAACGCAGCGGATATTGATCCGCAAGCTCCACTGTATGGAGAGGGACTGGGACTGGACTCGATCGATATTCTGGAAATCTCTTTGGCCGTTTCGCAAACCTACAAAGTCAAATTGCGTTCCGATGACGCAAAAAACCAGGAAATCTTCAGTTCCTTGCGCAGTCTGAACCGGTACATACAGCAGCAACGGGCTGAGTAAGTGACGCGCCGGTGGGGTTGGTTCGGGATGGCAACTATCCTGCTGCTGTGTGCTGGATACCAGGTTCTGGTCCACTCCGCTGTCACCGGGGCACAGCCGGAAGTTATCCGCCTGGCGTTGACTTTCCTGCCGTTACTGATTCTGGCGTGGTGGGCAGTGACCCGCTCCCACCACAAACTCTTGTGGCTGCTCGTGCTGTTTGCTGCCGGTGCAGCGACTTACCTGCTGGCAGGTCGTAACGTCTGGGGGCTGGCCGCAGCCTATGGCATTCCGCACGCCCTGATTTACCTGTCTTTGCTATGGCTGTTCGGTCAAACTTTATTACCCGGGCAGGAAGCCTTGATTACGCGGCTTGCCCGCCGGGTACATGGCGCACTGCAACCCGACCTGGAAGCCTATACCCGGCGCCTGACTGCCGCCTGGTGCGGCTTCTTTGCAATTCAACTGTCAGTTTCCGCGCTCCTGTGCAACTTTTCCTCGCCAGGAAGCTGGTCATTTTTCATCAACATCATGAATTTTCCGCTCCTGGCACTAATGTTTGCCGGAGATTATCTGTATCGCATCACATGCCATCCCGACTTCCCGCATGCGAGCATAGCGACGGCAATAGAAGCGTTCCTGCAAGACACCTCGCCTCCAGGCAACCGCTCTGTACGGAGCGATCCATCGTGAACGATCTTCCCCTGATACGTGATTTCCCTGTAGACGCGGCGTTTGCGTATCAGCAAGGACATCGCATTGGCGCCGATCAATTCCTGCGGGACGTCGCACGCTTGGCTGCCATGCTTCCAGAACGCCAGCACATCCTCAACCTGTGCGCCGATCGTTATCACTTCGTTGTGGGTTTTGCTGCAGCCTTGTTGCGCAAACAAATCAATCTACTGCCGCCGAACCATACGCCTGATCTCATCGCACAACTGCGTCACCGCTATCCCGGTCTGTATTGCCTCAGCGACACAGCCCGGGAATTCCAGTTGCTGGATACTATTTCTTATCCCGGCCCCGCTGACAAATCACAGCCTGTGCCGCCGATTCCCGCCATACCCCCAGCACAAATTGCCGCGATTGCATTTACATCGGGATCGACCGGAGAGCCCGCCGCAGCCCTGAAATCCTGGCGCACTCTCGTGCACAGTGCTCTTGCCGAAATCGAGCACCTGCCTCTGCGCAAGAAAACGGGAATGGCGATACTGGGCACCGTGCCGCCCGGCGCGTGTCAAGGTAGTTGTCGCCTCAATCATGCAGCCAACGGCTGAATATGATTGCCGACCGAATGTGACTTAATGATGCAGT
>Ga0209702_10002286_pt1 | contig 34010 bp, 33 predicted proteins | sample FRY01_FD_187210 | JGI IMG/M metagenome (GOLD analysis project Ga0209702, IMG submission 187210) | Freshwater microbial communities from Lake Fryxell liftoff mats and glacier meltwater in Antarctica - FRY-01 (SPAdes) (version 2) | ecosystem: Environmental > Aquatic > Freshwater > Ice > Glacier...
AGCAGGGCAAACTTTTCCTCTTTCCGAATTTTATACAGAAATTCACCCATTAACTTTGCCGTGACCCGGTTTTGTTTAGAAAGGCCACTTGCATCTTTCACGACCAGTTTAGTTGAATCAATTTCAAAGTCTGTCAAGATCTTTCTAAAAATCCGGTCTACGCCTTTAATATCTACCGACTCACCAGCAGCGCGAGCAGAAAGTCGTGCCAAGCGCTCTGCCAGTAAGTTATCACTCCATAGCATCATCCAATCTAAAATTTCAGTGACAGTTGGTGAGTTTTCAGAAGCAACTAAATCCCCTTCAGCCTTAGCTGTAACCCCATCTCTAACTGATTCAAATGTTGGATTGAATCCGCGCTTGGACCAAAAGGACTTTAGATTTGAAACATCCTGTGAATACAAGTTGCTGTAGATGACTTTATAATTTTCAAGAGAGCCATCATTGGCCGATTGCAGTGCACTTATAGTATTGAAGGCCATGTACGGCAAGGAGGCCCGTTTCATCTTACGAGCAACTTTGTGATCCAAACTAATCCAAGGATCCCTAGAACCTCTAATGATTACCGTTTTATCCGCTGGCGCAACCTTGACCGTTGTGTTAAAAATAGAAAGTGGATCTAGATACTCCAATGTCACAGCTCCGGCTAAAATTTTCATCACCGAAGCAGGCTTGCGCTGTGAGTCAATATTTTTTCCATATATAACTTGACCGGTTGATCCATCTATCACAATCATCGCCGGGTTGGATAAAGTAGGAATCTTAAGGAGTTCATCAAAAACTGCCGGAATTGACTCCGGTGACAAAGCCGCCTGCGCAGGGGAAAAAGAAAAAAGCAGCACGAGGTTGATCGCAATCGTTCTTTTAAAAAAGTTCATGCGAAGGTCTACCGCCCAGTTTCGATTGTGTTGATTGCTGACATGTGTTCAGTTTAGAGTGCCTACATGTCTTCTCCAACAACCCCGGCCTCTATCGGCCCAGGTGAGTTTTTTCCAGTTGTCGGGGTTGGTCCACATGAAGAGCCTTGGCCAGAAGGAGAACAATACGAACCTGAGTTATTACTGAATGGTGATCGACGCAACGTGCTAGATCACTATCGTTATTGGAGTGTTGCAGCAATCGTTGCCGATTTGAACACCAAACGTCATAAGTTACAAATAGCAATTGAGAACTGGCAACACGATTTGAATATTGGCTCAATTGTTCGAACCGCCAATGCTTTCAACGTTTGTGGAGTTCACATAATTGGCAAGCGTGATTGGAATAAGCGCGGCGCAATGGTGACTGATCGTTATTTGACAGTTGTTCATCATCCGACGATAGAAGACTTTGCCCAATACTGTCGGGAGAATAATTTACCAATCATTGGTATCGATAATGTTCCAGGATCTAAGCAACTTGAGTCAGCCCAGCTTCCAGAAAGTTGCGTACTTCTTTTTGGGCAAGAAGGTGCCGGCATGTCAGATGAAGGTATCGCTGCTTGTGAAGTTTTGTATGAAATCAATCAATACGGATCTACCCGATCGATGAATGCATCAGCCGCCGGCGCAATAGCCATGTACCACTGGGCATTCCAACACTTACCTAGATGATAAAGAAATGGCTTTCCCGAAACTTAGTTGTACTTACGCTCGTCTCACTTATGCAAGATGCTGCCAGTGAACTTCTCTATCCACTCTTGCCAATTCTTCTAGTAGGAGTAATAGGTGCAGCACCGTTGGCACTTGGCTTAATCGAAGGCTGCGCAGAAGCGGCGGCAGGTTTTACGAAATTATTTAGTGGAAAGTTAAGCGACAAGTACGGACGTAGACCATTCGTGATCGCCGGTTACTCGCTTGCGGGTGTGGGAAAAGCATTTGTAGTAATTGCGACTTCCTGGCCTTTGGTTTTGGTAGGCCGAGTGACCGACCGAATTGGTAAGGGCATGCGCGGGACGCCCCGTGATGCGCTAATTCACGACTCCGTTCCAAAAGCGCATCTTGGCAAGGCATTTGGTTTCCATCGCACCGGCGACAATATTGGCGCGGTAATTGGCCCAGGATTGGCGCTAATTGGGCTGGCTCTACTTGATGGCGATGTACGCGCAGTGGCTAAATGGGCACTTATTCCAGCGATCTTATCGGGGCTATTGACGCTGCTAGTTAAAGATCAGTTCGTAAAGCCAAAGATTGAAAGGAAGATAAAGCGCGCAAAACTTCCGTTACCAACTAACTTAAAGAAAGTCATTTCGATTCTGGTTTTGATTCAACTTACAAATATTCCAGATGCACTCTTGCTCTTGCGCTTGCACGATATGGGTTTTTCAACAAATGGCGTTGTGCTTTCTTATATGTTGTTTAGCGCAGTCACGGTAGTTGCGGCATATCCAGCGGGTTACATAGCAGATAAATTTTCTCCACGAATTGTTTATGCGATCGGTTTGCTTGCCTTTGCCGGTGCTTACGCAACCCTCGGATTAACACAAAATCATTCAATTGCAATTATTGCACTTACAATTTATGGATTGTTTCCAGCTCTTACTGATGGGGTGGGTAAAGCCTGGATCGCGGGTTTAAGTGAAGATCATCATCGTGGACATGCTCAAGGTGTCTATCAAGCTTCGATGAGCTTTGCCGTACTGGGTGCCGGAGTTTGGGGTGGTGCGCTGTGGAGTTCCGGTTCCACCCAATGGCCACTTGTTGTTGCAGCAATCGGTGCAGCTATAGGTGCTTTAGTTCTTGCAACAATCCAGCTACGGCAAGTTCGACCATAGCTAACGTTTCTTCATATGCTGCATCCGATTGATTATAAGGATCGGGGACTTCAAGTTTGTAAAAGTCAGCAGAACTTGGATCAATGTGTTTTAGGGTTGGATCAAAACTTCTTAGGTAATAAACTTTGGCTCGATCTTCGTCACTGACTGCCAGCGAGAGCACATTGTGATAATTGCTAGCGTCCATTACCAAAATTAAATCATTGGTATAAAAATCATTAACTGAGAACTGCTTGGCGGTATGAGAATATTCGTAACCTGCCCGCTCCCAAATCTTTTTTGATGATGGATGTGGGCCTTGCCCGATGTGCCAAGAACCAGTACCAGCGCTCTCAACTACCAGTTTGGGCGAGCGCCAATCGGCGGTTTTGTTTGCCAGCACTGCCGCCGCCATCGGTGAGCGACAAATATTGCCCAAACAGACCATGTTGATGTTGATTTGTTCAAGTTGCTTTAGTGAATTAATCAAGCTCTGGTTCATCCTCCAGCGCTTCCTGCACAGATTTCAAGCGACGTTCGATCTCATCAGCTTCTTCTAACCGACCTTGCATCCGCATGATCTTGGCAACGCGAGATTCAATATCTACAATGAATTCAAAATCTTTTGGTTCATCTTCACTTACTATGACTAACACATTTTCTAACGTAGCCAGACCTTCATCATATTTTTCCAGCAAAATTTGTGCCTTGCCATACTCAAATGAGGCAAAGTTTTCGCGTCGATGATCATGTCCGGTAGCAAATACATCAACCGCCTTTTGCGCAGTGTCCAGGGCAAGTTGGCCTTCACCGAGTTCGATTAAACATGAGGCCATTTTTTGATCACACCGTGCAACATGGATAACCTCTTTATTGCGTTTGAACAATTGACGGGCTTCTTTGAAAGCATCAATTGCTTTTCTATAATTTTTTAACTCACGTTCGGCACATCCAATTAAATGAAGATCATTTGCTGCGCCAATTTCATTACTGTCAACTAAGTGTTCTTGTGCGCACTCGTTCATAGTTGCAACTACTTTGTCGTATTGCTTTGATGTGTACCACCACTCACCAAGGGTGCAGGCAAGCTCAAGGGCAATTGGTGATTTGTTTTCACGCAGAATTTCTACAGCTTTGCTCATTGCAGTTGCTGCTTCATCAATACGCTTTAACTGATTAAGGTTGTAACCAATTGCCGAATACGCCTGGGCTAAACCTTCCGAGGATGAGGTCACGCCAAGTTGGGAATAAATATCACGAGCAGTCTCAGCAAGTGCGAGCGCTTCATCATATTGACCGCGGGCATATATTCTGGCGCTCAGTTCGTAAAATGTGCTGGCTCGCTCTTCACCCTCTACTTCAGGGATTCGATCCCAGAGCATTTCTTCGGTAATGAGCTCTTCCATGTCATCGTCTTCACTCATGTGAGTGACCTTATAGCCAGAAGGTTAAGGGTGGGTGGGAATATCAATCTGCGCCACCCATCATTTTGGGGTTTCGGCCGAGTTTGAGCCCGCCGGGCGGCGAATCGGCTGGAATTGCCAGTTGGTTTTTCAATTCAATAATCCGCGCTAGAGTTACCGTCTTGATGCGACCGCATCAAAGTACTTCCCCCAAGTGCTGCAACATGCAGCACTACATGCGAGTCTTATTTTCGCCCTGACCGCCATTCGCGCGCGTCATACCCGAGACGCGCTTGTCGTCTCGATTGGTATGCATTTCTATGTCTCTACAACCACGTACAACCGCGCCCGGAAAAGCTCGTCGCGCCGCCTCAGTCGGAAAACCCAAGCGGGTAAAGAAAGCTGTCGAATTTAAAGAAGCAGATCCAAAGGCACGCCACACAACAGCGCAGAAGGCAGCGCGTAAAGGCGCAGCGGCGCGTCCCAAATCAGATTTGGCACTCACTCGCAAGCCAGCCGCAACCCGTCGATACTCAGATGCTGACACATCGGCAGTCACAAAAAAGGAGGTTCGCTTAGCAGAGCGTTCAAAGTTGCGGGCAGAGCGTTACCAAAAGCAAACCGCATCAAAGCCACGTCCAACAGAGGTTCCAGAAGAGCGCAAAGCACGCATTGAACAATCGCAACGTCCAGATTCACGAGCCAAAAAGTTTGTTAAGGAACGGGAAGAGCGCGAAGCCGCACCACGTGCAGCGCGTCCAGAGTTTAAGGCGCCATACAAGAAGGCAGAACGCCCAGAGCGTCCCGCATTTAAAAAAGAGTCTGATACTCGTCCCACAACTCGTCGCGATGCAGTAAAAGCAAAGATTGCTCGCACCGATGATGGTCGCCCCAATTTTGAACCACGCAAGCGCGAAAAGTTTGATCCAACGCGGCCAAAAAAGCGCAGCGAAGCACCAGATACTCGTGCGGCTAACTTCCGGGCCGAACGCCCAGTTCGGGATCGCCGGAGCGAGCGCAACGATTCACCTGCCTTTGCGCGAGATGATTTTAAGAAGCACGGAAAGTCACATTCAAATGCTGCCATCGATTTTGGCGCAGATGACGACTACATTTCGGCAAATCTAGCTGATGCGAACTTAGTTGATGCAACTCCGCTAACTGAAATTTCAACAACTTTTGCCGATCTTGGTATTGCAGCGCAATTAGTTAACACACTTAACAAGCAAGGAATCCTGCACCCATTCCCAATTCAAATCGCAACACTTCCAGATGCATTAGCTGGTCACGACATATTAGGTCGCGGACAAACTGGTTCTGGAAAAACTCTCGCTTTCGGTCTAGCCCTACTTAACAATTTAAATGGCAAGGTTGCCAAGCCACACAAACCATTGGCACTAGTTTTGACACCAACTCGCGAACTTGCGCAACAAATTGATGAAGTTTTAATGCCGCTTGCACGCTCAATTGGTCATGAATCAGTTGTGGTTGCTGGCGGAATGTCGTATTCGAAGCAGATCACTGCGATGCGTCGCGGAACGGCAGTCTTGGTTGCGACACCTGGTCGTTTAATCGACCTGCTCAATAAAGGTGAAGTGCAACTAGATCAATTAGAAATTACCGTTCTTGATGAAGCCGATCAGATGGCGGATATGGGCTTCTTGCCAGTTGTAAAAGAAATTCTGGATCAGGCAAAACTTGATGGTCAGCGCATGCTGTTCTCGGCAACCCTTGATCGTGGCGTGGACTCATTGGTTCGTCAATACTTAAAGAATCCAAAGACGCACTCATTACAAAACGATCGTGCATCTGTTTCAACGATGGAGCACTACGTATTGGTGATGAACCCAACTGATAAAGATGACATCACAAATCAAGTTGCGGCACGTAATGGAAAAACTATTTTGTTTGTAAAGACGCAACGCGGTGCAGATCGTTTAGCTGACAAGCTTGCACATGCCGGTGTTCCAGTTGGTGCATTGCACGGTGGAAAGTCACAGGCAGTTCGTACCCGTACTTTGGCACTTTTCAAAGAGACACCAAATGCGGCCCTTGTAGCAACAGATGTTGCCGCTCGCGGTATTCACGTAGATGGAATCTCTTTGGTGGTACATGTTGATACCCCGGCAGATCACAAGGATTACTTGCACCGCGCTGGGCGTACCGCACGTGCCGGCGAGGCCGGAACTGTTGTAACGCTAGCAACCACTCGTCAACAAAAATCAGTTGGTTCACTTATTCAGCGTGCAGGAGTTCTTGCCAAGTACGTTGGAGTTACATCTCTGAGCACTGATTTGATGAAGATCACCGGCGCACAGGAGCCATCAGGTATTCCTTACGTCGTGCCAATCGTTGACAAGTCGGTCCGAAGCGGTGGAAAGCGCCCTCGTCCTAACTCAAGTCAGCGTCGCCGCCGCCCGCATTAATTCGAAGTAAATCGGTATTATTCGCGTTATGAGTAACGCGAACCCATTTGCCCAACGAAGCACCCTTGAATACGAACTGCCTTTATTTGCTGACATCAAAGTGGAGCACTATCTGCCAGCCTTTTACGAAGGTTGCACCCAACAGTTAGCCGAAGTTGCGCAGATTCTTAACTCTCCCGGAACTGCCACTTTCGAGAACACAATCGTTGCGCTGGAAAAAAGCGGCCAGATGTTGATGCGCACACTTTTAGTTTTTTACAACAAATCTTCCAGTGATACAAGCGATGCCTTAGATGCTATTGAAGAAGAAATGGCACCAAAATTAGCTGCTCATCAAGATGCCATAAATTTGAACCCTGCATTATTTAAGCGCATCAAAGAGTTGTATGAGGCACGAGGGACAATTGGTCTTAATAGTGAAGATGCTTGGCTGCTAGAGCGCTATTACAAGGATTTACTCCATGCCGGTGCACACTTGACTGACGAACAACGTGATCGATTGAAAGAACTTAATGAAGAGCTATCAAAGTTAGAAACCCAGTTTGGCAAGAATGTGCTAACCGATACCAATGATTTAGCTGTTTTAGTAGACAATATTGAAGAACTTGCTGGATTGAGCGAAAACGAAATTGTTAGCGCGGCAATTGCGGCAAAGGATCGTGGCCATGAGGGTAAGTGGTTGATAGGTATGGTGAATTTCACCGGTAACCCAGTGCTTGATTCACTCACAAATCGCGAACTTCGTAAAAAAATCATGGAAGATTCAAAGCTCAAAGCCAATCGGGCAAATGAAAACGACAACAAGCCTGTACTACTTAAAATGATCAAGTTGCGTGCCGAAAGGGCAGAGCTATTTGGAAAGCAAACCCATGCCGAACATGTCATTGCCGTACAAACTGCGGAGCACCCAGACAATGTTCATGCGATGCTTCGAAAGATTGCGCCAGCTGCCGTTCGAAATGCTAAGGCAGAGGCGGAAGAGCTAAAGAAGTCGGCTGGCATAGATATTGAAAGCTGGGACTGGGGTTTCTATACTGAACAAGTTCGTTTGGAAAAGTACAACATCGATACCACCAAGATGCGTCCTTACTTTGAACTTGAGCGGGTTTTAACCGACGGCGTTTTCTTCGCCGCCAATAAATTATTTGGCATCACTTTCAAGGAGCGTCCAGATTTAGTCACATATCACCCAGAAGCCCGTGCCTTCGAAGTAAATAATGAAGATGGTACAAAGGTTGGTTTGTTCATTGGCGATTTCTACACCCGTGATTCCAAGCGGGGCGGTGCCTGGATGAATAACCTCGTTGATCAAAACTTTTTATTTGATCAACTGCCAGTTGTAGTAAATAACTTGAACATTCCAAAACCCCCGGTTGGTAAGCCAACTTTGCTTACATACGATGAAATCACCACCTTATTCCACGAATTTGGGCATGCGATTCATGGTTTGCTATCGCAAGTTAAGTACCCGCGTGTTTCCGGAACTAGTGTTCAACGTGACTTTGTTGAGTTCCCATCACAAGTAAATGAGATGTGGATCTTGTGGCCAGAAGTAGTTGAAAACTACGCCCGCCACCACGAAACTGGTGAGAAGTTGCCACAAGAATGGATCGATAACTTAAACGCGGCCACTACCTTTAATGAAGGTTATGCAACTACCAGTTATTTAGCTGCGGCCATTTTAGATCTTGCCTGGCATGAACTCACCGTTGAACAAGCGGCCAAAGTCAATGATGTGGAGGCTTTTGAAGCCCAAGCCATCAAAGATTACGGTTTAGATTTTGCGCCAGTGCCAACTCGTTATCGCTCTACTTACTTCAGCCATATCTTCGGTGGTGGATATTCATCGGGTTATTACGGCTATATCTGGTCGGAAGTACTAGATGCTGACACCGTTGATTGGTTTAAGGAAAATGGTGGATTGCGGCGCGAAAATGGAGAGCATTTCAAGAACACACTTCTTGGACGAGGTGGATCAATTGATTCCATGCAAATGTTCCGTAATTTCCGTGGTCGTGATTCCAAGATAGAGCCGCTGTTAAAGCGCCGTGGTTTGTTGTAACGCGCTACTGGGGCTGATCAGCCAGCTGAACCGGAAGGACCTGACTTACGTTGGAAGCGTGGTGCCGGTGCACCTGCACCAGAGCCACCGCTTACCTTTGCGCCAGTTGCGCTGACGCCACCGGGAAGAGTTTGATTTTTGTGCTTCTTCTTTTCCAACGCCGCTAAAAACTTTGCGCGTGAATCATCTGCTGGTTTGTTGTCATCGGCCATGAAGCAACCTTACTGCACTTACAACTAACCGCTACTTTCCTTATATTCGCGCAAACGTTCTAGCACTTCTGATTCCCGATAACGACGATGACCACCCAAGGTTCGGATCGCGGTTAACTTTCCGGCCTTAGCCCAGCGGGTAACAGTCTTAGGATTTACATGAAAACGTTGTGCGACCTCTTTCGGGGTCAAGAGAACTTCAGCATCTGGGATGCGGTTCATAATGACTCCCCTAGCTTGCTTAGATCAATTAGCTCAATCGAGCTCAGGCCCTGACCGAATTTAATCGGGCTGAAGTCAAGTATTGCCAGTTTCGCAGTATGAAGCAATAGGTAATTAAGTAGGGTAATTGATGATTAAGAGGCTTGTTCAAAGGCCTGCACCAGCCGCCAGCGCGACATTAAGCGCTGATAACCAACGCCAGCCATCATTCCATCGGCGGCGGCCAGACCTGCGACTGAATGCGTAACATCTTCAATCGATGAATCTGCGTCCAGTCCGACTTCACCTGAATCACGCAATGCCTTGTCCATGTAATTAGCTAATCCACCATAATCTAATTCGACGCGTGATTCTGGGTGAAACATTTCCAACCACTCCAATAAATTTTCTAACTCTTGCTCAACCGGGCCATCTCCGAAGGCACTTAAGACCGTGTCATGAGCGGCATCACATCGTTGTTTTGCATTGGTAATACTTGTTAACGCGGTCGAAAACAGACCGAATTGATTTTCACCACGTGTTCGCTCTTCTGGTGAAAATAAAATAAACCACCGTGGTGGAATAGCCCAAGTTTCATTCAAGATATGTGGGACTTTATCTTCCAGCAAATCTACGCCAGCTGTTATAACCTCTTCCATCGCAGGTGAGACAAAAAATGGAACAACGGTGCTCGGCAAGGAATCTTTGAAATTATCTAGCGCTGCCCAACAACGAGTTGCCGTTGCCCACGGGGATAAGTAGCGAACTCCATCTTTATCAAGAATATGCACACCATCGGGACGACCTGCGGGTGGTTCTGGATGAGCAACCCGTTGCAACGCTAACTCTTGTTCACGATTGATACTTGTCCCATCATTTTCAATACTTTGCCAACGCAGACGGTCGACAGCTGCAAAAGCAGATAAAGGTTCGTAAATACGAAGTGAGGCAACGTACGGTGTAGCGCTCAAGAACGTGGAATGTAATTGCCTTCGGCAAAAGGATCGTCATCATCCTTGCGCGAAGAAGTATCGATCTCACCATGGAGTTCCTTGGTTAGTCGATCTAAATCCATATCTTGCGCGTTATATTTCAAATCACGTGCAACTTTGGTTTGCTTTGCTTTTGCGCGGCCGCGACCCATGGGCGACCTCCTTCACTAATTGCTGTGCGTCAGGGAGGTAGATTACCCTGCCTGATAGGTCCCGGCCAAAACGGCACAAGATGAGCGTTTTTGCACCCAATTATAAGACTGTTAAGGCCTCAATTCCTGATTAAAAGGTTCTAGGCTCCGCTTTACCTGAAGGATGCAGAATAAATTGAGGTACCAGGATCTGAAGAAAAAGGGTCTAAAAACGTAGCGAATTTGATCGAGCTTGAATACCTCCGCTGCAATATTAAGGATTCGAAATGAGTCATTTCGGTGGTCACGTGCGATATATAAATTGAAGCCATCGAAACCCAATTTCTTTGCCTTTGGGGCACTAAATAACTTTCTAAAAAGTCTGAGCGCTAGACCGGGTTCACACGGAACATAAATTGACAAATGTCCTCCAGGTTTCAAAACACGTCTCCAATCTCTAAGGGCCTTCTCTGGATCGGCAAGATGCGCGACGAGGCAAGTAGCAATTACGCGATCAAATTCACCATCTAAAAATGGTAATTCTTGAGCATCACAAACCAAAGTTGAAATATGTTTTGGTAGTGATCGGCTCATTCGCTCCAGCCTTGTTTGATCTAAATCAGTGGCAACATATTCAAAATAACCGCTCTTTACAAAATTAAGATGCTCGCCTTCTCCACAACCAAGTTCAAGAATTCTCAACTTACGATTTTCCTTAAACGGCTTTTCCATCAACCTGTGTGGATACTTCCAAAGAAAACTTAAAATTCCGTCGGACCCGTGACCCATCATTCGCGCATAGAATTCGCGATAATATACTTCTACATTTCCCCGTCGATCTTCATTTGGCATATTTTAAAAGCCGATCTTTTATGTTATAAAATCCGATTACTTGAAGTACTAAACTCAAACTCATAGTAGGAATTCTAAATCTGTGGTCACCGATTGTCCCAACCGCTGATAACCAAGACGCAAGTACGGGCATCAAGAACAGAAGTGAGTAGTACCTATACTCCCCGCCTACCTTCCAAATATGCACACTCCCTATGAATAGAAGAAGTAACCCGGCCCACAGCCAAATCCACGAAACAAACTTTCCAAAAGATCCATTTACCAGATCATTTCCTTCTTGATTCTGTTTTGCGATATTTTGAATTGGATTTACATCTAGCCAAGGATTTCTTGCCATAGTTCCATTTGCACTAGGGCCAGACCAAGGTGACCAGAAATACACAGTCTTGAAAAATGCAAGTTCTGCCGTTTTAATCGGGTTTTGTATGTACCATTTTAAATAACAAATACTTTCTTGTGTCTCCGACCCAATGCAAGTCACACTTTCCCCCGTATGCGCATATCCGCCACTAGTATCTGGACCCGTTCCTATTTTTAGCACACCTTGTAGATTTGTTGAAATAACAGATCCATTACCAGCTCGTTTATTTCGTTCAACGAGCGTAATCGGTGCGATTGCCATAATTCCAATTACACCGATCAAAATGAGTGCTTGATTTTTGCGATTTTTATAAAGCATAGCCCAAATTACAACCGTCATTATTGTAGTCAATATCCAGCGTGGTTGTATAAAGGATGCGAGAGCGAAGAATAATCCAACTGCTAAAACTCGAAGCCAAAATCTGTGATTGATTTCTGATTGCTTTGACTTAATTATAAGACCTAGGATCATTAACATACACGATGCAATAGGACTTTCATATCCAACTACCAGTGAACTCAGTGACAACGTTGGATTGATCGCAAGAACTAGCGCAATTGTAAAGGCGTGTGGATTTAGTTTAGTATTCTTTATTTGGTCTATAAAGTAGTAGCACGCGTAAGCATAGAATGAGCTTTGAATAACAGAGATGACTAGCAAGATATGTAACATTGAAATTTTAGTCATTGCCCAAATTAGAATGGAATACCCTGCCGGCCAATAGACCAACACTGAATCTTTTGCAAATAGACCATCCTGTAAAATAGCATCTGCGCCTCTAAGGTAGCTCTCACCATCAGCCCCGAGCCATCCACCTTGTTGAGTGTTACTCATAATAATCAACTTGATAAGAAAGAAAATTATTGGTACGGAAATTAAGTAAAAATTGAGTTTGGAAAATCTTTTCTTCTTACTTTGGCTTGCGATTTTTGATTTACTCACCACTTTTCATTCCTCTATCGCGCGTAATCAGAGGTTAAGTATGAACGAGCTGAACCTAAAGCCGGAACAACCGCGCCTGCCGCCCAAGCTTTCATGCCTCGGGCGGCTAACGATCGAAGCACCAGGTCGGCCACAGATGCGTCTACAACGGCGCTCATGCCAATGCCACAGTTCCAGGTGCGCTCCATATCGGCTTGCGGCACCCCACCCAACTTCGCCATGAACTCCATCTCAACTGGCAAGGACCAGGTTGAGCGGTCATAAACGGCCGTTAAATCAGTTGGAATCACGCGGGCAGTGTTTTCGGCAATACCGCCACCAGTTATATGTGAAAAGGCGTGCAAATGTTGTGGCAAAAGTTTAATTAACGCTAAGCAATCCAAAGTATAAATCTCAGTTGGTGTTAAAAATACTTCACCGAAAGTTTTTCCGTATTCGCTGATATGTGCCTGCAGACTTAAATTCGCCGTTTTAATAATATGGCGAATAAGAGAGTAGCCATTTGCATGAAATCCACTAGCTGGCATTGCAATGATTACATCGCCAGCTTTAACAAGATGTGCACCCAACTGGCGATCGGCATCAACAACACCGGTGGCAGCACCAGCAAGATCAAACTCATCATCAGCTAACAATCCAGGATGTTCGGCCGTTTCGCCACCAATCAGTGCGGTGTTTGCTTTGATACAACCACGTGCGATTCCGGCAACGATACCGGCAATATGCTCTGGCACAACTTTACCGACTGCGATGTAATCAGTCATAAATAAAGGTTCGGCGCCACACACAACCAAATCATCTACAACCATGGCCACTAGATCCTCACCAATTGTGTCGTACTTACCAAGCGCACGTGCGATTTCAGTTTTGGTTCCGACACCATCGGTTGATGTTGCGAGCAAAGGTTGTTTCATTTCCTTTAATTTACTGACATCAAACAATCCGGCAAAACCACCAATGCTACCCATAACTTCCGGGCGGGAAGCTTTGGCAATGGAAGCCTTCATTAATTCAACTGCCCGCTCGCCAGCATCGATATCGACGCCGGCATCTTTATAAGTAGACATTAGTGACCATGTACTTCTGTTATTTCTAGCCGCATCTTTCCTTCAGACATTTCTTGCGGGATGCGGATTGGATATTCACCCGTAAAACAAGCCGAACATAGCTTTTCCGCAGGCACCCGAGTGGACTCAATCAAGCCTTCTAACGATACATAACCCAGCGAATCAGCTCCAATGGAACGTCGAATTTGTTCAATATCTAAACCACTGGCGATTAATTCGGCACGGGAAGCAAAATCGATTCCATAAAAACAAGGCCATTTTACGGGAGGCGAGGAGATTCGCACATGGATCTCGCGCGCACCCGCTTCACGCAACATGCGAACGATCGCACGTTGCGTATTTCCGCGCACAATCGAATCATCTACGACAACAATGCGCTTACCTTCAATAATTTCACGTAGCGGATTGAGTTTTAAACGAATTCCAAGTTGACGAATAGTTTGTGATGGTTGAATAAAGGTTCGGCCAACATAAGAATTTTTTACTAAGCCCATTCCAAAGGGAATCCCAGATTGCTTGGCGTAACCAATTGCTGCCGGTGTACCAGATTCCGGAACCGGGATTACCAGATCAGCATCGACCGGAGACTCGATGGCAAGACGTTCGCCAATCGCGACACGTGTTTTGTGGATTCCACTTCCTGCAATCGTTGTATCCGGGCGAGCAAGATAGACATATTCAAATAAACATCCCTTGGGTTGCGCCTGCGCCCAACGTTGTGAGCGGACACCATCTTTATCTATTGCCACAAACTCACCTGGTTCGATTTCCCGAACAAAAGCGGCACCGACTATGTCCAGGGCGGCGCTTTCTGAAGCAACCACCCAACCCGTCTCCAACTTTCCAAGTACCAACGGCCGCACTCCGTGACGATCACGTGCCGCATACAAAGTGTTTTCATCCATAAAAATAATGGAAAAAGCGCCTTCAAGTTGCGCAAGTACTGCCAGCGCACTTGCTTCAACATTATTTTCATCTTGTAGTGCAATCAATGCGGTCATGATTTCGGTATCTGTCGTTGCACCACTGGTATTTGCCGGTGTCAACTCTAATTTGTGGACTAGTTCGGCTAAATCTCCGGTGTTTGTCAGATTACCATTATGGGCTAAAGCCAGCGTTCCATACTTAGTTGGGCGCAACGTTGGTTGGGCGTTAACCCAAGTACTAGAACCAGTTGTGCTGTAACGGCAATGACCAATTGCCAGATTGCCTTTTAATGTTGCCAGATCACCTTCCGTGAAAACCTGCGAGACAAGTCCCATGTCTTTGTAAACCAGGATTCGCTGACCATCACTTGTTGCAATTCCAGCTGACTCAGTGCCGCGATGTTGCAGTGCATACAAACCGTAGAAAGCTAACTTGGCAACCTCTTCACCCGGCGCCCATACCCCAAATACGCCGCAGGCATCCTGCGGACCTTTATCTGCATCTAATACATTGTGATTGAGTAATCCGTCTGGACGTCTCACGGTGTGCCCCTTAACGGTAGGTATTCAGTTAAATCTGCACGTACACCTGATGCACTTATTTTACCTTTGTCCATCGCTTCTTGCCAATGTAGCTTCCCAGAAGCCAAGGCCAGCCAAGTATCGGAGTTCATTTCGACAACATTTGGTGGGGTCCCACGCTTATGTGTTGGTCCTGCGCCACATTGCACCGCTGCATATGGTGGGACTCGAACTTCAATTGCGCCCCCAGGTGCCTTCGCTGTCAAAAGTGCCAGTGTGCGTTTAACCTGATCTAAAATTACTGGATCCCGCATAACTATTAACCAAACAAATTCGGGAAGGTAGATGTATGTGCTTTGCTCAACTCAGCCAACGAAATGACAGTGTCATTAATAATTAGTGATTCGCCACCAGTACTTCCTAATTTTAAAAGTTCAATCTCGTTTTCTGTAGCCAATGTTTCTAATTTTGCGGTATCGCTAGGCTCGATGGCAACAATGACTCTTCCTGGAGATTCACTCAATAAGTTGAGGCCAGCGTTCGCGAGTGAAATCGTGGCGCCGACCTTGTGACGTAAAACCATCTCTGTTAACCCGGCAGCTAAACCGCCTTGGCTTAGATCATGGGCCGCGACAAAAAATGCGTTACCGGCAAGAAGTAACTCAATTAAGCGCATTTCTCGGGCTAAATCAGCAGTTGGCGCCTGTCCAACCCTTTGATTATGTAAAAAGGCCCATTCACTTCCAGCCAAGTCGGGCTGAGTTGAACCAAGCAGATAAAGTTCATGGCCACCCTTGGTAAAACTCATTGGCGTGCGTGTGCGAACATCTTGAATAACTCCAAGGACACCAATTACTGGTGTCGGCAAAATTGCGACTGGGCCGGTTTGGTTGTAGAAGGAAACATTTCCACCAGTGACCGGTAGCCCCATTTCCAGACAACCGTCAGCTAGACCGCGAACGGTCTCGGCAAACTGCCACATCACACCTGGATCTTCCGGGGAACCAAAGTTTAAGCAATTAGTAACCGCTAACGGTCTAGCACCAGCGGTCGCAATGTTGCGAGCAGCTTCCGCTAAGGCAAGCTTGGCACCTTGATACGGATTTAAGTAAGACCAGTTTGCGTTTGCATCCGTAGAAATTGCGACCCCAAGATTTGTTTCTTCATCAATCCGGATCATTCCGGAGTCATCTGGTTGAGACTGAATTGTATTACCCTGAACATACTTATCGTACTGAGATGTCACCCAAGATTTATCTGCCAGATTTGGGGCAGCTGCTAATTTTATTACCGCTGCTTTAATTTCAGCGGCAGTTTTTGGAATTGGAACATTCACGCTTTGGGAATTAACCTCGTTGATATAGGCAGGCTGGGCGAATGGGCGATTGTAGACGGGACCTTCGTGGGCGACGGTACGTGGCGGTACGTCAACAATCAATGCTCCGTGCCAAGTAATTTCCAGTCGATCGCCATCTGTTACTTCACCAATAACCGTGACTGTTACATCCCACTTTTTGCAAATTTCTAAAAAGCGATCAATTTTAGCTGGTTCAACGATTGCACACATGCGTTCTTGTGACTCAGACATCAAAATCTCTTCTGGCGAAAGGGAGGGGTCGCGCAACGGAACTTTGTCTAACACCACTTTCATGCCCCCAGAACCACCCGATGCCAACTCACTTGTTGCACACGATAAGCCTGCCCCGCCAAGGTCTTGGATACCAACCACGAGGTCTTCGGCAAAGATTTCTAGCGAGCATTCAATTAATATCTTCTCCACAAATGGGTCACCGACTTGCACACTCGGACGTTTGCTAGATCCGCCGGCACCAAAGGTCTCTGATGCCAGTACAGATACGCCGCCGATGCCATCGCCGCCAGTCTTTGCCCCATACAAGACAACTAAATTGCCAGCTCCAGCAGCTTTCGCCAACTTAATGTCGCTGTGCTTCATCACACCAACACATAAGGCGTTCACCAGAGGGTTGCCGGCGTAAGTTACATCAAAGGTGACTTCGCCACCGATATTTGGCAGACCCAAACAGTTTCCGTAGCCAGCAACACCGGCAACAATTCCGGGCAAGACTCGCCGAGTGTCTGGTGCATCAGCTGGACCAAAACGAAGTGGGTCCATGATCGCAATTGGCCGAGCACCCATTGTCAAAATATCTCGAACAATTCCACCTATGCCAGTAGCTGCACCTTGATATGGCTCGACAAAAGATGGGTGGTTGTGCGATTCGATTTTAAAGGTTACCGCGTAACCCTGACCAATATCAACAACACCAGCATTCTCACCAATGCCAACAAGTAAGGCATCTGATTTTGGCGCTTTTTCACCAAACTGCTTTAAGTGAACCTTTGAAGATTTATAAGAACAATGTTCCGACCACATAACGGAATACATCGCTAGCTCAGATGAGGTTGGGCGACGGCCTAATATTTCCTTAATGCGCGCATACTCATCGGGTTTCAAGCCAAGTTCGGCAAAAGGTTGAACATTATCTGGTGTGGTTTGGGCAATTGAAACGGTATCAAGTGTCATTACTTCACCATCGCATTCAAAATTGAGGTAAAGAAAGCAAGGCCTTGTGCGGTTGGCCCGGTCAGTGGATTAATCGCGTGCTCTGGGTGAGGCATTAGCCCTACGACATTTCCTTTTGCGTTAGTAATTCCAGCGATTAAATTCCGGGAACCATTAGGGTTTCCGCCTACATAACGGGCAACTACCCGACCTTCGCCTTCTAGGAATGTTAGGGTTTCATCATCGCACTGAAAAGAACCTTCCCCGTTTTTCAAAGGGATAACAATTTGCTCACCTTTCGCAAATGAATTTGTCCAGGGTGTTTGGTTATTAACAATCTCTAGCTCTTGATCTCGACATAAAAAGTGAAGATCAGAGTTGCGAGTTAGTGCACCAGGTAAGAGATGGGATTCGCACAAGACTTGGAAACCATTGCAAATTCCAAGAACGGGCATTCCATTATTAGCTGCCTCAATCACTGACTGCATCACTGGTGCAAACCGCGAAATCGCACCGCACCGCAAGTAATCACCATATGAAAAACCACCTGGCAAAATAATTGCGTCAACTTTTTTCAAGTCGGTATCAGCATGCCAAAGTGAAACGGCTTCGGCACCTGCGGCACCCACGGCGCGGGCCGCATCACGATCATCCAGTGTGCCGGGAAAGGTAACAACTCCTACTCGCATTACGCTTCGACTCTCACGACAAAGTTTTCAATTATTGGGTTTGAAAGTAGGACTTCGGCGGCTTTTTCGACCTCGGCTAGTTGTGTCGAAGTGGGCTCGCCTTCAATCTCTATTTCAAATCGTTTTCCTTGACGAACCGATTGGGCAAAGGTAAATCCAAGACGGGGCAAGGCAGCTGCTACTGCATTGCCTTGCGGGTCTAAAATCTCTGGTTTCAACATTACTTCAACCACGATCTTTGCCATTTTGTTCTCCCTTTTAGAACTTACTGCCGGTGATTCGAAAAAAAGCTTCTTCATAACGAAACGCGGTCTTTTCTACGATCTCAGTTGGTAACTGTGGGGGTGGGCTATTTCTATCCCATCCAATCGCTACTAGATAATCACGTAGAAACTGTTTGTCATACGAAGGTTGCATTCCACCCGGCGCCCAGGTGGCGGCCTCCCAAAACCTAGAAGAATCAGGGGTTAACGCCTCATCGGCAAGAAGTATCTGGCCATTGGAACTGCGACCGAACTCAAACTTTGTATCTGCAACGATGATCCCGCGGGTGCCAGCAAACTCGGCAGCAGTGTCATATAACTTGAGCGTTAAATCCCGCATCGCAGCCACATCCGCTGCCCCAACAATCTCGCTCGCTCTTGCAAAATCAATGTTAATGTCATGATCACCAATTTCAGCCTTGGTGGCTGGCGTAAAAATACTTATTGGCAATTTTGAACCATCCATTAATCCAATTGGAAGTTGATTCCCGCAAACGCTTTGGTGAGATTGGTACTCGTTCCAACCACTGCCGGTTAGATATCCGCGCACTACACATTCGATTTCAAACATCTGCAGCGGCTGAACAATAATGGCACGATCTTCGACTACTTCTGGAACATCGGTCGAAATTATATGGTTCCCAACGATATCTTCAAGTAGTTCAAACCAAAATAAGGAAAGTTGGGTAAGTACTGCACCCTTGCCTGGGATCACAGTTGGTAACACCCAGTCATAAGCTGATATTCGATCTGATGCGACTAACAAGATTTCATTTTTATCATTCTTGTAGAGGTCACGAACTTTTCCGGTGCGCAGGTGCGTCCACCCATAGATTTCCGGTGCTGGCGGTGGACCAGCCAGACCGAAGCCGCTCATCGAATAACGCCGGGTTTGTACTGCGTTGCCGCAGGGTGCTTGGATGTAATCGCGGCAATACGATTGGCAACTCGAGCAACTTGTTGGCGGGCTTCGCCAGTAAATTCAATTGGTTCACTAATCAAAAGATCCAGTGCCGGGCGATCTAGTGGTAAACGATCATCGGCTGCTAAATCATCGAGCAAGGAGTTCCCTTTTCCGGCGCGCATTGCTAGCGCCGCTTTTACGGCGTGCTCCTTAATCAGCTCGTGGGCTACTTCCCGGCCGACCCCAGCTTTAACGGCAGCCAGCAAGATCTTGGTAGTGGCTAAGAAAGGCAAATATCGCGCTAATTCAGCTTCAATTACCGCCGGGAAGGCCGCAAATTCAGCCAGCACGGTAAGCATGGTTTCCAGCAAACCATCAATTGCATAAAAGGCATCTGGCAGTGCAACTCGACGGACAACGCTGCAGGAAACATCGCCTTCATTCCACTGGTCACCAGAAAGTTCGCCCACCATTGATGCATAACCTCGTAAAACCACAGCTAGACCATTTACTCGTTCACATGAACGAGTATTCATCTTATGTGGCATCGCGCTGCTACCAACTTGACCGGCCTTAAATCCCTCGGTTACAAGTTCGGCACCTGCCATCAATCGAATTGAAGTTGCAAGTGATGAAGGCGATGCCGCAATTTGAACCAGCGTTGTCACTACATCATAATCAAATGACCGCGGATAGATCTGACCAGTTGAATCTAAAACATTTTCAAAGCCAAGTTCATTAGCGATCGCGAGCTCAAGTTTGAAGTGGGTCGCTGAAGTTCCCAGCAAATCTATTGAATCTTGCGCAGTTCCAACTGGTCCTTTGATTCCGCGCATAGGGTACCGATCCTGCAATGCAGTTAAGCGTTGATATGCAAAGAGCAGCTCTTCGGCAGCAGATGCAAAACGCTTTCCTAAAGTCGTGACTTGCGCCGGCACGTTGTGCGATCGACCCGCAATAGGTTGATCGGCGTATTGGGTCGCCCCTTCACCAAGTCGCGCCAGCAACGCCACAACTTTGTCATGAACAATCGCTAGACCATTGCGAATCTGAAGCGCTTCAATATTCTCAGTTAAGTCACGACTTGTCATACCGGCATGAATTGCTTCATGTCCAGCAAGGGCGTTGAACTCCTCAATGCGAGCTTTAACATCGTGACGCGTTTGCTTTTCGCGAACATCGATTGCGGCTAAATCCACCTGTGTAATTACCTTTTCGTAATCTGTAATTACATTATTGGGAATCGGGTGTCCGAGGGTTGCTTGAGCGCGCATAACAGCGATCCATAACTTGCGCTCGGCCATGATTTTGGCCGCTGGCGCGAAGACTTCCCGCATCGCCGCCGATGCATATCGATCTGCCAGCAGACTCATTGGTGAATTATCCGTCATTTAATTGCCCTTCTCTGCCACCGACGCATTGAGCGCGATATCGGAACGGTAAAAAGATCCAGCAAGGCGGATTTGGCTGATCGCACGGTAAGCGCGATTTCGAGCTTCAGTGAGATCCTCTCCAATTCCAGTAATCGTAAGCACCCGGCCGCCAGCGGAAACTATTCCTTGTTCAGTTCTTGTGGTACCTGAATGATAAATTTGAACATTTTCAATTGCCGAAAATCCAGTGATTACTCCACCGATCTTTGGCGTAGTTGGATAACCTGCAGCGGCTAACACAACGGTTACCGCAGCTTCATCCTTCCATTCCAATGTTGTGTCTTTTAAATTTCCAGTAGCCGCGTTATAGAGCAAAGTTGCCAACGGTGTCTTTAATCGTGGAATTAATACCTGGGTTTCCGGATCGCCAAAACGTGCATTGAATTCAATAACGCGGGTTCCATGATCAGTAAGTGCTAAGCCTGCATATAACAATCCAACAAATGGGGTCCCGCGCGCAGCCATTTCGGCAATCATTGGTGCCAGAACTTGTTTGTACGTGTCTTCTACAATGTCAGTTGGCGCCCAAGGAAGTGGTGAGTAAGCGCCCATGCCGCCGGTATTTGGACCTTCATCGCCATCATATGCTCGCTTGAAATCCTGCGCGGGTTGCATTGACAAAATTGTGGTTCCATCGCTAATTCCAAACAAGGAAACTTCTGGACCATTTAGAAACTCCTCGATCACAACACGTTTGCAGGAAAGGGCATGAGCTAAAGCCACTTGTCGATCACTTGTAACGACAACACCTTTGCCAGCCGCCAATCCATCATCTTTAACTACATATGGTGCCCCAAATGCGGTTAGCGCCGCTTCAATTTCAGGCTGGGTAGTACAAGTGAAGCTGTGGGCAGTTGGAACACCAGCATCCCGCATTACCTCTTTCGCAAAGTTTTTTGATCCTTCAATTTGCGCTGCCGCTTTAGATGGACCAAAAACCGCTATTCCAGTCGCTCGAAGTAAGTCTGTAACACCATTAACTAACGGAACTTCAGGCCCCACAACAACTAAATCTACCGATAATTTTTTAGCCAGATCAACAATTGCCTGATTGTCGGTAATGGCAACTACATGACAAGTTGCAAACTCGGCAATACCTGGGTTACCTGGAGCCACATGAAGTTCGGTACATGCTGGATCTGCTTGTAGTCCTACTCCTAGCGCATGTTCGCGTCCGCCGCTTCCGACTAGGAGGATTTTCATTCTTAGATGAAATCCTTCACGACTATTGTTTGATCGCGCCCAGGACCAACACCGATCGCACTCATGGGTGCGCCAGAAATCTTTTCCAGGAAGGCAACATAATCTTGCGCATTCTTTGGCAGATCGGAAAATTTGCGTGCGTTGGAAATATCTTCGGTCCAGCCAGCCAGATATTCATAAATTGGTTTTGCGTGGTGGAAATCGCTTTGCGAAGCTGGAAGTTCCTCAATGCGCTTACCCTCGATTTCATACGCGACACAGACTGGAATTTTTTCCCAACCAGTTAAGACATCTAACTTTGTTAAGAAAAAATCGGTTAGGCCATTTACTCGAACTGCATAACGCGCGATCGGCGCATCAAACCAACCGCAGCGACGCGGACGCCCGGTAGTGACGCCAACTTCGCCACCGATGCGACGAAGTGCTTCACCATCCTCATCAAATAATTCAGTTGGGAATGGTCCACTACCAACTCGGGTTGTGTATGCTTTTAAAATTCCAATGACGCGATCGATCTTTGTTGGTCCAATTCCGGAACCTGTGCAAGCGCCACCGGCAGTTGGATTACTTGAAGTCACAAATGGATAAGTTCCATGATCAACATCGAGCAAAGTGCCCTGTGAGCCCTCTAGAAGTATCTTTTTGCCAGCTTTTAAAGCCTCATTTAGAATCAAAACTGTATCTGCAACATATGGACGTAAAATATCGGCGTACTTCAAGTACTCCGCCAGCACCTCATCAACTTCAATACCCTTACGATTGAAAACCTTGATTAAGATCTGATTTTTATCCCGTAAGGCACCTTCCAGCTTTTGCCGAAGAATTGATGGATCAAATAAGTCTTGAACTCGGATACCAATGCGGTTGATCTTGTCGGCATAAGCCGGTCCTATTCCTCGGCCGGTAGTTCCGATCTTGGAATTACCCAAGAAGCGTTCCGAAACCTTATCGATCGTGCGGTGGTACGGCGTAATCAAGTGCGCATTTGTTGATATTAATAATTTGCTGGTATCGATGCCACGTTCATTTAGGCCGCGAATCTCTTCTAGTAAAACACTTGGGTCGATCACAACCCCATTTGCGATAACTGGAATTACATTTGGCGAAAGGATTCCTGATGGCAACAGATGAAGTGCGTACTTTTGATCACCGATTACAACTGTGTGACCAGCATTGTTTCCGCCTTGATAGCGAACAACATAATCAACCCGATCGCCCAACAAATCGGTAGCTTTGCCCTTGCCTTCGTCGCCCCACTGAGCTCCGAGTAATACAAGTGCAGGCATTAGTTAAGGACCTTTCGATTAGTTGTTACTTATTTAAGTGAGGAAGTGCCGGTTGAACGCAGATCTTCGCAAGCTCTGACAACCCGAGCTGCCATTCCGGCTTCGGCTGCTTTGCCCCACGCACGTGGGTCGTAAGACTTTTTATTTCCAACTTCGCCATCAATTTTTAATACTCCGTCATAGTTCTTGAGCATGTGATCCACAACTGGTCGGGTAAATGCATACTGGGTATCGGTATCAACATTCATCTTAATTACACCGTAATCAAGTGACTCGCGGATCTCGGAAAGTAGTGAGCCAGAACCACCGTGGAATACCAAGTCCATTGGCTTACTTCCGACCGGTAGACCGAGTTGATTGGAGACCGCTTCCTGCAAAGTCGCCAGAATCTTTGGCTGCAAGACAACGTTTCCTGGCTTGTACACACCATGAACATTTCCAAATGTTGCGGCTACTAAGTAGCGCGCATTTAAATCAGTTCCAAGTGTCTCAACGGTTAAAAGTGCATCTTCTGGCGTTGAGTAAAGCTTTGCATCATGTTTTGCTTCGACGCCATCTTCTTCGCCACCTACGACACCAATTTCAATTTCAAGAATAGTTTTTGCAGCAACCGACATCTCCAACATTTCCTTGGCGACCTTCATATTCTCAACCATGTCTACCGCTGAGCCATCCCACATATGTGAGTTGAACAATGGCGTCTTACCTGACTTAAGACGATCTATCCCAAATGCTAAAAGAGGACGCATAAAACCATCCAACTTTTCAGCGGGACAGTGGTCGGTGTGTATTCCTATATTTACGTTGTAATTCTTAGCAACAACATGCGCAAACTCTGCCAGCGCAACCGCTCCATCAACCATCTTCTTTACCGTTGACCCCGATGCGTATTCGGCACCACCCCATGAAAATTGAATAATTCCATCAGACTCGGCTTCGGCGAAACCACGAATAGCGGCGGTAATTGTCTGTGAAGATGAAACGTTGATTGCCGGATATGCGAAAGCACCTTTTTTAGCGCGATCCAACATGTCGGTGAAACTTTCGGGGGTGGCAATTGGCATTGTGACTCCTATGGGCTCGTAGTAAATCTTTAGACTGAGCGCTACTTTGAGTCGTCTACAGGCTTACGACCAATCCTCTCACTTCTGCGCTATGGGCACAAAAAAGACCGTCCGAGACACCCCGAACGGCCCTTTTGTCGCTCCTTAAGTGACAGTTCTTAGCGCCTTAGCCAAAAACCTGGCCAAAGCCGCCACCAATGAAGGGTTACTGAGCAGTTTCAAAAAAAGAATGATGAAGCTGGTAAGCATCTGGACTCCTTTCTGTTGGCGCATCTTCGATGGCAACCGCAGGAAGGAATTCAGAACCTGAAACTCTGTTGATAACAAAGCCAAACAGGGTAACCTCTATTGTCATGAGCCAAGATCACGAATCCTTAGAGAACCTTCTGAGCGAAGATCGTCAATTTCCACCAAATGTAGATTTTGCGGCAAAGGCAAATGCAAAATCGGAGATCTATCAACTTGCGGAAAGTGATCGGCTAGTTTTTTGGGAGGAACAAGCCAAAGCGCTGACATGGGATACCCCGTGGTCACAGGTTCTTAATTGGGAAGCGCCATATGCACAGTGGTTTGTTGGCGGAAAGTTAAACGCATCAGTCAATGCGCTGGATCGGCATGTTGCTGCGGGCCGAGGTGAGCGGGTGGCGTTTCACTTTGAAGGTGAACCTGGTGATACCCGAACCATAACTTACGCACAATTGTTAATCGAAGTTAAGAAAACTGCAAACGCTTTAATTGAATTAGGAGTTAACGCCGGTGATCGCGTTGCCATTTATCTGCCAATGATCCCGGAGGCGGCAATTGCAATGTTGGCCTGTGCCCGAATTGGTGCCCCCCATTCCGTTATCTTTGGTGGTTTCTCGGCCGAGGCGTTGCTATCTCGTATTCAAGATGCGGATGCAAAGTTAGTTATCACAGCAGATGGTGGGTTTCGAAAGGGTAGTGCTTTTGCCTTAAAGCCAGCGGTTGATGAAGCTCTCAAAGGAAATCACAATGTTTCTGGGGTATTGGTTGTTCAAAGAACTAAGCAGGAGACTGCTTGGAATGATGAAACAGATACCTGGTGGCACGAGATTGTTGGCCGCCAATCAGCCGAACACGCTGCCGATGCTTTTGATTCGGAGCATCCGCTCTTTATTTTGTATACATCTGGAACCACCGCTAAACCTAAAGGAATTTTCCACACAACGGGCGGCTACTTAACGCAAGCGGCCTACACCCACCAAGTTGTCTTTGATATCAAGCCAGAAACCGATGTCTACTGGTGCACGGCAGATGTTGGCTGGATTACCGGTCACAGCTATGTTGTTTATGGCCCGCTCATTAATGGTGCCACGCAAGTTATGTACGAGGGAACCCCAGATACGCCACATAAGGGTCGCATCTTTGAGTTAGTCGAAAAGTACGGCGTCACGATTTTGTATACCGCACCTACCTTAATTAGGACATGGATGAAATGGGGAGATCAATTTCCTAATGCACATAATTTAAATTCTTTGCGTTTGCTTGGATCAGTTGGGGAACCAATTAATCCAGAAGCTTGGATGTGGTACCGCCAAATTATTGGTGGCAACCGTTGCCCAATAGTTGACACCTGGTGGCAAACTGAAACTGGTGGAATCATGATTTCACCGTTGCCTGGGATTACGGCAACTAAGCCCGGATCTGCCATGTGCCCAATTCCTGGAATTAGTGCGGTCGTTGTTGATGATGATGGCGAACCAGTTGCAAAAGGACATGGGGGTTTCTTGGTTCTTGATAAGCCTTGGCCTGGCATGTTGCGCGGTATTTGGGGTGAGGCCGAACGCTACCAAGAAACTTATTGGTCACGTTTTCCGGATATTTACTTTGCTGGTGATGGCGCGAAGTTAGATCAGGATGGTGCCATTTGGTTGTTGGGTCGAGTTGATGATGTGATGAATGTTTCTGGTCACCGTATTTCGACAACTGAAGTTGAATCTGCACTTGTTTCACATGAAGCTGTTGCCGAAGCCGCGGTGGTTGGTGCCCACGATGCACTGACTGGCCAGGGCATCGTTGCTTTTGTTATTTTGCGAAGTGGAATCGCACATGCAGATGGTCAAGCTCTGGTGACTGAACTGCGTAATCACGTTACAAAAGAAATTGGTGCCATTGCCCGTCCTAGACAAATTTTGGTTGTCGCTGAACTGCCAAAGACGCGCAGCGGAAAGATTATGCGTCGTTTACTAAAAGATGTGGCAGAAAATCGTCACGTGGGGGATGCAACTACTTTGGCCGACCCAAATGTGATGAAGTTGATCTCGGATGGATTAAATACCACTAAGGATGAGGATTAAAGTTTCACCCCTAAGTATTTACTTGTAAATGAAATTAATTCCGCCTCGTTCTTGACCACGCCGATATGTTTGTAGGCAATACTTCCATCTGCGGCAATAAACCAAGTGACTGGCACACCCATTCCAAAGTACTTTCGGGATCTGCCATCTGGATCATAAAGGTTTGGCCAGGTTATTCCGTGGCGTTCCACAAATCTTTGGCCAGCAGCAAAGTTTGCTTCTTCTACATCAATGCCAATTAGTTGAACTTTGCCAACAGCTTTTTTATGAAAAGAAACGAAGTACGGCATCTCTTTCACGCATGGCCCACACCAAGAGCCCCACACATTTACAACCATTGGACCACGCAGGGCTTCAAGTTGTACGCCATCACTTTGATCTAAGCAATCTAGCAAGGTTCCACCCACCCACGGCTTTTCTTGTTGGATTGAACTGCAATCAATGACTTCACCCTTAACATAGGAAGCCGAAGGCGTGCATGCGGTTAACAGGATGAGTGCCGCCAACCAGGCAAACCTTCTCATCTAAAATCCTTATCTGTTTTTATCAATCGTAAGGCTTTTTCTGGATCCATTTCACCGATTCCAACACTAGGACAAAGCTTTGCGACTGGGCAAGCGCCACATGCGGGTTTACGTGCATGGCAAATACGGCGACCGTGCCAAATCATTCTTTGTGAAAGATTTGTCCATTCGGGTTGTGGAATCAATTGCTGCACAATCATTTCAACTTTCACCGGATCGGTCTGGTTAGTCCAACCAAAGCGACGGGATAATCTTCCGAAATGGGTATCCACGGTAATTCCGGGAGTAGCAAAGGCGTGTCCCAAAACAACATTAGCGGTTTTTCTACCAACCCCTGGCAAGGTAATTAATTCTTCTAGGGTGCGTGGGAGTTCTCCGGCAAAATCTGTTAATACTTTGATATTTAAGGCCTTAATGTTGCGGGCCTTGGCACGATAAAAACCACTGGAATGGATTAAATCTTCAATTTCATGCACATCAGCTTTTGCATATGCCTTAGGATTTTTGTATTTTTTAAATAGCGCCGGCGTAATCAGATTGACCCGCTTATCGGTGCATTGCGCGCTCAGCACCGTTGCAATGATTAACTCCAACGGGTTTGTAAAATCTAGTTCACAACGAACATTGGGGTAGGTCTTGGTGAGAATCCGATAAACCGCTCTCGCCCCTTTCCGGGTTTCGCTATCGACCAACATACGAGTAAACTACCCCCCGTGAGCCCAGAAGAAGATGTAGTTCGAAAAGCCCCTTTATTCACCGCCCTGGATGAAGCTGCGGCGATTTCGTTGCGGGCATCCATGGACTCGGTAAAGATCGCCAAAGGTTCGGTCCTCTTTGCCGAAGGCGATGAAGGTGACCATCTTTATGTAATCCTCGAAGGTAAACTCAAGTTAGGCACTTCAAGCGGTGATGGCCGGGAGAATCTCTTATCAATTCTTGGGCCAGGAGAAATGTTTGGCGAGTTAAGTCTGTTTGATCCAGGCCCACGCACATCAACGGCAACCGCGGTTACCGATACAAAATTGCTCAGCCTTGGTCAGGAAAAATTAATTCCTTGGCTTGCCGAAAATCCAAATGTCTCGCTCCACCTTTTGGCAAGCTTGGCTCAGCGCTTGCGTAGAACAAATGAAGCTGTGGGTGATTTGGTTTTCTCGGATGTTCCTGGCCGGGTTGCTAAGGCATTGATTGATCTGGGCGAGCGTTTCGGAAAACAAACCGATGAAGGTTTATTTGTGCACCACGATCTAACTCAAGAAGAGCTGGCACAGCTAGTTGGCGCATCCCGCGAAACTGTTAACAAGGCACTTGCTGATTTCGCTGGACGTAACTGGTTAAAGTTAGATGGCCGAGCAGTGCTAATTACCGACTTTGAAAGACTTTCCAAGCGCGGTAAATGACTAATCGGTAATTTCTACCGTTAGTTCAATCTCTACTGGCGAGTTAAGCGGTAGTTCGGCAATTCCAACAGCGCTACGTGCGTGCTTGGCCCCATCACCCCAAATTGCTAAAAATAATTCAGAGGCCCCGTTAACTACCGATGGGTGATTGATGAAGCCGGCGACGCCATTGACATAACCAACTACCCGAACAATCTTGGTGATTTTATTTATATCTGCAACTGTTTCTACCGCTGCTAAGCAGTTGAGTGCACAGATTTGTGCTAGTTCCTTTGCTCGATCTGGTGTTATTTCACCATCGACTTTGCCAGCACCGACCATCTCACCATTTGCTAATGGTAATTGGCCCGCGGTGAAAACTAAATTTCCAGTACGAATCGCTGGCACATATGCACCTACTGGCATCGCCGCAACTGGCAGCCCTAGACCAAGTTCGGCCAGCTTTGCCCGAACATCCACCTTATTCAAGCGATTTCTCTTTTCATATAAGCGACAAGCTGTTCGCCGGTACCTGGTGCCGGAATAACTTGTACCAGCTCCCAGCCATCAGAACCCCAAGTATCTAGGATCTGCTTAGTTGCATGTGAAAGTAAAGGGACAGTTGCATATTCAAATTTCCGTGGGTGCTGTGTCATTTATTTAGACTCTCTTTAACTAATGATGAAACGAGTGCTCCATCTGCTTTTCCGGCAATCTTTGGCTTAATCGCGCCCATTACCTTGCCCATATCGGCTGGACCTACAGCACCAGTTGCTGTAATTGCATCGGCGATGATCGCCTCGAGCTCAGCGGAACTCAATTGCGCAGGTAGATAGCGCGCAATGACCTCGCCCTCTGATTTTTCCAAAGCTGCCTTTTCTGCCTGACCTACGCCGGCAAATGCCTCTGCCGCTTCCCGACGTTTCTTAGCCTCACGTGACAAGACAACAATCACCTCATCTTCACTGAGTTGGCGCGCTGCCTTGCCAGCAACTTCTTCATTAGTGATTGCAGTTAGAACCATGCGAATCGTGCTTGAAGTAATTGCATTGCGAGCACGAATCGCTTCGGTTAGGTCTGCCCGTAAAGATTCTTTGATGCTCACTTTGTTAACTCTACCGCTAATAACTCAGCGATCTGTGCCGTATTTAGCGCAGCACCCTTGCGTAAATTATCACCGCAGAGGAATAGATCCAGTGACTTTTTATCATCAAGAGACTGGCGTACCCGACCAACCCAGGTTGGATCTGTTCCTACTACATCATTGGGGGTTGGGAACTTCTTGTCTTCCGGCTCATCCAACAAGATCACACCGGCCGCCTTTTTTAGCACTTTTTGGGCAGCTTTCCGAGTTACCTCGCTTTTAAAGGTTGCATGCACAGCCAGTGAGTGAGTTGTTAGTACTGGAACACGCACACAAGTAGCTGAGACTTTTAGTTTAGGTAATCCAAGAATCTTTCGAGACTCGTTGCGAACTTTGAGTTCTTCCGATGTATATCCCTCTTCCCCAAGCGAACCTGCCCAAGGAATAACATTGAGCGCAAGCGGTGCCGGAAATGGCCCAACATCTTTCACGATGCCACGCACATCGGAGGTTACTTCACCCGCTTTAGTGCCGGCTACTTGCGAGATCTGTTCGCGCAGTGCATCGATGCCCGATTGCCCGGCACCTGATGCTGCTTGATATGAAGCAACTACCAACTCCTTCAATTCAAACTTTTTGTGTAGTGCACCGATTGCAACGATCATTGACAGTGTTGTGCAATTTGGATTTGAAATAATTCCCTTGGGACGTACCTTTACATCTTTTGGATTAACTTCAGGAACGACCAGTGGAACTTTTGGATCCATTCGAAATGCCCCTGAGTTGTCCACGACGATGGCACCACGCGAGACCGCAATCGGCGCCCAAAGTTCCGACACTTCATCTGGAACATCAAACAATGCAACATCAATGCCATCAAATGCTTCCGGCGAAAGAGCTACAACGGTTAACTCTTTGCCCCGGCACAATAATTTCTTTCCAGCACTTCGCGCGGAGGCGATCAGACGGATCTCGCCCCAAACATCTTTGCGTTCCGACAAAATACTTAGCATTACGGTGCCGACCGCGCCGGTGGCCCCTACAACCGCTAAGGCAGGCTTCTTTTTACTTTTCCCAATCATCGCCCAGTTCCTCCATAAACAACCGCTTCATTTTGATCGGCATCGAGTTCAAAAGCGGTGTGCGAGGCCTTTGCGCCCCGCTCTAAATCCGCTTCTCGACAAATAACTGAGATACGAATTTCAGAGGTTGAAATCATTTCGATGTTAATACCGGCATCTGAAAGTGCACCAAAGAAGGTTGCGGTAACACCCGGATGTGATCGCATGCCAGCGCCAACTAATGATAATTTACCGATTTGATCATCGTATTGAATTGATGTAAAACCAACCTCGCCTTGTAGTTTTTGTAAGATTGCAGTGGCATCGACACCTTCGGCCTTTGGTAAGGTAAAGGAAATATCGGTAAGTCCAGTAGCTGCGGCCGAGACGTTTTGTACGATCATGTCGATGTTGATATCGGCATCTGCGATGGCTTGAAAGATACGTGCCGCTACTCCCGTGCGGTCCGGAACTCCGACAATCGTAATCTTTGCTTCGCTATTATCGCTTGCGATTCCTGAGATTATTGCTTGCTCCATGCTGTCTCCTTCTGGGTGATCCTTGACCACCCATGTTCCTTCATTGGTAGTAAAAGATGAACGTACGTGAATTGGTAAGTTGTATCTGCGGGCGTATTCAACGCAACGTAAGTGCAAAACTTTTGCGCCACTTGCAGCAAGTTCTAGCATCTCTTCGTAAGTGACAGTTTTTAACTTGCGTGCGCCGGGCACTACCCGTGGATCAGCGCTAAACACACCATCAACATCGGTATAAATTTCGCACACATCTGCATCGAGTGCTGCCGCTAATGCGACCGCAGTTGTATCGCTACCACCGCGACCAAGCGTTGTAACATCCCTTGTATCTTGCGAAATTCCTTGAAAACCAGCAACGATTGCAATCGCGCCACTATCTAGCGCCTCTCTAATTCGGCCCGGAGTTATATCAATAATGCGAGCGCGGCCATGGGTAGATGTTGTAATGACCCCAGCTTGACTTCCGGTAAATGACAAAGCTTCATGACCTAAGTTATTAATTGCCATCGCAAGAAGTGCCATCGAAATCCGCTCACCCGCCGTCAACAGCATGTCTAATTCGCGTCCCTTTGGAATCGGGGTGACTTGCTCAGCCAAATCAATTAATTCATCGGTGGTATCGCCCATGGCTGAAACCACAACAACGACCTGATTACCATCCCGTTTTGCCGCCACAATTCGGTTGGCCACCCGCTTCATGCCCTCGGCATCGGCAACGGATGAGCCACCATACTTCTGAACAATCAGTCCCATGACCTAATCATGAAGCACACAGAAGATTGAGGCTACCTAGTTTTTAGCATTTCTTAAATAGTGAGACGCAAAACTGCTCAAATATTGAGATTAGACATCTCTACGACCCTCAAAGGCGCGGCCCAGAGTGACTTCATCGGCATACTCCAAATCTCCACCAACCGGCAGACCGCTAGCCAAGCGCGATACCCGAATACCTAGCGGTTTAATCAGGCGGGAGAGGTAGGTCGCGGTCGCCTCCCCTTCCAAGTTTGGATCGGTTGCCAAGATAACTTCAACAATTTCGGCATCTGCCAAACGTGCCATCAGTTCGCGAATTCTTAACTGCTCTGGCCCAATGCCATCGATCGGACTAATTGCGCCGCCGAGCACATGATACTTACCGCGAAATTCGCGGGTGCGTTCAATTGCAATAACATCTTTGCTCTCTTCCACTACACAAATAGATGTGTTTTCCCGACGCGGATCGCGGCAAATGCGGCATTCGGTTTCTTCTGAGACATTTCCGCATTGGGTGCAAAACTTCACCCGCTCTTTGACAGTGCGAATTGAATCAACCAAAGCGGAGGCGATTTCTGGATCTGACTCCAAAATATGGAAGGCGATGCGCTGCGCGCTCTTTGGACCAATGCCTGGCAAACGACCTAGCGCATCAATGAGATCTTGAATCGCACCTTCATACATACCTGACATAAATTACTTACCCTCAATAACTCTAGCGCCAAGCTCTTTTGCAAGTAACGCCGCACCAGTTAACTGCACCGGATCATTTGGCGCCTCTGAGGTTCGCGTCTCTCGGGCCGCTGACGAATTGGTATTGATTGATGGATCAACAACAACTGCAATTGCGCGATCGATTCCGATCACATCAATAAATGCATTACGCAGAATTACATCAGACTCAGATCGTTCAAATGATTCTTTTGCGCCAGCATTTACAATTCCAATTGTGATGGCATCTTCATCAACTGAAAGCACCTGCGCCGATGCGCTAAGCAGTGACCAAGTCAGTCGGCGGCGCTTCTTTACATTCTCAATCACATCGGGCCATGCCCGGCGCAACGATGCGATATCAAAGGCTTTTGGCGCGGTGGTCGAGGCGGAGTCCGTTTCTTTAGTCGTTGGCGTTACAACCTCAGCATTAAAGGGAGCAACATCAGAAACCGCATGAGCAGAGGTTGCCTTTTCTTTTGGCTCTGCGGTGCGTGTTTCTGAGGCGCGACTGGTCGTCATCGGCGCAATATTTTCCGCCCGCTCTAGCCGTTCAATCCGAGAAAGCAGTCCAGCTTCGGTGTCATCCCCAATTGGCAATAAAATACGCCCACAAATGAGCTCTAGAACTAAGCGAGGCGCGGTGGCCCCACGCATTTGAGTTAGACCCTCGGCCGCAATATCGGCGGCTCGTGAAAGGTTAGCGGTACCAATTCGGTTTGCCTGATTGCGCATCCGTTCCATTTGATCTTCTGGCATATCACGCAAGATTGAATTTGCGGTGGAATCTTTTAAGGCATCAACAATCATCAAATCACGAATGCGTTCCAACAAATCGCCAGTAAAGCGACGTGGATCATGGCCGGATTCGATCACACGATCAATTGTTCTAAACAAAGTGGCACCATCGTGGGCAGCAATTGCATCTATGGCGTCATCCAATAAAGCGCCATCGGTAAAACCTAATAACTGAATTGCAATTTCATAACTGACTCCATCTGGTCCAGCACCTGCCAGCAATTGGCCAAGTACAGAAAGTGCATCCCGAACCGAACCACCAGATGCACGAACAACAAGTGGAATTACGCCTTTTGCCACTTTTACACCTTCAGCATCACAAATTTTTTCTAGGTGGGCGGCCAAGGTTCCTGGTGGAACTAAACGAAATGGATAGTGATGTGTTCTAGAACGAATAGTTGCAATCAACTTATCTGGTTCAGTTGTAGCAAAAATAAAGATGACGTGTGCTGGTGGTTCTTCCACAACTTTAAGAAGTGCATTCGCTGCCCCGGGTCCAAGTTGGTGTGCCTCATCAATAATGTAAATCTTGTAGCGACTGTAAACTGGCGCAAAAAAAGCTTTGTCGCGAAGGTCGCGGGCATCATCTACTAGACCATGGGTTGCCGCATCTAGTTCAATCACATCTAATGAACCCGGACCATTGGCAACTAGA
>Ga0209702_10002288_pt1 | contig 33962 bp, 36 predicted proteins | sample FRY01_FD_187210 | JGI IMG/M metagenome (GOLD analysis project Ga0209702, IMG submission 187210) | Freshwater microbial communities from Lake Fryxell liftoff mats and glacier meltwater in Antarctica - FRY-01 (SPAdes) (version 2) | ecosystem: Environmental > Aquatic > Freshwater > Ice > Glacier...
GCCGCCTTAGCTCAGTTGGTAGAGCGTCTCACTCGTAATGAGAAGGTCGAGAGTTCGATTCTCTCAGGTGGCCCCAGTCAAGCCTGGGTTTAGGTGGACAGTGCGAAACCTATCGAATTTTGTCGACTATTCCGGTGAGAGCAGGTGCCTGCTCAGGGCCTGTTGAAGACCTAGTCTTTTCCCGGTCGACCCGAGAGCACAATGCCTGCCAATCCCAGCGCGAGCATTCCTGCCACCACGGCAAACACGACAACATCGTTGTTGGCGTAGGAAGGGTAGGTGACTACCACAATGCCAAACACCACGAGAAACCCGACTCCGAGCATGCTGTTCCTCATGCTTCGAGGATAGCCTTGAGACCTGATGATGGCCTCCCCTTCGCGATTGAAAGTGATTGTCGCTGTCGTTGCCAGCGTTATTTCGGGAATGCTCGTTGCGCTCCAATCTCGCATTAACGGAGAATTTGGGCTGGCCCTGGGGAACGGGTTCTTGGCGGCGTTGTTGTCATTTTCTATTGGCCTCAGCATTCTCGGGGCGGTGATGTTGACCAGGCGGAAAGGCCGGCAGGGGGTTGTGACGGTGGCGCGGGCGATCCGAGCCGGTGATGTCCCCTGGTGGGCTGTCATTGGTGGTGCCGGTGGTGGGTTTTTGGTGCTCACTCAAGGGTTGAGCGCTGGGGTGCTGGGCGTTGCGCTCTTCACGATCGCGGTGGTTACCGGTCAAACCCTGGGTGCATTGGTGATTGATACTCGCGGCTGGTTCGGGGCACCGCGTGTGCGGTTGAATCTCTGGCGAATTACAGGCGCAGCGATCGTGCTGACAGGTGTTTTTATTGCTCTGGATTTCACGCCGGGAGAAACAGAACTGACGGGTGTGTTGTTCTTATTGCCCCTTCTCGCCGGAGCGGGGACTGGTTTTCAGCAAGCCGTTAATGGAAAAGTGCGCACCGTGTCAGGGTCAGCACTGAGTGCGACATTTGTGAATTTTCTTGTGGGAGCGCTCGTGCTCGGAGTCCTCTTTGTCCTCGCACTGCCGTTCACGGGTGGCCCAGTGGCTTGGCCTGACACCTGGTGGCTCTGGGTTGGCGGCGCAGTGGGGGCTTTCTTTATTGCTATCCAAGTCACCGCGGTCACCATCATTGGTGTTTTGGGACTGGGAGTGAGTTTGGTGACAGGTCAACTGATCGGGTCAGTCCTGTTGGATGCCATCGCGCCAGTGTCAACTTCTGACTTGCATCTCGCCACGGTTCTGGGAGCGATAGTCACCCTTGCAGGCTCTGCGATGGTGACACTGGCAAAAAAGCGCTAGTCCCCTTTCTCGTCAAACTCCATAGAGAGGGAGTTCATGCAGTAGCGCTGACCGGTGGGAGTTCCGTGAGCATCGTCAAAAAGGTGACCTAGGTGACCATTACATGCCCCGCACACCACTTCGGTGCGCAGCATCCCCAGGCTTCGGTCTTCGTGGAGGATGACCGCACCTGGTTCAATGGCGTCAAAGAAAGATGGCCACCCAGAGCCTGATTCAAACTTGGTGTCGCTTGTGAAGAGCGCTTGGCCACAGCCGGCACACGAATACACACCCTCGCGCTTCTCTCCCAACAACTCGCCACTCCAGGGAGGTTCTGTTGCTGCTTCGCGGAGGATGGCGTAGCGCTCGGGAGGAAGCTCTGCTTTCCAGAGGGCGTTATCTTTCGTCACTTTTTCAACCATGGTGAGTCCTTTATTCAGGAGAAACTTCGTAAACCCTATTAAACTCGCCAGAATGACAAAGAGCGACACCGTGGTGAAAACGTGGGGTGAATTCACACCTGACGATGTTTTCGAAATGGCTGTTCTGCGCACCGAAATCTTCTTCCTCGAGCAAAAAATTGACGAGGAAGAGCTCGATTCCTTTGATCGGCACCCCGACACTCTCCACCTGTGGCAAAGCGACACTAGGGGGATGACCGGGTATTTGCGCATCGTCCACGATGACTCGGTGGCTGATGCTCACGAGGGCATTTCGTGGAGCTTGGGGCGGATGGTCGTGAGAAAAGACTGTCGGGGTAAAGGCTTAGCAAAGGCACTCCTTCTGGAAGCTTTGGAGATAACGGGGGACAAACCCTTGTATCTCCACGCGCAGGAATATGTAATGCCCCTCTACGCCTCGGTGGGTTTCCGCCCTGTTGGCGAGACGTTTAGTGAGGCAGGTATCGCCCATCGACTGATGGTGCGACGAAGCGATGATTAGGCTCGCTGCGATTGCTGTCCTTGCTGCAGGTTCCGTGAGCCCGGTTGTGGGTCCCGCGGGAGCCTGTGACGTGTCAGACATGACGATCACCTGGGGCTTCAAAGAGTCTTTTCGCTCTTATATTTCTGGTGCTATCGCCCAGGGTCAGTGGGTTGTGGAGGGCGATATTGGTTATGAAACACCAGCCTTCAGCTTTGGGGATGGTCAAGGTTTTGTAAGTCCTGACCGCTCGGTGGGCGAGGTGGGCTTCACCGGGTCTCTCACCTTCGAAGGGCATAGCGGAATACTGGAGACCACCCTCGCTAACCCCCGCGTCGAATTTGTTAGTCCTCGCTCGGCCACTCTTTTTCTTGATGTGACCGGAGACACGATGGAAGAAGTCAGTGTCAGCGAAGACGACGTCCCCTTCGCCACTATCTCCTGGGGTGCCAGCGATGTTGATCAGGTTTCGGGAACCTGGCGCGTTGAGGATGCGACTGTGGTGCTGTCCTCCGCTGGGTCAGAAGCTTTTGGAACCTACCCCGCGGGGGAGGAGCTTGATCCTCTGAGCTTCACTCTCCAGGCAAGCCCCGGTTGCCTCCAGGAGACACTTTCTCCTTGGGGAGTTGCCGGTGGGGTTGCAGGAATTGCCGCGGTGTCCTCTCTCGCAGCGCTCGCTATTGTTCGGGTGCGTAAATCGCGCGCGCAAGGGCGTCAATAACCTCGGGTGTTCTTGGGCCAAAGCTGAGCACTTGAGAATCCGCCATATCCACAAAACGCAGTTTCTGGCCAGCGCGGGTCAGCCCGATGGCTGGTTTTTCTTTCACGAGTTCTCTCGCCCCGCCCACACTCGCTAATCCCTCGGTCATGACGATGATCAGGTCGGGGTTTGCTGCAATGAGGGCTTCGTCCGTCATCGGTCGCAACCCAACCCACCCGGTTTCCGTGGCGATGTCGATACCCCCCAACGCTTCTATCAACTCACCGGCGCCGGATTCTTTACCAAAGAGGTAATAGATGCCGTTGGCACCGCGGAGATAGAGAAACACCATCCTTAGCTTGTCTTCGCGAAGCAGGGGTGCTTGCGCAGCAATGGTCTCTGTGACGGCTTTGATGTCAATATCGAGAGTGTTTGCCAGTTCTTCTCCCGCATCCGGGGCTCCGAATATCGCTGCCACCGATCGGGCCATTGCCGCGGGTGCGCGTAACCCAGCGAGTTCTCGAACAAAGACCACGGTCACGCCCGCGTCGCGCAATTGAAGCACCACATCAAGGGGCCCGATGGTTCCGTCGGTGATGATCAGATCCGGGCGCAACGCCAGAACGCTTTCGGGCGAGATAGCGTGGCCGCTTCCGGTTACGACGGGGAGGCCTTCAACGCCGGGAAAAGTGGTCGAGATATCTCGCCCCACGAGAGTCTCGCCAAAACCTAGCGCCCACACCGTTGCGGCTAGGGATCCTGACATATCCAGGGCCAGCACTCGCCCGGTGGAGAGAATTTCGACGAGCAAGGGCTCGCCAAGTTCATCGGAGGTCACGGTGGCAGGGAGGGTCTGCAGCGGCACTGTTGCAGGGGTAACAATGTCGGCGCGGGAAAGAAGTGCGGTGCTGGGGCCTTCGTATGTCAGAGGGTCGGCAAGGAATTCGATGTCCGAGAGCGCAAGCCGCTCCCCTGCCACCGGGGGCAACTGCGGCGAATTCGAATACGATGCCGGAGCACACGCCGCGAGCCCGGCGATCAGAAGCCCGGCCACGGCGAGGGAGGGGATGCGTCGGGGCTTTCTCACAGTTCTCCCAGCCTATGGCGCAGTGCCTAAAACGGTCTGTGGCTGGATACGATGAGAATGATGAGTTCTTCTTCCCCCCCGTCCTTCGAGCTGGGCGAGCGCGACCGCGAGATTTTGGAGTTCGAAAGGTCCCACTGGGGCTCTATTCCCAATAAAGAATCTGCGGTGAGGGAACACCTGGGTCTGTCTGTGGCTCGCTATTATCAGCGCGTGTATGCGATTTGTACTTTGCCGGAAGCGGTCGAATATGACGCTGTCCTCGTGAGAAACATCCAGGAGGCAGCTCGGCTGCGACAGACCGCTACCCGAAGCCTTGGAGAGGAGAGCCGCTGATGGCTCAGGGCACACCCTCCTTTCTCCCGGATCGCTTTGACGATGTTCCGAGGGATAAAAAATATGTGGGCATTCACCGCAGGTCTCGCTCCAGCGGGTCGGTCTTTGCGCCCATCGGGATCGCGTTGGGCGCGGTTGTTCTGCTTGTTCTTGGCGGGCTGTGGTTCGTCGACCGCAGCGCGTCAAACCTCACTCTTGAGAACACCGCACCACCGGTCATTGATGGCGCACTGGATCCCCAACTCGAGGAAGCGCCTGCGGTTGCAGAAGAGCCGGTTGTTGAAGAGGCGGTGCCGGTGACAGATCCCACGCAAATCGACACCGAAGGGTTGACTCTGACCGTGCTCAACGGCACCCCCGCCCAGGGAATGGCGGGGCGCGCCAGCCAGCGTTTGTCGGATATTGGTTGGCCAGAGGCGACAGCCACCAACGCGGACTCTACTGATGTGGCACAAAGTGTTGTGGCTTATAGTGAAGGCGCCGATAAGGCCAGTGCGTTGGGGATTGCCCAGCTCCTGGGGCTTGAGGCGGACGCCGTTGTCCAAACCACTGCTTACCCCGGCGCCCGAATCACGGTTGTTCTGGGAGCAGACTACGTCGACACAGAGTCGACCTAACTTTAAACATCACCCACCCAAAGAAAGGCGTTATCCCATGGCTATTCGCTTCGCATCTCTTTTCGCCACGGCAGCCATTGCTGCCTTGGCTCTCACCGCGTGTTCCCCCGACGAAGCCGCCATCGACGAGGTGTCTGGGTCAGGCTCCTCGGAAGAAACCGCACCCCTTGTTGATGACGCCACAGTGGCAGCACTCACGGGCGAGCCCATTGAAGCGGGTAGCCTGTCTCGCCCCTCGTTGGCAGCAAAAATTGATAACCACCCCTCCGCGAGACCTCAGGTGGGGTTGGACGAGGCAGACATTGTTTTTGAAGAATTAGTCGAGGGTGGGATTACTCGCTATCTCGCTGTCTGGCATTCTGTTTTGCCGGCTGAAATCGGCCCGGTTCGATCCGTGCGCCCGATGGATCCTGAAATTGTGAGCCCCTTTGGAGGCGTCTTCGCCTATTCCGGGGGCCAGGTTCGCTTCATTCAGGCGATGCAGGAGGCTCCGGTCTACAACGCTATCCACGGCCAGCCCGACACGGAAGAAACTTTTTATCGCACCAGCGCCAAAGTTGCACCCCACAACGTGCTGGTGAAAGCTCCCGAGCTGATCAACGAACATCTCGACCTCGCCGCTCCGCAGCGCATGTTTGACTATGCCGACAGCGTCGCAAATTCCACGGCTCTGGCTAGTGGAATGGCGATGGCTTCGGTCAACGCGCGCTTCAGCGGTTTTTCCAGCCCCACCTGGGAATGGGATGGCACCCAGGGCGCCTTCCTGCGATTCCAGACCAATGGCGCAGCAGATTCCGCATCCAGTGGTAACCAGATTTCCGCCACCAACGTCATCATCTTGAATGTCGGTATCGATGTTGTCGAAGACATCCCCACCACTCGACTGGTCAACCAGGGCACGGGATGGGTCTTCACCGGAGGTTCCTACATCGAGATCAACTGGATCAAGGCCACCGAGGAATCTCCCATCGTCCTCTCGACCACCGCGGGTGACCCGGTCCTTTTGGGGCAGGGCAACACCTGGCTGGAATTGGTTCCCAACGACAGCTCAGATGTTGACGCTGCTGTTGTGACCATTAACTAGTCGCAACACCCGCAGCCCTACTTGCACTCTCAGGCAGAGAGTGCCAAAATCAATTAGCACTCGTAATAGGCGAGTGCCAATAGCTATGGCACACAAGACGTCCGGGAGGGACGAATAGATGGCAAAAATAATTGCTTTTGATGAAGAGGCCCGTCGTGGCCTTGAGCGCGGTCTTAACATTTTGGCCGACGCCGTAAAGGTGACGCTGGGGCCCCGCGGTCGCAACGTCGTGTTGGAAAAGAAGTGGGGAGCCCCCACTATTACCAACGACGGTGTTTCGATCGCCAAGGAAATCGAACTCAGCGACCCGTTTGAAAAAATCGGTGCAGAGCTCGTCAAAGAGGTAGCAAAGAAGACAGATGACGTTGCCGGTGATGGCACGACCACCTCTGTTGTTCTTGCTCAGGCCTTGGTTCGCGAAGGACTGCGCAACGTCGCAGCCGGTGCAGACCCCATCAGCCTCAAGCGCGGAATTGATGCCGCGACGCAGGCTGTGTGTGCTCAGTTGCTCAAAAACGCTAAAGACGTTGAGACAAAAGAAGAAATTGCTGCGACCGCATCGATTTCGGCTGCTGACCCCGCCATTGGCGCTCTGATTGCTGAAGCAATCGACAAGGTCGGTAAAGAGGGCGTTGTGACTGTTGAAGAGTCCAACACCTTCGGCACCACGTTGGAGCTGACCGAAGGTATGCGTTTTGACAAGGGTTACCTTTCCGCCTACATGGTGACGGACCCCGACCGTCAGGAAGCGATCTTCGAAGATCCCTACATCCTGATTGCCAACCAGAAGATCTCAGCGATTAAGGACTTGCTCCCCATCGTTGACAAGGTCATCCAGTCCGGCAAGCAGCTGCTGATCATCGCCGAAGACGTCGAGGGCGAAGCCCTTGCGACCTTGGTCGTCAACAAGATCCGCGGCATCTTCAAGTCTGTTGCTGTCAAGGCACCGGGCTTCGGTGACCGCCGCAAGGCAATGCTCCAGGACATCGCCATTCTCACGGGTGGACAGGTCATCTCGGAAGAGGTCGGCTTGAAGCTTGAGAACGTCGAGTTGGACATGCTGGGACGTGCACGCAAGGTTGTCGTCACCAAGGACGAGACCACGATCGTTGAAGGCGCCGGCGAGTCCGACGCCATCGCCGGTCGCGTGAAGCAGATCCGTCAGGAAATCGAGAACACCGATTCTGACTACGACCGCGAGAAGCTCCAGGAGCGTCTGGCAAAGCTCGCCGGTGGCGTTGCCGTCATCAAGGCTGGCGCTGCTACCGAGGTGGAGCTCAAAGAGCGCAAGCACCGCATCGAAGATGCCGTGCGCAACGCCAAGGCAGCCGTTGAAGAGGGAATCGTCGCCGGTGGTGGCGTTGCCCTGATTCAGGCTGGCAAGGCATTGGATGCCTTGAAGCTTGAAGGCGACGAAGCAACCGGAGCGAACATCGTCCGGGTTGCCATCGATGCCCCACTCAAGCAGATCGCCATCAACGCCGGCCACGAGCCCGGTGTTGTTGCCGAACACGTCCGCGGCTTGAAGATTGGCCACGGTCTGAACGCTGCCACGGGTGAGTATGTTGACATGCTCGCCGCTGGTATCGCAGACCCCGTCAAGGTGACCCGCTCTGCGCTGCTCAACGCAGCCTCCATTGCTGGTCTCTTCCTTACCACCGAGGTTGTCGTGGCAGATAGGCCGGAACCCGTTTCCGCTTCTGCCGGTGACCCCTCCGGTGGCATGGACGGAATGGGCTTCTAGAAGCATCCAAGAAGCGGGGCGTCCTTCGGGGCGCCCCGCTTCTTCGTTAACGCTGGAACAGTCTGGTGTTGGCGAGTTCCATTTCTTGGTAGTGCTGACCCGCGTGGGTGAGGGCCTCGGTCAGGCTGTGCAAGCTTTCTTCCACGCGCATCTGGGTGGTTCGCCATGTGTCATGAACCACAATGAACGCACTGGCTGCAGGACCACTCCACGTGGTGCTGAGTGATTGCAGATGTGCGTTGAGGCTTTGCACCTCTCCCTGGAGCCTGGCGATGGTGGCCCTGGCTTGGTTGGCCGCATGCATGACGGCTTCGCTATCAACGGTGTAACGGGTCATCTGAGTCCTTTCCTTGAGGACTACGACCCTAGATAAAACAGTCTCCTTGGGGGAGCCTGGGGCTCCCAGCAGGGGAGTGGCGGTTATTTGTGTTGCCTGGGGACAGAGGGAAGGGACATGACAAAGGTTGCGCCCCCGCCGGGAGTGTCTTCCACAGCGATGGTGCCGCCCAGTCGAGTCACAATGGTGTGGACGATGGCAAGACCAAGCCCAGAACCGCCTGTCTCTCTGGCTCGGGAACTGTCAGCCCGCCAGAGGCGGTCAAAAATCTTGCCCCTAATCTGCACGGGGATTCCCTCCCCGTGGTCGACAACCCTCACGATTCCCATTTTGCGGTCATGATCCCGCGAGAGGACAAGCTCGATGGGGGTTGCCTGAGGGCTAAAGCGGACAGCATTTTGTAAAAGGTTCACAAGCACCTGTCGAATTTTGTTTTCTTCCCCGTTCACCATCACCGCGTCGAGGGTCTGTGGGTCCTCGACCATGTCCCCTCCAGCCCAGAGGGTGATCATTCGATCCTGGGCCAGAGCACCGGCATCAAGAACGGCATCGTGGGCGAGCGACCCCAGATCCACCGGCACAATCGCCAAGGGTTGAGCTTCATCGAGCCGGGCGAGTTCCAGGAGATCGGTCACGAGGGAACTCATTCGCTCCGCTTCCTTCTCGATGCGCTCCATCGCCTGGGCCACATCGGGCTCCTTTGTAATGGCGCCCATCCGGTAGAGCTCGGCGTAGCCGCGAACCGACACCAGGGGGGTGCGAAGTTCATGGCTTGCATCACCAATGAAACGCCTCATCTTGTCGATGGTTTCCGCCCGATCCGCAAACGCCCTGTCAATCCGCGAGAGCATGGTGTTGAGGCTTCGGGTCAGTCGACCCACCTCGGTGTGGGAAGAGGCATTGCCCAGGCGCTGGGAGAAATCGCCACCGGCGAAGCGGGCCGCCGTTCTTTCCACCTCCCGCAGCGGAGCGAAGGTGCTGGTGATGAGCAAGCGCGTGAGAAAAGCGCTGAGAATAATGGCGACGAGGCCGGAGGATACAAAGATCGAGGCGAAGTTTTGAACTGTCTGACGGGACTCTTCCAGATCAACTCCAATAACCAAGGTGGCGGGGCTTTCCGTCATCGCGGCCTCACTCACGATGTTCAAAGAGTAGACGTGAAGGCGCCAATCGGTGTCGCGATCGACGCTCGGGGCAGTGGCGGAGTGATTGTTGTTGAGGACCCACCCCGCCGTGAAGAGTGCCACGTCGGGCTGGTAGCCGCTTTCATCCGTTGCGACGTTGCTTGCCAACAATTCGCCGTCCGTGGACACGGCCCCCAAAAAGTAGTTGCTTCGCGCCCCAGAGCTCGCGGTGGTGTCAAAGTCCGCGAAGTCCTGCATGCTGAGGCTCTGGGGGAGTCCCAGCGCGACAGCGTCAATCTTTCGGTCAAGCTCAGCCATGAGGTAACGCTCGAGACCCATGACGGTTCCGACGCCGATTCCCGAGAGAGCGAGCGCTAAAACCAACACGGTCGCACCGGTAATTTTGGTCCGCAAGGAGGTGGATTCCCACCATCCCTGCAGACGTTGCAGCATGAGGGCTAGGCTTTGTCGGTTTTGAGCATGTAACCAAAACCGCGCTTGGTCTGAATCAAAGGCTCAGGGGTCAAGGGGTCAAGTTTGCGGCGCAAATACGACACGTAGCTTTCGACGATTCCGGCATCCCCGTTGAAGTCGTACTCCCAGACGTGATCGAGAATCTGGTTTTTCGACAACACCCGGTTGGGATTGAGCATGAGGTAGCGCAAAAGCTTGAACTCGGTGGGCGAAAGCTCCACGTGGTTGGGCCCAAATGAGACTTCGTGGGTGTCTTGGTCCATCGCCAGGCTACCGATGCGCAAGACGGCATCTTCTTCGTCTTCCAGCGTGCGACGAAGAATGGCTTTAATCCGAGCAACAATTTCGTCCAGGCTGAAGGGCTTCGTGACGTAGTCGTCTCCTCCCACGGTGAGACCGGTTATTTTGTCCTCGGTGGAGTCCTTCGCGGTGAGGAACAAGATGGGGCAGGTATATCCGCTGGCCCGCAACCGCTTGGTCACCCCGAAGCCATTAATGTCGGGCAACATGACGTCCAAAATGATGATGTCGGGTTCTTCTTCCAACACCGCCGAAATGGTCTGGGCTCCGGTGGCAACAGCCCGGACAGAAAAGCCCGCAAAGCGCAGGCTGGTCATCAAGAGATCGCGAATATTAGCTTCGTCATCACAAATTAGTACTTTGGGTCCATCGCTCATGAGCCCATTATCTGTGAAATTACTGAATGTCTCCTGAAAGCACTAGGGGGAGAGTGTGAGGGATCTCGGTCGATTCCATAATGCGATACCCATAGCCCTGCTCTGCCAGGAACCTTTGACGGTTCAGAGCAAAATCCTGGTCCACGGTGTCTCTGGCGACCAAGGTGTAAAAAGTAGCGGGGCCACCATCGGCCTTGGGTCGAAGAATTCGACCCAAGCGTTGGGCTTCCTCCTGCCGTGAACCAAAAGACCCTGACACTTGAATAGCAACGGAGGCCTCGGGTAAGTCCAAAGAAAAATTAGCCACCTTCGATACCACCAAGCGAGTGATGTCGCCGGCGCGGAAGGCAGCATAAAGCTCCTCTCGAACCGGCACCGGGGTGTCCCCGGTAATCATGGGCAAATCGAGCTCGCTGGAGAGTTGCTCAATTTGCTCCAAATAGGTCCCAATAATCAGGGTGGGGTCGTCTTTGTGTAGCGCCAGGAGTTCCTTCACCACAGCGCTCTTGGTGGGGCTTGTGGAGGCTAGGCGGAATCGTTCTTTATCGCTGCCCGCGGCGTAGTCCAGGCGCTCTTGTGTGGGGAGATCCACGCGAATTTCCAGACACCGAGCGGGGGCGATATAGCCCTCGGCTTCCAGGTCTTTCCATGGCACGTCAAAGCGTTTGGGACCGATCAGGGAAAACACATCGCCTTCGCGCCCGTCCTCTCTCACCAGCGTTGCCGTCAATCCCAGCCTGCGTCTGGCTTGGAGTTGTGCGGTGAGTTGGAAAACAGGCGCGGGGAGTAGGTGAACCTCGTCATAGACCACCAAACCCCAGTTCTTGGCATCCAAGACACCGAGATGGGCGAACTCGCCTTTTCTTTTGGCAGCCATGATGGTGTAGCTCGCGATCGTCACAGGTTTGATCTCTTTGATCGAGCCGGAATATTCACCGATGTCTTCCTCAGTGAGGTCGGTCCTGGCCAGGAGTTCTGCCCGCCACTGGCGGGCAGAAACGGTGTTGGTGACAAGAATCAGGGTGGAGGTGTCGAGTTCTGCCATGACCCCAGCGCCCACGAGGGTTTTCCCCGCGCCACAGGGCAGCACCACAACCCCCGACCCTTGGGCCCTAAAGCGCCGAACGGCTTCTTTTTGGTATTCCCGCAGGCCCCAAGACTCCTCTCGAAGAGAAATATTGTGGGGAGTTCCCTCGGAATACCCCGCGTGGTCGGCTGCTGGCCAACCACGCTTCAGTAATTCCTGTTTGATCAATCCCCTGGACCACGCAGCAATCGGGAACCGGCCTGCTTCATCGGCTTCACCCAGCAGTTCGAGAACCTTGGGGTTGCGAATAATCTCGGCCCGCGTCACATCGTTGGCGGTGGAAAGATAAAGCTGATCACCCTCGCGAGTGATGTCGATCTGGCCATATCGACGCAGGGTGTCTTCGACTTCTTCAACAATGCCCGGAGGCACAGCGAACTTCGAATAGCGCTCGAGGGTAGCGAGGATTTCTTCCCTGGTGTGGCCGGCCGCTCGGGCGTTCCACAGCCCTAAGCGGGTGATTCGATAGGTGTGAATGTGCTCGGGGGCGCGCTCCAGCTCCGCAAAGACTGCCAGGGCGTGCCGGGCATCGTTGGAATCGGGATGTCCCACTTCCAAAAGGACTGTTTTGTCACTCTGGACAATGAGGCAACCGTCAGGATTCATAGCCCACCAGTCTAGCGATGCGAGCTTAGGACTCGATTGGTCTCAGCGAGCGAATGCGCGATACAGGAAGAGTCCGCTCTGTCGCGTTACTGAGCTCTACTCCCCGTAGCCGGCCACCACCCAGGGCTCGAGGTTCCATCACAAAAGTCACGAGCGAGCCATCGGGCATCTCGACAATGACCTCGAGATGGACCTTCCCGGCAACCGCCACTTCGATCATGCTTCCGACCCCTGCTGGCACGCCCTGGGATGCGGCCGAGCGAAGACCTGTGACCAGCTGTGTGATGGTCTCTGCCAGCGAAGGAGCCGGTGCTGGGTCGCCTGACCACCACTGCTCTTCTTCAGGCGCTAGGGCAGGGAGAGTTGAGGGGGCAGGTTCTTCCACCAGAGCGGGAAGGGAAGCTTGGCCAAGAGCAGTGTGAACCCGCTCGAGGGGCCACGGAGAAAGCACCGTGGTGTCATCGTGTTGGCTAAAGCCCACCATAGAAAGGCGCGGGTCAATCAGAAGCTCCCTCGCGCGCTCAGCAGAGGTGGTGGTGACCTTCGTTCCCCCCAGGTGGGGACGAAGGATGATCTCGTGTGCCCGGCGAATTGTGTCGGTAATCAGGGACGCCATGGCATGAGGAAGCGGGTTGGCGCTGGCATCCTGAATGTCTCGGACCATGTTCTCGGCGGGATATCCCAGATGGAGTGCGCGCAAGAGGGAGGCTTGGCTGAGGCGATATCTCGGCACCAGTCCACCCAGGTCGCGCTGGGCAATCTTGTTCAGGGAGGCGCGATGGTCTTTACCCAGTGGCCCCGTGGCAAGCAGCGTCAGGTCTTCCCCGGCGAAGACGCCAGCGGTCACAGGGGGGAGCGCCCCCAGAAAGAGGGCGCAGGCCGCTTCTTCATCATCCAAAACGTGCGCCCAGGCCGTCGCGTGACCCTCTTCGAGGAGCCCCAGGGCGCTGGCATCTTTCGTGACGCGGACAAGGTCCTCCAACGGCGCCAGGGGGTAGGAATAAGAGGCCTGTGCCTCACCCTGACCATCCCAGTTAAGACCGTGAGAAACGCCAATCGTCCCGGTGAACCAGGGAGGGGCAGTAGCCCACCACCTGCTGGCGAGCCATTTCCATTGACTCTCTGGCTTCAGGTCGGCCCATTCCCCCGCGTGCTTGCTGGGTCGAAGAAGGCCTGAGTGAACGGAGATGAGCTCGGCGTGATGAGCGAGCCCAGCGAGCAAGTCCAGGTCATACCCTTCCCCCACTTCCTGGGTCAGGGTCTTGCGCGCGGTGGCGGAGAGCAGGCTTTCGCGGCCAGCTCCCAAGCGCGCGCCAGCCAACACATCGAGGAGGTCCTCCACCATGCACACGGTGCCCCAGGCTCTCGTAGCAGCGCGAGAAATGGCCGGGGAGTCAAGAGTGTATTCAGGGATTACGGGCGCTTTGCTGTCCAAACTCAGACCAGCCAAGGCTTTTAGCCCCTCAGAGTCAAGAAATACTGTGGGAGCGGAGCTATCCCCATTCCACAAGCCCCGTTCAGCCAGCGTAGCCGCAGAGAGGGCGGGGGTCTTGCCCTGAGAAAGCTCCCGCAGGGTTTGCAGCTCTTCTCGTGGCAGCGCACTGAGAGCGGCCAGAGCATTGTCTTCAGCCAAAAGAGCCTGCGACATTTCCGCAAGGCTTTCGCACTGGGAGTGGGTCAGACCACGCAATGTCGCGATCTGGAGAAGGGTGGGTTCGTCTTGATCGGCTAACCAGCCGATCACAACAAGGGAGCTCTTAGTGGGAAGAGGCATGGCCGCCTGACGAGCGTCGGCGCCTGGTGGACAACACAAGAAGCACAATGATCAGAACGAAGCCTGCGGGAAGCGCAATCAGGGGAATTGTGGCAATGACGGGCCAGAGACCCTGGGCGAAATCGCCCCGTTCCAGCCCCTGCCACGAGCCAATGATGATGGCGAAAAAGGCGACGATACTGAGTCCGATCGTGCCGGCGATTGCCGCGGCAATCACCCTTTCGGGGCGTGAAGGGGGCAGCGCGTCAAGGGAAGACATCCCTCCAGAATACCTGGTTCCCCGAGGGACTATCCTGAGGTAGGGGAAGAACAGCCCCCGCAACAGAAAGGCTCCCTATGCCCAGCGGCAAGGTCAAGTTCTATGACCAAGAAAAAGGCTTCGGCTTCATCCAAACCGACGATGGCGAAGAGGTCTTCCTCCACGCGTCAGCGCTTTCTGACGGTGATGTGGTGAAAGCGGGTTCTCGGGTTGAGTTCGGCGTGGCTGAGGGCAAGCGTGGTGCCCAGGCACTGAGCGTTCGGGTGTTGGATACCCCCACCGGTCGCTTCGGTCGTAAAGGTGCTGAAGACATGGCGGTCATTGTGGAAGACCTCATCAAACTCTTGGACCGCAGCAGTGGAGATCTTCGCCACGGCCGCTACCCCGCAGATGACAACGCCCGCAAAATTGCTGCACTGTTGCGCAAGGTTGCTGACGAGTTCGATGCCTAAAAAATCTGCAGCTAAGCCTTCCGCTGGCCCCAGCGAGGAACTCATCACCGCCCTCGCTCTGACAGCTCTGCGGGAAGTCACCGGCGAGGGCACTTTTGCACTCGCGCCCACCTTCACACACGAAGAGGGGGTAATTTCGGCACACTTCCCTTCCGCCATGGAGGGTTATCCGGGTTGGTCGTGGACAGTCGCGCTTGCGGACATTGAGGGGCATGAGCCCACCGTGTTGGAAGTGGAACTGGTTCCCGGAGAAAAAGCCCTTCTCTCACCTGCGTGGGTTCCCTGGGTTGATCGCATGGAGGAATACCTCCTGCACGAAAAAGAGCTGAAAGACGCGGAAGCCTTGGAAGAGGACACCGATGACGATGATGATGACGGAGACTTCGACGACGACGTAGACGGCGTCGATATTGATCAACTCGACATCGGCTTGGACCCCTCTCCCTTGGAAGTCCCCGAGGAACCTACCGACGCGTTTGATCACATCGAGTGGGAAGAACCTGAAGAGCTGGAGCGCTAAAGCTTTTCGAGCACGTAGTCCAAGGAAGCGATGAGCTTTTCCACATCTGAGTGGGGGACCCCGGCGAAGGTGGCAACACGAATCTGGTTGCGTCCCAGTTTGCGATAGGGCTCGGTATCGAGGATCCCGTTGGCGCGAAGTGCGGCGGTAACGGCTGGGGCACTAATCGATTCATCCATATCCAGCGTGACCACAACGGGTGAGCGGTGGTCGGGATGGGCCACATAGGGGGTGACATCGCTGCGGGAGCCGGCCCAGTCATACAGAAGCGCCGAGGAAGTAGCACAGTGCTCCGCCGTGGCCTTCAATCCACCCATGCTGAGCATCCACTCCAGCTGCGCCTCCATGAGCAACAGGGTGGTCAGCGCCGGAGTGTTCAGTGTTTGGTGAAGCCTGGAATTATCGATCGCCTGTGTCAAGGACAAGAAATCAGGGATGTATCGATCGGTCTCGGCAATTTCTGCTGCCCGAGTAATCGCTGCGGGGGACATGAGGGCAAACCACACCCCACCGTCGCTGGCAAAGTTTTTTTGGGGCGCGAAGTAATACACGTCAGTTTCAGAAACATCAAAGGCGATACCACCGGCAGCGCTCGTGGCGTCAACCACCATCAATGCATCGCCCTCCGCCCCGAGAACCCGCGATACCGGTGCGGACACACCGGTGGAGGTTTCGTTGTGGGGCCAGGCATAGAGGTCGACGCCCGCTAGTGAGCTCAGTTCGCCTCTGGTGCCTGGGTCGCTGGCGACCACGTGGGGTTTGTCAAGCCAGGGTGTGGTGTGAGCGCTGACACACTTGCTGCCAAATTCACCAAAACTGAGGTGCGCGGATCTGGTGCGAGCAAGGCTGGCGGCGCAGATGTCCCAGAAAGCCGTTGACCCGCCGTTTCCCAGAACAACTTCATAGCCTTCGGGAAGGGAAAAGAATTCGGCCAGCATCCCCTGAACTCGAGCCACCATGTCTTTCACCGGCGCTTGGCGGTGAGAGGTTCCCAAGATCTCTGCGTGGGAGAGCACATGCTGCAGTTGCGCGGGAGAAACCCGAGAAGGGCCAGAACCGAAACGGCCGTCTAAGGGGAGTAATTCTTGGGGGATTTCGATGCCTGCCATGCTCCAATTCTAAGGCTTGCCATTCCTACTTTTTTTGGGGCGTTATGTGCCAGGTTTGTCCCGGCGTGCCGCGGTATTGCGCTTTCAGGGAGGAGGGATAACCTAAGAATGTTGCTCCCGGAAGAAATGAGGGGTGGGATCGTGAACGAAAGCGTTCGTCGTCAGACGAGAGACGTTCGCGCCCACTTCCGGCTTCTCTTTGCCATAGGGCCCTCTGTGGGATGTCCCACATCGGAGAACACCTCGACACCATCGATTTTCGATGGTGTCTTTTGCGTTAACGGGGCTTGGCATGACTAGCGTCCTTGAAGCGGTGGCGCCGGAGCGGGGCTCCAGTAGGACCCTTGTTCTCAACGCCGGATATGAGCCGCTCTCGGTGGTGTCTTTCCGCCGGGCGCTCGTGTTGGTGATGAACGGTCGAGCCATCGTGGTGGAGCGCGATCAGGGCCACCCCGTAAGAAGCGTAGATGGCTCGTGGGAAAGACCTTCTGTCATCGTGCTTACCCGTTACGTCAAGATGCCCCACAACCGCCACATCCCTGTTTCGCGGCGCGGCGTTTTGCGTCGCGATTCCAATAGGTGTGCCTACTGCGATCGAGCAGCCACCACGATTGACCATGTGGTCCCTCGCTCGCGCGGGGGGAAGGACGAGTGGGAGAACTTAGTGGCCTGCTGTCTTGCCTGCAACAACACTAAGAGCGATAGGACCCCGCAAGAAATGGGTTGGCGCATGCACTACCTCCCCAAGACTCCTTTTGGGACAGCATGGTTGGTCCGAGGAATCGAGCGTCCACAGCCACACTGGGAGGGCTATCTCGCTCAGGCTGCCTAGTTAGGAGGGCCTGAGCGGGTGGACGCCTGCTTCGGCGTCTTGAATCACTTCCACCGCTCTGGCGAGCCCATCCTCGGTGGCCATTTTCAATCCAGCGAGCTTCGTCACCCCTTCATAAGACCGAGCCGCCGCAATCGAAGCAGCAATCACCGAGGGTTTTTTGCTCTTGCGGGAGAGGCCTGCTGGTCCCAGTTTTTGGTGGTGGAGGTGTCTGGCCCACCACGGTTGATCGGCGAGGAAAGGCATGATGACGCTGGGAACACCAGCGCGCAGCATTGCGTGGACGGTCCCAGCGCCCCCGTGGTGAATTGCTGCTTCGCAGTGGGGTAGCACCTCGGAGTGGGGGACAGACTCGCGGATCAAAATATCGTGGGCGAGGTGGTCCGTGGGGCTTGGAACAAGACCACCCCAACCAGTCACCATCAAAATCTTCATTCCCTGAGACCGGGCAGCCTGGACGATAGCGTCGGCCCGCGCTGCCCCGTGGGAGTCCTTCATGGAACCAAAGCCCGCATAGAGAACTTCGCCAAACTCGAGAAACTGGGCTAGTTCTTCATCGAGCTGGCCATATTCAGGACAATGCCAGGCGCCGGTCATGACGACGTCTTCTGGCCAATCCTTCGGGGGAGAAATGATGCTGGGGCTCACGGGAACAAACGTCAGGTCAGGTTCCGTGCGAATGACACCGAGGCGCCTCGCCAGTTTTTTCGCGGGACCGCTAAAGGCTGACATCGCGGAGAGGATGACCCGATAGCTTGCTGCGTTCCAGGAGGAAGGAATCCACGCCGGCACTCCCACGGGGGCGAACTCTTTAGTCGGATTCATCATCGGAACCATTTCGGCTCGGATTGCGATCCCTCCCACGGCGTGAGTGGCCGTCGCCGCGGTGAGAATTTTGGGGTGATACACCACGACGTCTGGCTTGAGAGCAAGAATCTGCTTCGTCGTTTCTGCAAGGATTCCCCCCATGAGGGGTTTCATCACCGAGGAATAGTTTTTCAGGGCCTTGACCACGGAAACCCCTTGATGGGCAATTACCGCCCCGATCGACCCGGGCAGCGCTAAGTCGGTGTAATGAGCGGTGGGTTGTGGGGCTATGTCGTCGGTGTGCGCGAAATACACTTCGTGCCCGGCGGCTGCCGCTTCGAGAGCGAGCGCTGCGAAGGGTTCGTTATCGCCTCGAGAACCTACGGTAGCCACGTAAATCTTCACACCTACAGAATATTCCTGCCTACCGACATTCCTCGCCTCGCTACACTGTGTTCTTCAGCCTCTGTAGCTCAATGGAAGAGCAGTTCCGTCCTAAGGAAAGGGTTGGGGGTTCGACTCCCTCCAGGGGCACTTCGGAAAAGTGCTGGCCAGAGGCATTATTTGCCCATGAAAACGGGAAGGTTTCGACTCCGTTGCCCGCGATCGAACGACATCGAGCAAACTTTGCGGTTTTCCGCCCGAGATTTGCGGACGTTTCTTGGAGGGGTGGGTGCTCAGGCTACGAGACGGATCGAGCCTTAGCGCGATCCGCACTTGCGGGCACCCGGGAGATCGCGCGCGCCGCAGTCATGGCTGCTGGCCATTACTGATTGTCATCCTGTCGCAGCCTCGTCGCAGGTGACCGCACTCGACCGTCGTCCGGCCAGGAGCAGCCAGACAGTGAAGGTCAGCTCGGCGACGATCGACGGGATGGCGACGACGCCGAGCATGACCCCAGAAATCGCGGCGTAGTCTGCCACAAGCACGTGGGTAACGGTGTCGATCATGTAGGCGGCGCCCGCGACGATCAAGATGATTCCGATGATTCGCGGGGCGATCCGCGATTGGATGATCAGCGCACCGAGCAGCACAAGATGCGCGCCGAACGCGAGGAGCCCGACGTACCAGGCGAAGTCGAAGGCGCTAAACATCAGTAGCGCGACCTCGGGTCCGAGGTTGGCTCTTCCGGTAGCGATCTCGAGACCGAGAAACATGAACACGTTTCCCACGCCGAGCATGACCGTATAGGCGATGCGCAGCCAGGCAGTGAGCAGGGAGCGAGTGCGGCCGGCGGGTGCGAACAGCACGTAAAGGCTCCACGCGACGGCGACATCGATGACGAAGATCAGAACAAAGGCGGCGAGGCCCATGCGGAACAGCGTCTCCTGGTCCCTAATCGCCGCGACGGTGACCTCCGCGTTAGTCGGGTCGATGATTCCCAACTTGACGACGAAGTTCGCGAAGATAGCGAGGACGAAAAGGGCGAGATAGCCCGCTCCAGAGATGCGCGCCGCGGTACGGCGAGTGGTGTCGGTGAGTATTGGCATTGTTGTGTTCCGTCTAGGTTTCAGGGGCTGTCAGTCAGTCACGTGGATGACCGCCTTGCCGCGGATGCGGCCGGCCGAGAGGTCGTCGATCACGTCGCGAACAGCCGTGAGCGGGCGCACGATGTCAAGCATCGGCTGGATTTCACCGGCTTCGAGCATCTCGGCGATCTGGTTTAACCCCGAGCGAGACACAGATGAGATAAAGAACCCCAGCCGGCGACGGGTGAATGCCGAACGGATCCGGGCTGCGAACTGGCGCTCTATGCCGCCGGTCAGCAGGCCGCCATCTTCGCCGCCGACGATGACGAGCCTTCCGGTGGGGGTCAGAATGCGGACGAGCCTGCCGAGCGGCAGGCGGCCGTTGATGTCGATGATCACGTCGTAGCGGTCCTCGAGCGCGGTGACGTCGGTCGTGGCGTAGTCGATTGCGCGGGCCGCGCCGAGCGACCGGACGAACTCGGCCTTGGCGGCGCTGGTAACCCCGACGACCGTGGCGCCCGACGCGACTGCGATCTTGCACCGCGTAGCCACCGACGCCGCCCGACGCGCCGATCACGAGCACGCGATCCCCGGTCTGGACTGCACCATGTTCGCCTACGGCCTCGAGCGCCGTTAATGCCGATACAGGGACCGACACGGCCTTGGAAAGACGCGATTCGTGGTCGCACACAGTCGCTGCGCGCTGCGCTCAAGCGACACCCGTGGGCAATCCCGATCATGGAGTCACGACGCACACCGGTTGCGGACATCCTCGACCATCATGAGGCGATGCTGACCACGTGGCTCGGCACTGGGTTCCCACTCGCGATCGTCGCTCACGGGGTCGCATCCGTCGATGCCTTTGTCCATGGTTTCGCGCTCCAAGAGGCTGCCCTACCCTTCGGCGATCGTGATGGTGACCTCACCGAGGTGAGTGAGCAGATCATTGCTCCGCTTTCGCCCGAAAAGTATCCCTCACTCGTGCGCTTCACCGCCGAGCACGTAATGCAGCCCGGCTACGATTTCGGCGACTCATTCGAGGCCGGCCTCGACTACATCCTCGATGGAGTAGAACGCGCGGCACGTAGGTCGGCGAATCCAGCGTGACCCCTCTCAGCAACCGCACCAATCCAGCGCCGTCGAACCGAGTGGTTGCCTCAGAGGCGCGGCCGTAGTTGTTGAGGTCCGACGCTGCGAAGCTGAAGTTCGGAGACCCAGGACTTTTTCGCCAACGCGATGAGTTTCTGGTCAGCCTTCGATAGCGGCACGATAGAGCCGATCAGGTCGAAGGCCTCGCCAATCATGGCCGGCAGGTCCTCGATGTCTATGGTGGATGCTCGGTCGAGCACTTCCGCGGCAATCACCGGGTCGACGCCCTCGAGCTTCAGTAGCGCGAGGATCTCCCGGGCATCCTTCTGGCCCTTCTCGGAGAAGTGCCGATCGAGCAGAGCGGCCATCTTGGTGGTGATGTGTGCTTCTCGTCGCAGTAGTGTCCATTTCTCGAACGCGAGCTCGTCTGGGTACTCGGCGAGTACCTCAACTTTCAATCGCAGCTTGGCTCCGAGTTGGGACTCGAAGGGCAGGTAGATGTCAAGGCGCACGCCGTCTATCGTCGCGCGCAATTTTCGCCCTTGGTGGTTATTGCTGGGGGAGAGGTCGGTCATCAGCTGCTCGAGCTTGTAGCGGCTCTGTTGGGAGGTGATGAGATCAATGTCGAGACTAATCTCGCCGCCGACCCGAGCGAAGCTCGCCCATCCGCCGATGAGGATAGACGGCTCGAGGTCGTGACCGAGCCGGTCGACGAGGGCGCGGATAACTCCGTGGCCATCTTCGTAGAGGCTAGGCACTGGCGCGCTGCTCCCAGTCGGCGCCGCTGAACAGGTTTGCTTTGAGCGCACGGGTGAATTCAGCGGCCTGCCAGCCTGGGCTTGCCCACAGGTCGGCGTAGGTTTGCGCGAGGCTGGCATACCCAGACTTCCAGGTCCGCGCGGCGAGTGGATCTTCGGCGAGGATGATGACCTCGTCTCCCTCAGGGAAGTCCGTCTGAGAGAGAGCTCGGGCGGTGTAGACGATCCGTTGGCCGAGATCGGAGATCGTGTTGCGACCGCCGAGGTAGTGGACCGCTGCGCTGCTGCCGCTGAGCGCGTAGGCGAGTGAATCGTCGTCGAGGAGTTCTTGGGCGGCGGGCAATGTTGTCGAGACCATGGTGTCGGTGCGGAGGTTGCGGTGAGCAGCGAACGCTTCGAGGAGTTTCTCCGGCGAGACCACCGTGTATCCGCGGCGCGAATTCGGACGGAGAGCACCAATGTCAACCAGTCGCCCCAGCGCCTGGTGGGTAGTCGAGGGCGCGACGGAGGCAGCATCGGCGATGTCGCCGATGCTGTTCCACTCACGCTGCCCCGCTAGCGCGGCGTCGGCCAAGGTGCGCCAGACTATTTCCACGTTCTTCATCCCACCATGTTCGCAGATTTTATATAAATATGGAAGTAAACATCCATGTTTTTATGAATCAAGGGAAGTGGGCTTTCCCACCGTTAGCCCACATCGTGGTCACACGGGCGAGACCGTGCGCCGTCAGATGCAACGAGCAGCGCATCTCTTCCGGGGAACGGGGAGACGGTCGTGCTCCCGGTTGCGTCACGACCAGTGCGGGATATTCCAAAAATTGCGAAAATTGTTGTTCTCGTTTTTCTCAGTGGTCACTGGTTTTTATGAGCACTCCACTTAAATCATGCAGCAGGCGGGATAAAAACCCCATGGGCCGCAGAGAGATTCCCGAGTGTGGTTTTCACCCCGACCTCACGTGAGCTCTTTTTGAGTGTGAGCGCAGAAGAAGCACCTGGCGCGCCCAGTCCGTGAATAAGCCGCTCGCGGGCGATATCCCAGAGTTTTTCCGTTTGCGATACAGCATTCTCTGAAATCACGCGCGGGCTATCGAGATTTTCCCTACGATCTCTCCCACCTCAGGAGGGGTGTAGTGCATCAGGCTTACCCTGGCGAGCTCTCGAACTGTCTTCTGGCGGAAACCGTAGTGTGGGACACCACGAAAGGGATCAGCCCGCATGGGAGCAAAGAAGACGGTATTTCTCACGGGAGCCACGGGCTCTATGGGTGGCGCAACTCTTGCTGAGCTCATGGCGCGCAGGGACCGTTTCGAGATTGTCATTCTTGTCCGCGAGGGCAAGGACAGTCGCAGGGCCCTGCGCCGCTATCGCGGCGAAACCGGTCTGACCATTGTGTGGGGTGACCTGCGCGACTACGAGGCGGTTCTGCAGTGCGTGACCGGTGCTGATTATGTTCTCCACACCGCAGCGCTGATCTCCCCGGCAGCGGATGACAACCCCGAACTCACCAGGGACATCAATGTCGGTTCCGTGGAGAACATTCTTCGCGCTATCAACTCTCAACCCAACCCGGATGCCATCCGATTGGTGACCGTTGGTTCGGTGGCCATGACCGGTAGCAGGCTGCCCCCGATTCACTGGGGTCGAGTGGGAGACCCCTTGGCCCCCTCGATCGGGGACCACTATGCCTTGACCAAAATCGATGCCGAAAAAATGGTTATTGAATCAGGATTGAAGCATTGGGTGTCACTGCGACAAACGTTCATTACGATTCCGCAGCCTTTCGGATTGACCCACCCCATCCTTTTTCATCAACCCCTCGACACCCAGATCGAGTTTGTGACCTCTGGCGACTCGGGTCGCCTGATGGCCAACGCCTGCGAAGCAGACGTGCCAGAAGACTTCTGGCGCCGGGTTTACAACATCGGCGGCGGGGCTGGATGTCGGACAAACTATGTCGAATACTTCGACACCATGTTCGGCGCACTGGGGTTGGGGACACTGGCAGAAGTCACCGAGCGCAACTGGTTTGCGCTGAAGAACTTTCACTGCCAGTGGTATCTCGATTCTGATGTTTTAGAGTCCTACCTGCATTTCCGCAGCCAGGACCTCAAGAGCTATATCGCCCAGGTAGTCAAGGAATCACCCTGGTTTATGAAGCCCGCTCTGCTGCGCTTCACCCCCACGTGGATGATTCGTCGCTTTGTGTTCCAGGCTATGGCCCAGCGCCCCGAAGGCCCCCTGGGGTGGCTCAAGGCAGGTAATCAGGAACAGATCGAGGCGTTTTTTGGATCTCGCGCAGCGTGGGAGCAGATTTCCGAGTGGACATCACCAATTCCCGCAGTGGATTCGGCGCAGCCGCTGTCGCACGGTTTTGATGACACCGCGCCGGATGCAAAACTAGGCCGCAAACAGGCCCAGTCGGCAGCAAAGTTTCGCGGCGGAACACTCGTGAGTGACATCGTGGAAGTGGGGGATGTGTACACACCGCTGTCCTGGTCGTGTGCCAAAGGTCACACTTTTGAAGCGTCGATGTATCTGGTGATGCGGGCAGGGCACTGGTGCCCACAGTGTCAAGCGCCGCCGTGGAATTACGATGAGCGCGCTCGCGAGGACACCTTCTTCGCCCAGGTGTGGCCCAACTCGGCCCGAGTGGTCTAAATCAGCCCCCCACCCGGTAACGGCGTGGGATAGGCGCCAGAGAGCACCCCCGCCCTACTTTAGAAGAGTGTGGCGTTCCGATAATTATGATGCCCCGACAAGCTCTGGGGAAGGCCTCGACACCGCGCCGTGGTGGTCGAGTGATTTGGCGCACCAGGTGAGTGTGAATGACACGGGCGCTATCCCGGTTAATGAAGCTGCCAAAGCCTGGGTGGGCTGGCGGGAGTCCCTCGCAAAGCTCGGTGGCCCCAACCCCTTGGTTCATTTTCAGGACCGGGGCGAAAACAGAATTGATATTTCCCGCGGCCACCCCGGTGGTTTGGCCCGCTTCCTCGCAGGGTCCCCCACCTTGCTGGCCAATTTGATCAGAGACGATGTGGCCAGGCGTCCTGCAACCAAGGCAGCCTTGCGCCTGGTGGAGCACACCACCCAGCTTCGTGCAACGAGAGGGCTCGCTACGGCAGCACTGGGAATCGGCCTGGTGGAGTGGGTTCATGGTGGCGTTGATTACTGCGCACCGCTCTTGCTTCGGGAAGTGAGCCTGCGTCGCAAAGGCGGGGATGTGGAAATCACCCTGGGTCGCTCCCGCGTTGCGCTAAACCCTGGGCTGCAGCGCGCCTTTGCCGAACAACTTCAGGTGACCTTGGACGCGGAAGCGTTTGTGTCCCTGACCGATGATGGCGGGGCTTTTAAACCCAACCCAGCACTCGATCGTTTGCGAGACCTCACCGCCCACCGCGGTGATGTGGCTGTCTCCGCCAGATTGCTTGTCTCCAGCTTTGCCGATGTGCAGCAGCCCATGCTCGATGATGCCAAAAACTTGAACCACCCGATAGTCGATGCGTTGGGTGGCAACCCCCACGCGCAGAACATCTTGCGCGAAGGGCGCAAGCCGGTGGAAATTACCCACCCTGATTCCCGCTCCGCTGCACACGACCGGGGCGTAATAGATGTGGATAGCGATCAAGACGCCATCGTGTCCAACATCGTCGCCGGGAATTCTCTGACGATTCGCGCGGCACCAGGTGCCGGGGGTATCCAGACCATCGCTGCGGCACTGGGTGTCTTAGCTGCTGGCAACAAGCGCACCCTCGTTGTTAGCGCGGTGGAAGAAACGAGCGACCGCTTGGTCGATCGCCTTTCCCGCGCAGGGCTACCGGGTGTGGTAACCCGGGTCGATAACCCCCGGGTTGGTCTCATCGCAGCACTCACCCGTAACGAAAAAGCAAAAAAGCCTTCCACGGGCGATGTCGATGCAGCGTGGGAGCGTTTGCGCAAAGTAATCCTTCGCTACCGGGAAGCCCTCGCCCTCAAAGATCCCGACCTTGGCGTGAGCGCGATGGAGTGCTTCCACACATTGGGCACCCTGTCGTTGAAAGAAAAATCTCCCAAGACAACCGCTCGATTGGAGCGCGACGCGCTCATCGCGCTGGCACCCGGGCGGGGCCAAGCTGCGGAAATGCTAGCGAGGGCTGCCACCCTGGGTGAATTCAAATATGGCCCGGGTGACACCCCCTGGTATGGAGTGGACTTTCACGACCTCGAAGATGCCAGGAAATCCCAGGAACGCGCGCAGCGCCTCGCCAGCGACAGTGTGCCGAGGCTGGTGGAAAAAATTGCCCCCATTCTTGCCCAAACCCCTCTTCCTGAAGCGCTCACCCTCGATCAGATGGGTGTCTTCATCCACCTTCTCGTGGACCTTCGAGATTCGCTCGACCGTTTTCAACCGAGCGTTTTTGACCGCTCGGTCAAAGACCTCATCACCGCCACGGGGCCCGCGGAGCTTTCCCAGGGCATGCCACGCCTGCAGCGCAGGCGTCTGAAGGCCCTGGCGAAGGAACACGTGCGTCCGGGTGTTCACGTGGGGGACCTGCACGAATCACTCGTGAAGATCAACGCCCAACGCGAGCTGTGGAATCGTTTTGTTGACACGGGGCATCAGCCCGGTGTCCCCTCAGGTTTAGCGGATGCCCACGTTCTCTTACAACAGGTGGAAGAAGACCTGCGCGATCTCGACCGGGTACTGGGACGCAGTGGCCAAGGCCAACGTCTGTCCGACATGGCGACTAAGGATCTTCTCGAATTTCTCGCTACCTTGGCCACGGAATCAGATATTTTGCAGAGCCTGGAGCGCCGACAAGAAGTTGCCGATCAGTTGGGTCAGTGGAACCTCGGCCCGCTGGTAGAGGATTTGGCTACCCGGCACGTTGAAGCCCACGACGTGGGAATGGAACTGGAGCTTGCATGGTGGCGAGGCGCACTCGAGCAAATCCTTGAGCGGGAAGAAGCGCTGCTGGGGTCGGAGAAGTCTCTGCTGGAGCGCCTAGAAGCAGATTACCGACTGGTGGATGAAGCCCATAGCGCCGGAAATGCCCAAACACTGTCCTGGCAACTCGCCGAACGGTGGAGCTTGGGCTTGATGGATTGGCCCGAAGAGGCCACTGCTTTGAAGTCGCTTCTGAAGTCGGGTAGTGCCACGCCAGCACAGCTCAGCCAGCAGACTCCGCACCTGGTGAAAGCGCTTTCCCCGGTGTGGTTAGCCACCCCCTATAACCTCCACCAACTTCCGGACACGGTGCGTTTTGACACGGTCATTATCTTGGACGCTGGTTTGCTCGGTGTTGCGGAGACCCTCGGCGCTGTGCGCCGAGCTCCCCAGGTTGTCGCCCTTGGCGACCCGGTCACGCAAACCCCGTCAGCCTTTAGTGTGGGGCTGCGCAGTGTGGAAAAAACACTTGATGAAGACTTGGATTCCCTCCACCACGAATCCCTTTTGTCGAAGCTTGGCGAACTCGTACCCACTTTTTCCCTGACCACAAGCTTCCGCAGTAGCGGAGATGAACTCTCGGCACTGATTGCCAGTGCTTTTTATGGCGACGAACTCAGTTCTCTGCCTTGGGCCGGGAGCTTTCTTGGCCACCCCTCGTTTGCGCTGGAATGGGTGGAGGATGGGCAGGGAATGCCCGATTCCAGCACGGGGCTTGTCGAAGGTGTTGACGCAGAAGTTCGCCTGGTAGTTCAGCACGTACTGGATCACGCAATGGCGCGCAGCAACGAATCTTTGATGGTGCTCACTCCCAGTGCGATCCATGCACGCGCACTTCGGGAAGCGCTCGCGCACGCGATCATCGATAAGCCCGAGAGCGCTGACTTTTTCGAATCCACCGCGCGAGAGAGCTTCGTGGTGGCGACGCTGGAGCAGGCAGACTCCTTGACCAGGGACCGCGTTATTTTCTCTCTGGGCTATGGCAGAACACCGCACGGCCGGGTGCTCAGTGATGTGGGACCGCTTTCCAAGCTTGGTGGCGAACGTTTGCTTGCAGCATCGTTTACCAGTGCCCGTCGCCACCTGCGCGTGGTGAGCTGTGTGGCAGAGCAAGACCTCCGTGACGAGAGACTCAGTCCGACAACGAGGGCCTTGGGAATCCTGTTAGCGAAGGCTTCAGCAAAGCGCTTGCCAAGCCCCGCGAGAGAAAACGATCCTTTGCTGGTTGATCTGGCCAAAAGATTGAGCCACAGAGGAATGACAGTGGAGTTGGACTACCAAGGAAAGATTCCTTTGGTTGCCCGCTTTGGCGGGTACTGCATCGCCCTGGATACGGACACCTCTCTGATGCACCTTCCCGTTCGGGAAGCATTGCGGGTGCGCCCCCACGCCTTAGCTGCCTCTGGTTGGCACTATGTCAAAGCACACGCTCTCGAGCTTTTTACCACCCCCGACGAGGTCGCAGGGCGCATTGCCACCTTGGTGGGACTGGGCCCGCAGGCTGATGGCTGACAAAGCGCCCTCGACCCGGAAGATCGGGGCACGAAGGGTGCGAACCGAACCGGTTCCTGGCCAATCAGATGAACCGACCTCCGATCCGGAAGAGACTGGGTCGAACGACGAACGGCTGAAAGCGGAAAAACCGCCCCACTACTAAGTGGTGCTGGTGGTCGCCGCAGCGGGAGAGGCTTCTTTCTTCGCAGGCGCAGCACTTTTTGATTCTTTCGCGGGCGCGGAGCTTTTTTTGGCTTCTGCCCGAGAGTCGGTTTGGTAAAAACCTGACCCCTGGAAGGTCACCCCGATGGCACTAAAAACTTTCCGCAGGGCTTTGCCGCATTCCGGGCACGTCGTCAACGAATCATCGGTGAAGGCTTGCTGAATATCGAAAGCGTTATCGCAGGAAGTGCAGCGGTAAGAGTAGGTGGGCATGAAATCCTTTTAGAGTGCAGAGCCGTCACAGCTCATACTACGCGTGGGGGTAACCACAGCATCTACTGGTTGGTCGTGGGGTTCGCTGGGGACTTCTTCCAACACTTCGTGGTCATAGACCACGGCGTAGACAGGTGCTGCATTATTGAGCGAGCCCAGTGCCCGGTCGTAATACCCGCGCCCCCACCCCAATCGCATGCCCTCTCGGGACACCCCGGCCGCGGGAACAAAAATGATATCCACTTCGGCCAGTGCAATAGGACCGAGGGTTTCCCCCACGGGTGCCGGCATTCCCGCTGCATCGAGTGATTCAGAGCCTGGGGCGTAGGGAACCCAATCCATCAGCCCGTCTTCTCTGGACACCGGCAAGATAGCCGTGATGTTGTGCTGATGGGCCCAGTCCAAGAACGCTCGGGTGGTGGGCTCATCCCCGGTGGAGAGGTAGCAGGCAATGCGCGTGGCGTCAAAGCGCTTGATGAGTTCCACAAGTTGTGTGAAAAGTCCCTCTGCGGCGGCGCTGCGCTCGAGAGTTGTCATGATTCGACGGCGCTCGCGCAGTTCAGCGCGCAACGCGCGTTTGCTGGGTTGTCCGCCCTCCGTCATGCCCCAAGTGTAGGGCGCCTTGTACGATAAGCAGGTGCCTATTTCCAAAGCAGTAATCCCCGCCGCAGGGTTGGGGACCAGGTTTTTGCCTGCCACGAAGGCCATGCCCAAAGAAATGCTTCCGGTGGTGGATAAACCAGCCATTCAGTATGTGGTGGAGGAAGCCGTGAATGCTGGGCTCCATGACGTCTTGATGATTACTGGGCGCAACAAGAACGCTTTGGAAAACCATTTTGATCGGGCAACGGAGCTGGAAGCTCTTCTCGAGCGCAAAGGTGACCAAGCACGGTTGCAAGAGGTTGTGCGTTCCACCAACCTCGCCACCATGCACTACGTGCGCCAACGGGACCCCCTGGGTTTGGGGCATGCCGTGCTTCGCGCCCAGATGCATGTTGGCCACGAGGCGTTCGCGGTATTGCTCGGTGATGACCTGATTGATGAGCGTGATGTGTTGCTTTCGCGAATGATTCAGGTGCACGACATTCGCCAGGCCAGTGTTGTGGCGCTGATGGAAGTGGAGCCCTCACAGACCCACCTGTATGGCATCGCAACCGTCGAGGCGACCGAACTGGATGACGTGGTGAAGGTCACCGGCTTAGTAGAAAAACCCTCACCCGAAAATGCGCCCTCGAATTTGGCGGTTATTGGCCGCTACATCCTGCAACCCGATGTCTTCCCGATCCTGGAAGCCACCGAACCCGGTTCCGGTGGTGAAATCCAGCTGACCGACGCCCTGAATGCGATGGCTGCATCAGAAGCCAGCGGTGGCGTGTTCGGGGTGGTTTTCACCGGACGCCGTTATGACACCGGGGACCGGTTGGATTATTTGAAGGCCATCGTTCAGGTTGCTGCCAGCAGGGAAGATTTGGGACCAGAGCTTCTTGGCTGGTTGAAAGACTTCCTCGCAAAGAACTAAGCGATGTCCCTTCCCACACTTCGCCACCCCGCCCTTGTGTTGCGGGGGGTTCGTCTGCGCGATGCGAAAGCCATGGAAAAGGCGCTGGCCCAGAATCGCGCGTGGTTGGAACCATGGGAAGCAACGACACCCCTGATTCGCCTGGGTCCCACCGACACCAAAGCCAGTATTCGCGGTTTGCTGAAAGCCGCCAAGGACGGTACCGGATTACCTTTGGTGATGATCTTGGACGGTCAGCTGGTGGGCCAGTTGAATGTCTCTCAGATCGCCTACGGGTCGCTGTCTTCAGCGAACCTGGGGTATTGGGTGACGGAATTCGCAGCAGGCCAAGGCTTCACCACACTGGCCGTCGCGATGGCCACGGATTATCTTTTTTTCGAAAAGGGCCTCCACCGCATGGAGGTGTGCATTCGTCCCGAAAACACGGCCTCCCTGCGGGTGGTCGCAAAGCTCGGTTTTCGCTATGAAGGTCTCCGTAGGCGCTACATCCACATCAACGGCAAGTGGGCAGATCATTTCTGCTTTGCCCTCCTTCAGGAGGAAGTCCGAGGCGGCGTTCTGAAACGCTTTGAGGATGGCGGTGTGCCCGAAGGCCTCGCAGCAGTTTCTGATCTCGATTGGGTGAAGGCCAGGAATCCATTGGATCCTCTTCAACGCTAACGTGGCCCCTCGCGCGCCAATCCGCCAATTATTGCTCTCCCCGCCTACGCTATAGCGCGTGGGAAGTTCAGGGACAACACTGCTTTTGGTGGCTGCTGCCATCTTGTGGTTGATGTATCTGGTTCCCCTGTGGCTTAAGCGCAACGAGTATTACGCCACGGAGCGCAATGCCACCAGGCTTGGTCAAACCCTCCGAATGCTGGCGAACACCACGGAAGCCTCGGAAGAAATAAAGGCGGAGCTGAAGGCTCGGTCAATTGCGAAGAAAGAGCGCGAAGCACAACACCAGCTTCGTGTGATGTCTTCGCCGGAATTGAGTATTGCCGAGCGCCGCAGGCGCACCAAGCAGGTTTTTTCTTTGGCTTTGTTGTTGGGTCTTCTTTCTGCCTCTACCGCCTATTTGGCGGGCTGGCCGTTGCAGGTCATCTGGGCTTCCAGCACCGCCGTCACGCTGTCGCTGGCGATTTTGGGCCGTGTGAACAGGGTGAGTGCGGACGCTGCAGCACGTGCTGTGGCGAGGCCTCAAGCACGATCCCACTTCGTTGCTGCAGAAGCCCCGAGAAACAGGGTGCCTGTTGTTCCCGAGCCTCTGAGCGCGAATAGCGCGAGCGAGAGTGTCGCACTTCCCAGTCGTGACCAGCTCATCCGTGAAGCGCGAAGGGCCGCGTTAGCTAACCGGCCCGGAGACTTTTCAGAAGAAAACCTCGCCGTTGTCTCCGAGTTCGCGGAGATGGGCCACATTGATTCACACCAGGCCACCAAGCTGAACCTCGATGAGGTTTTGCAACGCCGCAGAGCGGTTTAACACTGCGAGCCGCTTCGGTGGCGCCGGTTCTGCAGGCTCCGTGTGGACGTGTCCACTGTTGCTTCTGCGGCAGGAGAACTCGCACCTTTCGTGAACTCCTCGGGGATTCAGGCCGTGGGGTGCGAGACTCAATGCATCATGAGTATTCTGAAAAGTATGAAGTTTAGTGCGAATGTTCCCGATGATGTGTTGGCCTTTGTGGATGGAGAAGTCACAGCGGGTCGCTTTCCCTCTCGCTCTGCAGCGATCACGCAGGCGCTGGTGGATTGGAGGGTCACGCGCATGGAGAGTTCCTACGCTGAGGCTTTTTCTTCCACCGATGACGACCTCGACGTATTGATTTCCGACGGACTCGAGCAGGATGAGAGCCTGTGAGTCTTGTCCGAGGGTCGGTGGTGTGGGTGAGTCTCGAGAAGGGACGCGGCAGTGAAGCCCAGAAAAGGCGGCCCATGGTGGTGGTCTCCAATAATGCGGCTAATGCCGCGGCCACACGCTTTTCCCGGGGGGTCATTACTGCGGTTCCGCTGACGGCGGCAACGAAGCCGGCCTACGAATTCCAGGTTTTTGTGTCTCGCTCACACTCTGGCTTGCGCGCCGACAGCGTCGCCCAGATCGAACAGGTCCGATCCTTCGACATTAATCGAGTGACCCTCACACAGACGCAACTCCCCGACCCCGTCATGGACGAGGTCAATCAGGCCCTACGGTTGCACCTAGCGCTGTGGTGAGCAGGGTTTCCTAGCTTTTCTGGCCGACCGGCTGTGCCGGAGTGTCTCCCGTTCCCAGGCCCTGTGGTTCTGCCAGCGATACGATTGAGCTCTGTTGCCCAATTGCGAGCATCGTGTTGCGAGAAAGAGACAAGACATGAGTGAAGAAGCCTCCTGCCCCGTTCCCCATGGAGCACACACCCAAGTGGGCTCGAGCGAAAAGGAGTGGTGGCCTAAATCTCTCAACCTCGACATACTTCACCAGCACGACACGAAGACCAACCCGCTGGGGCAGGACTTTGACTACCGCACAGCGGTGCAGGGCCTCGACTTCGAGGGATTGAAAAAAGACCTGCACGCGCTAATGACGGACTCCCAGGAGTGGTGGCCTGCGGACTGGGGTCACTACGGGGGATTATTCATCCGCATGGCCTGGCACTCGGCTGGCACCTACCGAACCGCTGATGGCCGTGGCGGTGGAGGCAGTGGTTCCCATCGCTTTGCGCCACTGAACTCGTGGCCGGATAACACCAACCTGGACAAGGCGAGACGTTTGTTGTGGCCGATCAAGAAAAAGTATGGCAACAAGCTGAGCTGGGCCGATTTGATGATTCTTGCGGGCAACGTCGCCTATGAATCGATGGGTTTCAAGACTTTTGGCTTTGGCTTTGGTCGCGAAGATGTGTGGCACCCCGAGAAAGACACCTACTGGGGTAGTGAATCAGAGTGGCTTGCACCGAGCGATGAGCGCTACGACGATGTTGAAGACGCCTCCACCATGGCTAATCCCCTAGCTGCGGTTCAGATGGGTCTGATTTATGTCAACCCCGAAGGGGTGAACGGTGTCCCCGACCCGCTGAAGACAGCAGCCCACATTCGCGAAACTTTTGCTCGGATGGCGATGAATGATGAAGAAACTGTTGCCTTGACTGCTGGCGGACACACGGTGGGCAAATCCCACGGCAATGGTCGGGCAGAAAACTTAGGCCCCGAACCCGAGGCCGCCGAGATCTTCGAGCAGGGTCTGGGGTGGAATAACCACACCACCCGTGGCGTGGGACGTGACACTGTCACCAGTGGTATCGAGGGCGCCTGGACCACCGAACCCACCAAGTGGGACAACGGTTACTTCACCATGCTTTTTGGCAACGAATGGGAGCTTCGAAAGTCTCCCGCCGGTGCCTGGCAGTGGGAGCCCGTGGACATCAAGGAAGAGTACAAGCCTGTTGATGTTGAAGACTTCAGTATTCGCCTGAACCCGATCATGACCGATGCAGACATGGCGATGATCAAAGACCCCATTTACCGCGAGATTTCGGAGCGCTTCCACCAAGACCCATCACTACTGGATGATGCTTTCGCCAGGGCCTGGTTCAAGCTCACCCACCGCGATATGGGCCCCAAGGCCCGATACATCGGCCCCGAGGTTCCTTCCGAAGATTTGATCTGGCAGGACCCTGTTCCCGCCGGTAACAACGCTTTTGACGTGCCAGCGCTGAAGGAAAAGATTGCTGCCTCTGGTCTTTCGGTGTCCGACATGGTCTCAACAGCTTGGGATAGCGCCAGGACGTTCCGCGGGTCTGACCTCCGAGGCGGTGCTAACGGCGCCAGGCTTCGCCTAGCGCCCCAAAAGGACTGGGCGGGCAATGAACCCGAACGGTTGAACCGTGTACTGGATGTTCTTGAGCCTATCGCTCAAGAGGCTGGCGCCAGCCTTGCCGACACCATTGTGTTGGCTGGTTGTGTGGGTGTGGAAACCGCTGCGAAAGCAGCGGGTTTCAGCATCGAGGTGCCCTTTGTTCCTGGCCGCGGTGATGCCACCGCAGAACACACCGACGTGGATTCTTTTGAACCACTCGAGCCCCTTCACGATGGTTTCCGTAACTGGGTAAAAGACCATTACGTCGTGTCCGTGGAAGAGCTGATGTTGGATCGCGCTCAGCTCATGGGTCTCACCGCAGCGCACATGACGGTGTTGATCGGTGGAATGCGAGTGATGGGGACAAACCACGGTGGAACCAAACACGGCGTCTTCACCAATCGCGAAGGTGCGCTGACCACAGACTTCTTCGTGAACCTCACGGACATGTCGTTTGTGTGGGAACCACGTGGTCGCAACGAATACGCCATTCGCCACCGCACGACCGGCGAGGTTCACTGGAGCGCAACCCGGGCGGATCTGGTGTTCGGGTCAAATTCGCTGCTTCGCTCCTATGCCGAGGTCTATGCCCAGGATGACAACCACGAGAAGTTTGTGCACGACTTTGTGGA
>Ga0209702_10002292_pt1 | contig 33919 bp, 28 predicted proteins | sample FRY01_FD_187210 | JGI IMG/M metagenome (GOLD analysis project Ga0209702, IMG submission 187210) | Freshwater microbial communities from Lake Fryxell liftoff mats and glacier meltwater in Antarctica - FRY-01 (SPAdes) (version 2) | ecosystem: Environmental > Aquatic > Freshwater > Ice > Glacier...
AAGTATCGTAAGATCTAGATGGAAGCATATCCCAAGAAACACTAATTTGAGACTTATCTGCAATGTGATAAGACCTCATCCTGCCATTAATCATTCTTTCCCGTTTTTCAATTCTAACGGGTTTAAAATCTATGGATGACCTATTATCATCTGAAAGGATTAAAAACTCCTCATACTCGTCTTCTAGGCCTGTATTGGCCCCTACTTCGTTACCGTTTGGAATATAAAATCCATTTACCTTTGTTCCAGGGTTGTCTGCAAATAGCATTGCCTGTGGTCTAAAATATTTTTTTCTACCAGACATATAGCTATTAGTTGCCATTAGAATCTAGCCCCCCTAATTCTTTGAGCATCTATGCTCTTTATTTGTACCATAACTGCTCTTGCAATATCGTCTGGCTTGGCATCAGATTTTACATTTAGGTTAAGGTTATAATTATACACTGAATCTCCAACTGACGATCCAGAATTTATAGACTTCATGTTTTCAACACCATATTTTTCTACAGCATACTTGCTCATAACAAATTCTCCAGGAGTAAGCATTGCAGGGACTGTATCAGAGCCTTTGGCATAGCCACCATTAGCAAAATATTTAGGAACAACTCCTCCATCGCTTAAATAGCCAAGAGCTCTTTTTCTTGCTGAGACAATCTGTTCACTTGTTAGTGGTGCTATAGCTGATAAGTCTTTCATCATTTTAACTGTTGATGATTCTGCTAAATTTGTATATCCAGACTTTACTAGTTCTTGAATTTTTGCAGAAGAGGAGCCTAAGAGTTTTGCTTGTTTCTCTGCGTTGGCTGCATCATATCTTCCATCTCCCCCCCTCCCAAGATTAGTATCTGGTTTTGCTATGACTCTATCAATTTGGTTTGCTGTGACAGTTGTAATAGTTATGGTTTTATCTGTAAGGCCGTTCCAAAGATCTGTTATTGATTTTAATATTATTTGTCCAGCAGTTAATTTAGTATTAAAGTCTTCTGTTTTAGTCAACGCAAGTTCATACGCAACAGAAGCTTCTTTCCACGCTAATCTTTTTGCATCTAGATCAGTAGTCTGCTTTTTAAGTAGATCTTCTGCTACTTGAATTTCATTTTTATTAATTGTATAATTATCAAGTTCATATTTAAAAATCTCTGCGATAATAGGTTTTCTTAGTAACTCAATCTGATAAAGTTTCTCTCTAAGTACTTCAATTTCTTTTTCAATTAATAGCTTGCTTTGATTTAAAGCAAATGCTTCTCTGTCAATTGCATATTGACGATCAGTTATTTGTTTTTGATTCATACCGTTTGAAGCCGTTACCCCATTAATTGCATTTTGTCTTGCTTGAGATAATGCTTCTAGTGTATTTTTTGATCCTGATGCAGACTGAGAGGATCTCATATCTTGTGCTGCTGCTGCTGCAGCAGAAATATCTCCACGAGATAAGGCATCTGCTAGGCCAAGTTGTTGCCTTTGCTGGTTTGCAATTTCTGCATTTATGTCAGATATTTTGTTAAGTGATTTTTCTTGTTCATCATACTTGTCATTAATTAATCCAACCTGATGATTCATTGCTATTTGATATTCACTAAGCTTATCGGACTCTTCACCTAGTCTTGCCAAAGACTCACCTATTCCAGGAAGCCCTCCTGCTCCATCTGCGCCAACTGCCACAAGCCTTTCTTTTGCTGCTACTTCATCGTCAATAGAAGATATTAATTCATCTCCGTATTCTTTGCTAGTCTTTAATAGGTGCCCTCTACTATCAATTTCTTTTTGGTTAGCATCAATTTTTATTTGTGCAGACTTTATTGCTTTATCTGCAACTAATTGATATCCTGCTTCTTCTGCTGTAAATCTTCTTTCTGCATTATTCATTGCATCTTGAAAAGCTTTTTCTGGATCAATAGCAAGGTCAGTTTTGTTTTGTTCTTTTTTAAGTTTTTTAAAGTCCTCAATTAGAATCTTTAACTCTTTTGAAGTTTTTGCTGAACTAAGGCCTACTGCAAAATTTGCATCTGAAACTAATTCTAAAGCTTCTGCAGAGGATGCCCCAGCAACCTTTAATCTGTCAAAGGATACTCTTTGTTTTTGTAGTTGCATTATGGCTGTTGCAGTAGAGCTTGAAAATGCCCCTATAACTGCTTCTTGATATCCTTTTAAAGCAAGCTTTCCAGTGCTTGTTAGTTCAACAATACCTTTCTTTAATTTCTTTGCATTTACGTATCCCTTTTCAGTTGCATTATCCATACCGCCAATAAAATCTATAAACCCAGTATCTGCTCCAAGTTTAAGCAGTGCTTGATTTAATCCAGTAAATACTTTTATATCTCCTCCAGCTTTTTTAAATACTCTTGAAAGTTCTTTGACTCCAAGCTGAGCATTAATGCTCGCATCTCTAGTAAGTTTTAACTTTTTAAGCAAGTCATCCAGCGTGGTGTTTCTTGATTTAATTTCACCAGATTTTTTTGGGTCTGAATTTGTATTTGCAAGAGCTTCTGCTTTTGTTACTTGCTCAGCTCCTGCTGCTGCATAGTCTGCAATAGTATTACGGTCTGGAGGTGCTGTTTTTTGCCAATTTAGGAAAGCTTCAGTATTGTTTCCTACTACATCTACAAAAGTTCTCAATACCTGAAGGTATGTTTTTTGTTGTTCTGGTGGTAAAGAGGCAAAATATTCCTGACCTGTTTTAAGTGCTGCCATTTCTTTTTCACCTAAGACCCTTGCTGCAACCTCAAGAGATATTTTACCTTTTAAAGCATTAATCTTGTCTATTGTTTCTTGAAATGCTGCTGCTTCTGTAGGGTTGTTATTATAAAAATTTAAAACAAGATCTATAGGAAGAACTTGCCCAACTTGAGAAGCTAATGCAAACATCTTTAAATATTTATCTGCATCTGCTGTAGTCATTGTTGAAATATTTGCTATAAATTTAATTTTTTGAGTTTTGTTTTTAAATAGCTCAGCAATTTGTAAAATTTGATCTGCTTGTGCTCCACCAAATTTAGTAATTAAAGTCATAATTTTACTTAGTGTTTTTTTATCTTTGCCAAATGTATCTATAAAATCCATTACTCGAAGTGGGCTAATGTTTCCAGAAACCATTTGAGTTTTAATTGTATATTGTTGTTCTTTATTTAAGGCACTACCCTTTATCTGATCGTTTACCATTGGAATAACATCTGCAAGAGCTGTGTCTTTATACTTAGCTGTAAGTTGCTTATCTATTCCTGTTTCAAGGGCTCCCTTTACAGCTCCTCCTGCATTTTTATAAGAGTCTTGAATGCTTTTCACAAGTTTTGCATTTGCCTCTAGAAGTTTTACGTTTGAAGTATTATATTCTGTTTCAAGTCGTTGAGCCTCAGCCGCATCCCCTGCTGCTTTTGCAATTGCAATTCTTTTTTCATATTCAATTTGCAAGGAGTCTTGCATTCTTTGACTTTGCTCTAGTGCCATATTTTGCAGAGCAACTTGTGCCCCTGAAGATCTTCCTAATTCTTCTTGTGTTTTCTTTTGAGAAATGAATCCTGATGATGCGCCTATTACCCCGCCCACACCTGCACCAAGAAGTGCAAGTGGTGCACTTAAAATTCCACCAGTTGGCACTCCAGCAGCTGCGCCAATACTTGCGCCTATAGCTGCACCTCCTGCTGCCATGCCAGCAATACCAATATTAGATTGTGTCTTTGTTGGTGTAAGCATATTATTTTTATTAAGTATATTTGATTTATCTTTTATTTTTTTTGTGTCATCCTCAATTAGGTTTAAACGTATCTGCAATGGATCTTTTAATAAATTTTGACCATCTGGACCAAAAATTTCATTTAATTTAGCATTTACATTAATACTAAACCTGTAGTCTCCTATTTGTTGACCGATATTTGCAACAATACTTTTTGCTTGATCTGCAGTAAAAGCTCCAGATGCGACTGAAGATGTCATTTGATTTACAAGTTGTTCTTGTGTTACATCTTTGCCATTTGTTGAAATTGATGACCCAATGTCTTTTACTAAAGATTTTCCAAATTCACCTTTAACAAAGTTTGACCCAAAGGTAGTTTTTCCAGTTTGTATTGCAAATGGATTTAAAAGGTTTGCTCTTCTTTTATTCATGACTTCTCCTGCAGACACTTTTCCAGCAAACTCAGCAAAAGACTGAATTGCTTTGTTTCCGTTTCCTAGAGACTCTGCCATCTTCATTGCAGCATTTTGAGACTTATCAAAAGCCATTCTTAATAAAACTGACGATGCAATAACTGCAGTTAAGCCTGCCACTACTGCTCCCATTGGGCTTGCAAGCATTGGTCCTAATGATGCAAGAACTGAAACTCCCATTAACGCATTTCCTATTCCAGCATTTCCTGAGATATAAGCTCCAGATGCAGCCATTCCTGCAGCCATTCCAACCCCTTGCATCCTTACTGCTGCAGATGGACTTAGTGCCATTCTAGATTTTGAAGGCGCAATTGTAGAACGCGGCGTTGAAGTGGCCTGTGTTCTATTTTGTTGGGCTATAACACGTTTTGCAGCATTTAAGCTTACGCCATTATCTTTTGCATATTGTTGTGCTGGAGTTAATCGTGCTTCAGGAGCATCTGCACGCCCTTTCATAACTAGTCTAGGGGCAACTCTTAGTTTAGGAGTTTGGACTACTGACTGTCCTTTTGGAACTACTGCTATGCGACTGTCTGCTGGATTATTGCTGGAAGAGGTTACATTTCTAGGTTTTGGTTTTGAATCAATCTTAGTAATTTTTTCAGTTTTATCGTCCTGCAAAGACTCACCTTTTGTTACAAGCGTTCCAACATGCTTTGAATAAACAGATTTCCAATCAGCATTCCGTCCATCTTTTAGTCTTTGAAGCATTTTATTATATGCTATTTTTTCTTTTGGATTTAAATTTTCTTCTTTAATAAACTTTTGTAGTTTTGGAATTGATTTATTTATTTCTGAAATCATCCTACTTTGATACTGCTCAGGAGACATTGTTGAAATCATTTTACGTGTTGAATCTTGGAAAGCCTTCTTTGCTCCTCCACCAGAACCAAGATTAAGAAGAGCCTGCTCTTCCATTGATGGCATTGATTTTGCAAATTTAAAATTACCAGAAGCTTTATCAAATACTCCTGCTGTTCCAACATCTGTTAATCTTCTTCCAGATAGATTTGAAGCGCTTAAATCTTTGTCTCCTCTTAAAGATGAAGCAACAAGTTGTGAGAAATAGTCTCTTTCTGTAAATCTTCCTCCCATGTTTGCTGCAGTAAAACGACCTTTTAGTGGAGACTCAAGTCCAATAATCTTTGTTCCTGTTTTTGGATCTTCCATTACAATCATTTTTTGTTCTGGAGAGTCTAGTCCGTGAACATCTCTTGCAATTTTTGTTCCACGCATTTCTGCTAAAGCAGCAGCCTCGCTTACCATTGGCTTTACAAATACTCTAGAACCATCAGGTTTTTCAAATGCTCCTCCAACTCCACCAATCCTTACTCCGTCTGGACTAAAAGAGTTTCCTATGTTTCTTCCTATTTGTCTTCCAAGATCTGCTGGCTCTATATTATTTAATTTGCTAGACTTAAAGTCTTTTGAAACTTTTGCAAGTGCTTTGCGCTCTTCAGCGGATCTAGCACTTAATGGGAATCTTTTCCCTCCTCCAACGCCAAGCCTATTCATTGAAATAGGTCCTTGATCATCACCCAGGTAAACAGCAGATATAGTCTGTTTTCCTTCAGAGTTTGTTCTTAAAACAATAGTATGCTTGTCTGGATCAATTACAGGTTTTCTAGCTATCTTATCTAATTCTATAATCTTAACTTCTTTGTTTGTAATATATCCTTCTGCTGATGCTTTTCTTATTAAATTTTCAGTGCCTTTAACGTCTGTTGGCATTCCAGATCTTACAGAAAACTCAGCCAACTTATTTTTATAGGCTTCTGCTTTTCTATATGAAGGGCTTTTTTTTATGTCTTCTGGCAGATCATTAAATGCTGCTTCAATTAATCGATCTGTTACAGGCTTTCCTCCAGAAGATAAGTCTTTAACTTTTTGTCTTAATGCTGAGTCAAAATTTGGAGCATCTTTTGAAGCAATTTGAATGTTTTTATTTTGCCATTTTTGTGGTCCTTGATTCTTCCACTCTTGTTCAAAGTCTGCATATGGTATACCAACTTCTTTGTTTGCAAGCCTTCTATTTAAATCATCACTAAATGTAAAACCCAGACCATGATAAGCATTTGCTATTTCTGGCTTTCCTTGTGCTCTAAGAAGTCCTTCAAATATTTTTGCTCTTCTATAGTTATCTGATTTCTTTCCTTCGCTTGCTTCTATCCTTGCCATTAATTCTGAAAGGGGAAGTGTTGACTTGCCTCCTACGTGGGTAAAGTTAGTACCACTAGGCTTAGCCCCAGGTGTTCCATCTTCAAAACCTTGTAATCTTCCATTAACCATTGCATCAATAATTGGTTGGAACTTTGGATCTTGGGCAACCTTCTTTGGTATTACTGCTTCTCCAGGAGTTAAGACTGCTGGGACTGTGTCTTTGTTTCCTCTTCCTGGTACATATGTTGCTCCCGTGGCAAATTTGCGTGGAGGTATTCCAGCTTTTCCTACTCTTCCAGGGTTCATCATTCCTGGGTTAGATCTTGCAAAGTTTGCTGCTGCTAAAGTTGCATTTATATAAGCTTGTCTAAGTAGGTTAACTGCTGCAGTTTCTGCAGTAAAAGATTGAGTCAACCTTGTATGTGACTGATTTAAAGATGCTGCAACTGTTGCTGCTTCTAGTTGTTCTGTATTTAAGTAGTTGGTTTGTTCTGCTAATATCTTTGTATTTCCACCAACTTTTAAAAACCCAGTTCTTAAAACAAGGAATAGTTTAACTATATTGGCTATACCATTAGCAAGTAGGCCAAATGTCATAAGCAAGACTGGTCCAACAACACCAACCAGCGTTGTTGCTACAACAATAAACTTCTTTGTCCCATCTCCTAAGTGATTAAACTTTTCAAGCAACCCTCCAATAACTTTAACAATTGGTGTGACTGCTTGCAAAAATGCTTTTCCAACAGGAGCAAGAGAAATTTTTAAGCTTTCAATTGCGTCTTTAAAATTGGTACCAACAGCATCTTGCACTGTTTTCATTTCTCTTTCTGAAAGGATTGCAAGCTCCTCCATGCTTGCTCCAGCCAAATCTAAAACCCTAGAAGCCTGAGTTCCATCTTTAGTTACATTTTGAAAGAGTGTTGAAAGTCGAGAAAATTGAAACTTTCCAAATAGTTGTTCAATTGCTCTTGCACGATTTAACGGATCAAGGGTGTCTAGTGCTCTTGAAAAATCAATTACAGTGTTTCTTATGTTACCACTATTTCCCTCAACAATTGCGTTAATGTTTACGCCAAGACTAGAAAGCATTTTTGTAGCTTTTGTAGAAGGGTTAATTAAAGATGCAAGACCAGACTTAAGAGCGTTAGCTCCTTCTGATGCATTGATTCCACCCTCCTTCATTGCTGTAAGGAAAAATGCTAAATCTTCTACGTTTCCACCAAGCTGCTTTATAACTGGTCCTGCTTTTGGAACAGCAATTGTTAAATCTTCAATAGAAACAACTGTTTGGTTTTCTACTGCGTTAAGAAAATCAATCTTATTTGAAAGTTGATCGGCTGATACTCCAAATGCATTTGTTAAAGATATTGTTGTTTCAAGTGCTTGAGATTGCTCAACATTTCCAAGAACTGAAAGTCTTGTGGCTTCTGCCACTTGAGCCATTAGGTCTGCACCAGTTTTACCCATAGCAGCAGCAGCTGCTGCCATCTCCATGGTTTTACTAACTGCAACCCCATACTTAGTAAAGCTTTTTGCCAACAGCTCAACCTCTTTAAGAGCCTTGTTGGTCTCTTCGCTAGTTGTAAATATGTCTCCATATACACGCTTAAATTTAATTGCTTGTGCTTCTAAATCCATAAAGACTTTTGCAGCAGTTGTTCCAAGATATGCAAGAGGTATTGTAAAACCAACCATAAGCTGACGACCAGCCCATTGAGTATTTTTACCAAAATTTAAAAGACCTGTCGATCCTTGTTTCATCAACTGATTAAAGATAGCCTGCTTCTGTGCGGCCATTGCTGTTTTTGTTCCATAGTCCTGCATGTTTAAAGATGTAGGAGTTATGGCCATTGTCTTTATAGCACCATTAGCATCACGACCCATCTTGATGTACTGGGTTTGCATTTTCTTAACACGGCTTTCGGCTACCTTGCCAATTGTGTCAAACTCTTGTTTGAATAATTTTCCAAAAGTTTTTGAAGCTCCCCCAGCATAACGGTAATACTCACGCATTGAAAGTTTGTTAGTTTCAAGGGCATGAGTAAAAGAATCCGATGTTGATCTAACAGTACCCATACTGGCGGAGAATTTGCCAGTAGCATTAATAGAGTTTAAAAGATTAGTTTGTAGACTTTTTTGTGCAATAGATGCAGCAGCACTACTTTTTGAAATAGATGAGTGAAAAGTTGCAAGCTGACGCTGTAACCTTTTAAGTTCTGCCAATGCCGCTGACGCATCAATTTGTACGCCAATATTAGCATTAACATCACTCATCTACATATCACCTCTTTTTAATTATTTGCAAGCACTGTATTTAGTAATGTACTTGCATCGCTTAGCTTGATTCCTGAGGCTGCCTCAATAATCTTATATACAGTTGGCAAATCTATGTTTTCTTCTAAAGCTGCAAGATCTTTAGCAAGTTCTGGTTTGTACTGCTCCATAGCAATCTGTACACACTCAACAAGAAGAGTCATAGACTTATCATTGTCTTCTGCTACTGCTGCCACCTGTTCAAATTTTTTCATAAACGGACGAAGTAAAGAAACCTTTAAAGGTCTTATCTTGATTGTTGATCCATCCATAAGGGTAATTTCTTCACCATTATTGATTATTGCTGTTGCCATTTGTTCCTCCTGGTTAGTTTGTTAATAGTTAATTATACCATGACGGAAATGTTTAATTAGATTTTTTCATAGTCTAATCCCAGCCCAATTCCAAAGCCAGCACTAGTTGCATTTTGACCCTGTAGAGCTAAAATATCATTTGCATCTGATGCTTGACCTTTGCTATAAACCCTAGCCTTCATGTCTTCCCAAGCATTGGAGCTTGATTTATTTTTATCAAGGTCCACCCCCTGCATTGCTGCAAGAAACTTTTTTTGTGAATAGTCTTCTTCTCTTTTTACATTCAATATAGCTGTTAGTTCTGTCATAGATAGAGATCTCTCTAGCTCTTCATAGTCTTTCCAGATACCCAGCAAAAATACCTCTGACTCAAGTTGAGCTAGATCTAGGGTCTCCCAGCTATCTCCACCCTTTCCTGCTTGATCTTTTACTGATTCTTTTGATGGTTGATTAATCTTAATCCCTGCGGCAAAATCTAATATTTGATAGATAGTTTTGATATCTATGTGGTTTTCAAATTCTTCAATATTGGAAGATATCTCAGGGGCATATTGTTTCATGCAGTGCATAGCGCAAATAGATAAAGCACTAATCGCTTCGTGGTCATCTTTAGCTACTCTAACATTTTCAAACTCATTCATTAATCGTCTTAAATATTTTATTTTTAACGGAGAAATCTCTATCTCTGAACCATCTAATAGATATATATAGTTTAGGGGATAAAGTTGAGTTGCCATACTATAAGTATACCAAAGAGAAAGGCCCAGATTATTAGTCTGGGCCAATCTTTATATTAAGTTGTATTATACTGATGGAATAGTGCGATCTACGATTTTACCGTATGATGCACTATCGTTTGGAAGTAAACGGAATGAAACCTCAAACATTGTTGCTTCATCACGCTTTGCTGATACTGTAACATTCTCAATTGAGAGTGCACGGTATGCAACATAGATACGCTCAATTGAAGATCCTATAGCACAGTCTCCTGAACCTGGACCAACTGCAACTAAACCACGCTCAACTGGACATTCTCCGATGTTTCCTGCTGAAAGGTTTAGGGCTTTTGAACCTGTACCTGCTGCATTGTACGCATTAAGATCTGCATCTTTTCCTGCTAGTGAGAACAATAAGTTCTCTAGTGTTGCTTCGGCAAATGTGGTATTTAGATTTACCTGCATACCCTGCTTGTACAACTTGGCTACGTCAAGAACCTGATCAACCTGAACTTCACCGAAGTCAGGTTGGAACTGGATCTCAAGACCATTCATTGTGTATCCAACATTTTCAAAGTCAGCATCATCGCTTAGAGATTCTCTAAATGATGTGGCTGCCTCATATGCTGGAAGATCAGCGTCTGTTAAAACGCCGTCATTATATGTAAAAAGTGCTGCTGCACCAACGATAATGTTGTTGCTAGTACCTCTTGTATATGCCATGTATTTTCACCTCTTTTTTCTTATAGATTAAAGGGCTTGTTTCCTCAAATCAATTATAACACTGGTTTATATACTATACTGTGAAGATAGATGAGTCTTGATGGTATTCAAAATCAATGATCATCTTGTTACCGCCATAAGTTCTGGCCGTTCCAAAGTCGATAATATCCCTAACCTCTTCTAGCTGGTATATCTTAAATCTATGAAAATAAAACTTGCATGTCATTCCGTCTATAGCTCCCTTAGCCTTTGTCCAAGCATTAAGTTCTTCTGCTGATTCGTCTTCACGATCTAAAAGGCGAAGTACTGCTTCTTGTACCTGAACCATAATTTCTGTAACATTTTCTGCAGTGGCATAAAAATAATAAAGAATTTGCTCCTGTTTAATATGAGGAAATGGGGACCTTCTCATGCGGATTAACCTATCATAAGTGCACATAACTCCAGCATATGGGTATCTGATGTCGTTGATTACTACCCACTGCTCAGTTATTTCATCAATAGATGATGGTGTTGAGGGGAAAAACGGAACACCTATTCTGTCTCCATCCCCATTGCCCTTTGAAACAAATTCTGATATTTTGTCTTGAAGGTAGCTATTGATCCAAAGCTGTGGTGTGTTATACGTTGATACTGATTCTGCCATTAAATTGCCCTCGCATTTGCTACCCAGCGATATCCGACATTAAGGCCATAAGGTCTTCCTAATCGAGATCCCTGAGCTAGATTTTTCTTATAAACAATTGGATTTTCAAAATATTTTGCTAGGCCACTAGATCTTAAAAATGCTTGAGTAAAATATTTGCTAAAGAATGTATCAAAAGTCTTGGCAAATTGCCCTGCAACATTGCCTCCAGGATTATCTACTACTACTGGGTTTCTAGTATAAACTATTTCGCCTCCAACTTCAAACCTTAATACTTCTCCTGTTGTTGGAGTAATGGTGACAGACTGCCCAGTTTCCATAATCATTGCTTTATTAAAAAATGGAACGTTTGAGCCATTCTTAATTGTAGAGGACTGTTTAAAATCTGTCATAAAAGAAAGTCCAAGGCTACTTACAGTATATTTAATATCAAACAGCCTTGCCGATACATCTCCTGCTCTATACCACTCATAGACATGGTGAAGGGATTGTTCATCTACCCTTGCATTTGAGTCAATATACTGAGATGCAATTTCTGCTATATCAGGACCTAGATTATTTAAAAAATCTTTTTTACCCAAACTCATACCATCTACAAAACCAGAAGAATAGTCAATAATGTTTTTTAGGTCTTTAGTAAAAGACTTTGTGTTAAAGTTTACTATCATATATCTACCGCCTGGTTCTCTGATCTACGTATTACAAGATTATAGTACTCTAATCCACCAAATGGACCAACAAATGGGTCCTGTGTTGCTATTTCAAAAATTGTAGACTTGCCTGATCTTGGACCAGATGTCTCTTTGTAAATGTCATTGCAGTTTCTATCTCTAATATTAGTCAATATAATATTTGTTATTGAGTGGGGGGAATCAAGGCTGGAAATTCTTACGTCGGTTTTTACTCTCCCAACAAGAAGAGCTTTTTGTGTTATATTTACATTTGCAGTTATTTCTTCTTTTGTTGCACTACCTTCTGAATTAAAATTAGCAGAGATGGTTTTATCTAGTATCCAAGTCTTTTTTACATTTCCATAAGTTCCCTGCTCAGTTATAGGATAATATATATCAACAATAAGAGGGAACATGAAGTCTGGCTCTTCGCATATCATTAAATCAAACCTGGTCTAATAATGGTATTTGAATACTTATCTAAAATCTTATCAACAAGAAGATTTCCAGTCCCTTCAAACAGAGCCTTATCAAATTGAATTCTAAACTGGTCTGTATTATAATTTGTTACATATCTCTTGTAGTAGTCTAATTTTCCACATTTAATGTCTTCCATTAATGTTTGTGTTGCATACTCTACATCTGAGGGAATTGTTTTATACCCTGCGTCTACAATAAATGTATAGTCAAAGCCTGCTGGGAAGGCTATAGCACTATAACCATAATATCCAAGATCTCCTCTTGCAACGGGTATTGATATTGGAGCAGATTCTGAGCGATTATATAGGTCTAGAATAACACGCTGAACCGCAGAGTTATCTAGGGTAATTCTATAGTTTTCAGTATTTGTCTCTGGTGTTTCAATATCATAAACTAAAACGTTATTCTCATAAGCTTTTAAAACTTTATTAGTATCTTGCCATAGTAAAAAATAATCTGATCCCTGACCAACTGCCTGTATAACTTTTTTAGTATTATAGAATCCATTTGGAATGATCGTGTCAATTATAGCCCTTGATACAAGCTCTAGCATTCTATATTCTTTTATTTCAGATGCCGTTGTAGAAAGGTCGTTAGCATTAACATATGGTCTTATTATGTCTAGATTATCTTCATATAAGACATGAACATGTTCTGCGTCATAGAACTTGATAGCAAAGTTTCTATCGTATGTTACTTTTTCTAATTCTAAAACATAATCTACTAAACCATTTTCATCTGACATTACTTCTGTTTCTAGAACTGAGTGATCCACCAGATCCTCAACATATTGGATATACGTATAGTTAGGTATAGGTAATTTCCAAGTAGTTGTAATAGGATAAGGTGGAACTCTCATGATCTCCATTAATTAATTACCAAATTCCTTAGCAACTTCTTCTGGAGTGGCAAGTGTAATGTGTGATCTAGTTAACCATTTTTCAGACTGAGATTTTGTTACAATGTTGATACCTCTATAGACCTTACCAACTTCTCCCCAACTAACATTTTTTGTTGATCTAATAGCAACCTTTTCTTCTGTATTTGCTGCTACCTTAGACTTTTTCTTTTCTTTTACTAGGGTAGTCATTTCTACTCCAATTGCTCCATTTACAAGACCAAGGCTTTGAACTTCTATTACTACCTGCTCTGCTGCTACCTGCTCTGCTGCTGCATGCTCTGCTGCTGCATGCTCTGCTGCTACCTGCTCTGCTGCTGCATGCTCTGCTGCTGCATGCTCTGCTGCTGCATCTTGTGCTGCTTCATATATAGATTCTTCAACTGCATTTTCATTATTTTCCATTTTATTTCCTCCTAAATAGTATTATATCATTATAAGTATTAAGGGGAGTAAGAGCGTTAACCCCTACTCCCCCTAAAATTTTACTGTTTATAGATTATGAATCTACTGCAGCATCAGCATACGCGATTGCATCCTGCTCTTCCCATTGAAGACCGAAACGAACGAATACTGTATATTCTACTGTATCCTTCTTTGGACGGTATTCACGGTTTACAGTGATATCACGCTGGAATCCCCATACACGGTTCTGAGGGAATGTAAGGTCTACATAACCTGCAGGGTAGTAAGGAACTTCCTGAACATCTATGCCGAGAACACGAGTTGTGCGTGCTCCGCCAAATGTTTGTGCTCCGCCATCAAGGTATGCTTGACGGTTGGCAGGGGTACCTGCTGGAGTACCAGCAAATGCCTCTGCGATTGCATCAGCCAATGTACCATTATTTTTAATGATACCCTGGAATGCATCTGTACCAGCATAGAACTTCAAGTTAGACTTGATAGCACGATACTTGCGTGGCATTGCAAGAATGATCTTCTGCATTGCATCAGTAGTCCAGTTATTGTTTTCAACTGTAACTACTGCTTCGTGTGCGTCTCCACCAGTCGTGACCTTGTTAACAAAGCCCTCCATGATAGACGTAAATGCACTGCCTGTACCTGTACCATTAATGGCAAGGTCTTCAATGTCATTACCAAAAGCATTGGTCATTAAACGAACAATGTGATCTTCTAGTGCTGCACCTTCGATATTATCTTCTAGTGATTCTGCAGATACTTCCCAGTCAAGACGAATTTTCTTTGTAGTCAATTCAACCTTTGAGAATGTTGCACCTGCGTTTGTGTAATCTCCAACTGCTTGCGCTGCTGCACGAATTACACGCTCTCCGACGTTTACCTTTTCGAGCTCCATTGTATTGGCTCTCATAGTAACACGGCGACCATCTTTGGCGAGGATTGTAGCATCCCACACGTAGTCTATAAAACGACGTGCCTGCTCTGGGCGGAGAATTCCGCTTCCAGCCTCACCTGAAGGATTTACTGCGTTTGGACCATCAGTATTACCTAATGTAGCATTTGGGATATTACCCAACACACCACCATCAGTATAATTACCTGGTACGTTCGAACCTGCTGTTGAGCCTGATGCAAATGCACCCTGTCCCTGATACAATCCTGGTGTTGTTCCACCAAGTTCTCCAGATGCTCCTGGCTGATTCTTGATTATTTCTTGTTCCGACATATTGTCACCTCCTGTGATTTTTTACTTATTATTTTTTTTAATTAAATAAGTCGGCTGTTTTGAGGAAACTACCGCCCCATAGGGATTTTTCAACCGTTTCAGGTTGATTCTGTACTATCTCGCCGAGATCGCCAGACTTTCGGAAAGCGGTATCTTGCTCTACAAGTTCTACTCGCTTACCAAATTCATTAAATCCATTTGATACTGCTGCTATATCTTTTGCAACTGACTCAAATGAATCTTTTACTACTTCAACATCAACCTTTGAAGACTTAAGAAGTTCTACTTCTGCTTGCAAAGATTTTACTGTTGAGACTAGATCGCTAAAGGCAGATGTTAGGGTATTCTTGATTTCGGCAATTGATTCAACAACTGTCTCATCTGATTTAGATACCTCTGTAACTTCAACTACTGCGTCGATTGCTGGAGTCTCTTCAGACTTTACAACCTCCTTAGATGTTGGGACTTCATCAGTCTTAACAACATCTTCTACTGGAGTTTCAACTACGGCATCAACCTCTGGAGCGACCTCTGACTTTTTTACTTCTACTGCTGCTTCTGTTTCAATAACTTCTGCAACCATTGTTGTATCTTCTGTCATAGGACTTACCTCCTTGTTAATCTTAGAAGTTTTAATGCCTTTAGCACTATCAACTAAGAATTTTATCATATTTAATTTTTCATCATCCGTTTTTTCAACGAAACCTATGTTAACCATTGCTTCTCCTGTTACAGGACTAATCTCTGATTCATTTTCAGAAGAAAGGACAACTCCACTTTCTTTGTCATAAAACACATTTTCTAAAACTGTGGCATCACCTTTAATAATATTTACACCATCTACTTTTTCAACTGAAACAATATTTGCAAATTGATTAGCGGGGGAATCTACAAGACTCAACTCTACTAAATCATATTCTTTAATAATTCTAATTTGTGTATCTGATTTTTCATCATAGGCATCATCCCACTTATTCATTCTACCGCCAATTGAAAAACCAGTAAGTGTTCCATCAAGAACCTTTTCCCATGTATCCTGGGCACCTTTTGAAACATATGCAGATACATAAACACCTTTATAAAACTTTTTTGATTCTGGATCAAAATATTTGTCTTCTTTAAAATTAATCATTTTACCAACTGCTAAAGGTTGGTGCATTTCTCTAATGTTTCCACGAAATTTTGCAAATGCATCCATTGATGCTTCAGATGTTACAATGTCCATCTGCCTGTCTAGATTGTCCAATGAGGCAAATCCAGATACAACTCTGCGCTCTTTATCAACTTTATTGAATGGCATTGATAGGCGAACAGTATCACCTTCAGTGTTCCATTGAGCCTTTGATATAGTCATGGTATTATCTATTATAGACCCTTTTTTTACAGTGTCTCAGTTACTGAGATGAACGGCCTTCACCCTTTGGATTTCTTCCACTTATTGTAGCAGTTCCATCCGACTGATTGTTTGTTCTTTCTGTATCCCGTTGCCGATTTGCATTATCATTTGCTGCTTGTTCTGGCTTAGGCTCAAAAGGATCGTCTCCTCCTTTTCTTTGTGGAAGTCCTAAAATCTGACGACCCTCGTTAGGAAGCATTACCTGTGTCTTTACCAATCTTTCAATAATCTGAGACTGGGCAATCTCGTCTGTGAGAGTTAGTTCATTAAATTTAAAATCAAGTATGTCTGTTTTTTCTTTGATGATCTTGCCAATCATTTTTTCAAGGTTTCTTTGTGCTGGTCTAGCAACTTGCTCTTTAAAAGTTCTATCTTGTGCTAAGGCTGCTGCTATAGATCCAGAATCTCCACCACCAATTTTGGATAATGGGACTTGGTGAGCAACAAGAATATCATCACGATTTTGCTTGCGATATTCTTTAAACGATGCTTCTTGAATTCCATTTTCGACTGGGTCCATTTTAAACTCAACCTTATTAGTGTCTGAGTCACCAGGAAGGGGGATGTAGAGTGTTCTATGGTTTTGTCCTTTTAATCCTGTCTGTAAAAATCTAAACATTTTATCTTCTGCCTCTGGAGAAAGTTTTGCACCCTTTAAGGTAACAACATATCTTGGCGTTGCTTTATTTTGAAAATAGTCAATGTTGTATTGTGATGCAAGCTGATCTCCATGAAGAGAGCCAATTGCTGACATAATGTCTGGTACTCCATAAAATGTATTTAATGGTGAGTATTCTTTAAAGTGAATTATCTCGTTTGGTCGTGCATCTGTTCCTAATGGGTTTGGATTAGTCCCGCCAAAGTTTCTAAAGTAAACAACCTTGTTTCCAATAACCTGAACATATCCATCTTTAATTCTTCGAATTCTCATTGTAGTTGATGGTATATGGCCCACATATCCAATTTCATTACGAGTAGTTCTACCAACTTCAAGGTATCCGTTTCCAGTTGATTGTAGATCAGTAAACACTTTTTCCATAGTTGTAGTAAATGAATCTTCATCATTTAAAGATTCAAGCCAGTCTCTAATTTCAATCTTTGCTCGTTCAATTCTCTTTCTTGCATTATCTGATGTCTTAGGCTCTGCCGCTTCTAACTTAAGAAGCGTCCTTGCAGATACTTCAAACTCATATCCTAGCCCTACAATGTTTTCTACTTTAGCATCGATGGCTGCGTGATTAGCAAAAGATGTATCATAAAAACTTGCAAGTTCATACAAGTTCCAGGGTGGTGTAATTACATCAAACAGCCCGTATGCATTTCTATAAATTACTCCTGGATTAATTTCTTTAGACTTTGCACCATCCAGGCCAGTACTTTCTGCTCTTGAACTATCTATATATCCTTGGCTTGATTCTGATTTAACTATACGAGAAGTTCTTCTTTTAAAATTATTATCTAAACCATTTAAATCTTTTATAATGTCCCAAGATTGATTAAAAGGATCTTGTTTTGCAAAAGTGTCATCCTCTTTAAGAGGAATATCAACCTTGGCCCTAATGTATTCTGATCTATCTTCTGACATTAATCATCACTTCCATATTTATTATATGTATCTTGAGCAGCTTTCCAAGCACCCAAATCATTCATAGATGGGATAAAGCCTTCTTCCATTCTTTGTTTTTGTTCTGAGTATTCTTCTTCTGAGATTCTAGTTAGTCCTGGTACAAAAATGCACTCTCCGTCTCCTTCATCCCCGTAATATTTTGCAGCGTCACGGAGTTTAGCAATCTGAGATATGTCACCTTTCATGGATTCAATGTTTAATACAGAGCCATTACCATCTGTAAACCATCGGCCTCCAGATTTTTTGTAAACATATAGGCCCCAGTCATAGTGTTTTTCAATAACTTTAGCCCGAGATTCTCCCACTTGCCCCTTCATTTTGGGTAAATTTTTCTTTTTGGGTGGCATATTTGGAGTATTCATAACAACAAGTATACCATATTAGACAGCATCAACAGTTGTTTTGAACACTAGGATGTCACTATAAACTTTATATTCATAGGAGTTTACCGAAAAAACTTTATCTGTGTCAATAATAATTTTATTAGTCCCTGTATATGTTTTATAAATTACTGCAGGGTCTACCCCATAATAGCTTGTTGATGCCAATATTAAAACACCATCCCACATATATGAGGAAGATTTCCAGTAATCCCACTCAAGGGTAAGTGGTGAAGAATTTTTAACAGCAAACCACGGCCTAACTTCTATCTGTTGGACTTCTTGTAGGTTTGTAGACTGATAATAGGATATTGTATTAAAGGTTATTGGACCATTTAAGTTTATTGATCCTGACATGTTTTCAAAATTTAGAAGGTTGGGGAAAGATATCCCTAAGAATCCCCACTCTTTTACTGTTATGACTGGCTCTTTTACTATTTTACCGTTCCAATAAAAAGCAATGCCATCCTCAACATTACCAGTTTTGACATTTATTGCATAAATTTTTGCCCTTTGTCCAGTTGGGTGGATAGCAGACATATAAAATTTTATATGAGCATTTTTTGATTTAATCTCAAATATTTCTGTTGCAGCATAGGGAAATGAATCTTGGTCATATCTAATAGCTGACTGCATTGCCATTACTTTAAAATTTGAAGACATTTCTTTATTAATTGGGATAGCTAGCCCTCTATTAATCAATGGGTCATTTACACCTTTAATCTCAATACCCGTATATCTTGTTAAATAAAGATACGGAGAGCTACCTTTATAAATTGTAAATGGATTCTTGTCTTTATAACTATAGTAAAATCCTGCTTTTTTATATGGGTATAGTTGATTTCCAAACTTAGTTCCAATTGGATTTGGAGATGTAGAATTAAATGCTTGTGATGCATACTCCATATTTCTAATTTCAACTTTATTTTTTAAAATTCTTTTAACATTAAACTCAAGGTGTGTAACAATTGCTAAATCCAAAACTGATACATTTGAGGGAGGATAGATAATCATATTATTAATAACTTCGTACTTTGTGTTAATCCATTCCTCTCCTGGATTGACAATTGAATCGTTAGAGGGTTTTTGAATATTTGTGAAATTAGACTGTGAAACATTTGCTCCATTTTTTATATATTGAAACGTTATATAAGACCTTACTAAAGATTTAGAAGTATCATATTTATAGTTTTTATAAACTTTATTTTTTAAATCACTGTAGTCTAAGTACCCAGTAAAAAGTTGATTATCTAAAGAGCTATACGATCTTTCAAGTGGGATTGTATATTCATTTTTTAGCTCTTGATAAGTCCAAGATCCAGCCTGCTCTTCTTCAATAAAAATAGATGGGGCTGGATAGTTTACATTAAACTGAATTAAGTCTAAATCATAGTAATCTTTATTTTTTTTATTTTTTACATATTGGGCAAAATAAGTTAATGGAATATAGTCTTCCCAATACCCCTGAATATCTATATCCAGAGTATACGTATCAAAGTATTTTGATGGAGATAGGGTGTAGCTTGCAGTATGAGATTGAAATTCTTGTTCTGCAAAAGAAGAGATATCTCCGCCATCTATGGCATTTTCCCACTCTGCAGGATTGTTGCCAAAATAATTTTCCGAAGAGTTAAAAATTACGTCTGGGGTTTCTAAATAGATATCAAAAAGATCTTCATCCCCAATAGGAATTCCTTTTGCATTAAAAAGATTACTAATTATGTTATGATTTCTATCTGTACATAGCCCAACGCTATACACATTTCCTTTGAAGGTTTGAGTCAGGTTAGATTTTCCACATACATACATCTTAAGAATGTTTTGATTTCCAAAGAATGATGCAACTTTTCCTCCAAAGTAATTAGAAATATTATCTAAATCAACCCCAACTGAAAATACTGTACCTTCTCCTGGATAGGAAAATTTTGCCAATGGCATATCAACCGAACTAAGAACATACTCAATGCCTGTTGTGCTTACTGTTATTTCAAAATATTCCTGTGAGTTTTGTGCTTCTACTCTAAATAATATTTGTTTGTTTAATGGCTCTTCTAGTATTTTAAATGATCCATAAAAAGATCTTACCTTTTGTTTTAAAAAATTAAAATCTTTAAATAGCATGTAAGCATTTTCAATAGAAGAAAAAGAAAAAAAATTATCTGACTCACTTTGTTGATTATTTAGTACTGAGTACAAAGACTCTAAAGATCCTGAGCTTAGTATAATCTCGGGGAGCTCATATTCTGGAGTCTTAAGCCTGTTGCTTTCTACAACTAGGTTATCTATTATTGCCTGATTCCATTTTCCAATATTTGGATAAGAATAATTATTTGTATAATCTGCAAAAGAATAATCTATATATACTGAAGACCCACTATAGGCTTGATTAATTCCTTCGGGAATATCAACTGCTTGCCCAAAAGCAAATCTTTTTTTTGCTAGTAAAAGTGGAACCTGGTAAGTATAGATAGCAACGCAATCAATCTCAAAAGGGTTAACGTCTTCATAAGAATAAAACCCAATCCAGTCTTGTTCTTTACCTAGGCTATTAATCTTTGGGGGTAGTAAAAGTTCTGATGTCAAGTAATTTAAAGATATTACTTCTTCACCATTAATTAACAATGAACTATAGTTTTCTGAAACTCTAATATGAACAAGCATTGGCCTTGTCCACTCCCCTACATAATAAGATCCAGAATTATTTCCAATTTTTAAAACTAAGAATGGCCCTTCTATATATAGCCCATCATCTGAGCCGATTGGTCCTATTATTCTTTTCTTTATAAGAGAATCCGAATTTATTCTTACCCAACACTCCAGGGTATAGTTTTTATATTGTCCCTCATCACCAAGGAAGCCTAGGCTTGGAATTATTACTGATGGCTGACCATTGTTTGGCAAAATTTTTGTTAAATTTGAAGCCCCATAAACTAATGGAATTCCAGTATTTTTTGCTGCAAGAAAATTATTATTTGCAAGATAATACCCTTTTTTATTTTGCAACCCATAAGCATTTGCAACAATTCCCTTTGTTGTATTAATTGCAATTGTGCTAGGAATATTTACTGGATTTATTCCAAGAGATGACGAGTTAAACTCTTCAGCCCATTGACCAACAGTAATTCCATTAATTAAGAATTGATAGTCTTCTTCAGAACTTGCTCCACCAATATAGTTTATTTTAATTATAATTCTAAACTCAGTATTGTCTTCTGGAATATCAAAAGTCTCAGATATAAAAAACCATTTATCTTTTACAGACGTGGTGTATTTTTTTAATCTTTCAGTTCTTGCACCACTCGTAGTGTCATAATATTCATAACCTATTTCAAAACTAGAGGCATATGCACTTATAGAATTAAAAAATCCTCCTATAGAAAATGTTGCCAATGTTTGATTTAGGGTTGAGAAGTTGGTAATATCATTGCTTACGCAAACTATCTGACTAAAGTCATCATCTGTCAAGGTGCCAGTAATTTTTGTTGTTTGGCTATCAGGAAATGGCTCATCTGATAAAGAATAAACGCTGGCTGATCCATTCTCAATGTTCCAAGTAGTAACATCTCTACCAGGCTCATCTACCAAACTTATATAGTCAGCCTTGTCATCCAGAGACCATAAAGCAACAGGGTGCTCTGCATATATTTTTTCTGCATAGAGATTAGATGGAGTAGGCATTGTACTCTATTTTACCATACGGCTACTTGATTTTTATCTCACAGTAGTCTGTTGTACAATAGGCCTCTCCTTGTGCTTCAAGGTTATCAATACCGTCGTAAATTGCAGTAAAATCAATATGCTTCAACTTGCCAATATATGACTCATACTCTTCTTCAGTAATTCCTGTATATGGTTGTTGTGGATAAACAGTATTACCCATTGGCAAGAAAGATACAGCCTTTAGTTGTCCCTCATACATATGAAGGACAGGAGCAACATGCTTAGACTCTGTTTCCTTATCAAAGGATAATGTTACAGATACGCCATTGTCTGACCAGTACTTTTGAGCAGTTGCTGCAAGAGCAATTTTTTCAAATAAAGTAACTTCTTTTTCAGATCTCTGCTCTCCAGTCTTAACTGGAAAATAAACTACTGAAGTATTTGCTGAAACAACATCTGCTTCAATCGTATAGTCTGCTGCTTTAAATAAATGAAGCATTGGATCTGTATTTCCAAAACGAATAGCACGAAGATAGAATGCTCCACCAGGCCCCCAGTGAACTCCAGGAGTTGCGCCAGAAAGAATTGAAACAGAACCTGAAGGTTTTACAGTTGTTACACGAATTGACTCACGAACACATAGCCATTCTGAGTATTTCTTATCGTAATGACGAATCTTTTTATATCCTTCGTCCATCCATTCACGAACTGCTGGTAAACCATTTTCATCAGCAAATGATGCAATACCTGTTAAGGATGTTCCAATACGACGATTACGTTGCATGATACCGTTTGTTTGTGGCCAGTGTGTTGGAAGAAGTGTTACAGTCTTTCCATAAAGATAAGCAAACTTCAATGTCTTGAGGAAGTCCTCCTTGGAGTCGTGACGATTTAAGTGCACTTCTACAAGTGTACATAATTCGTATGATTCCAATGGCTGCTCCGCACAAGGATTGAAGCCCATCACTCGATAGTCTTTGCCATCTGCAGGATCTGCAAGACGACCATAATTACGAGCAACATCAAGCCAAACAAACCCTGGCTCTCCATTGTCAATAATTAAATCTGTATATTTTTCATAATCCATTCCTACCGTTGCAGAAATAGAATTGTTAGACATCCATGCCCATCCTGGATTTTCTGAATCAAAAGAGTTACGCTCTGGAAAAACTTCTGCATTCTTTAGATTAATAAAGTTATCATCTTCTGGTGTACCCAAAGCAAGAGTTGCTGAGCGACGAACATTTCCAGAAACAACACATGTTCCAATAAGGTTAATAATATCTGTGATCCCACGAGAATCTAGAGTCTCCCCTGCTCTAGAGCCAATAACCTTGTCGATCTGCTCATGCATACGAATAAGTGGTGCTGGTCCGCTAGCAACCCCTCCAAAGCCTTTAATGGGGGCTCCTAGAGGACGTATCAAGTCATAGTTAAACTTTTGAATAGACTGGTTTGGTCTTAGGTATGAGTTAATTAAAATACGAACTGATTCTACCCATCCATCACGAGTGTCTGGGATTTCATAGATCACTTCTGGCTCTGTAGGTTGACAGATTTGAATATTCTTATCCTGTCCTAAAGTGTCAAAGCCAACACCAATTCCAAGCATCAGCGCATCCATTACCCATGAAAATAAAGCACCTGGATCATTTTTATCAATATCTTTTGTTGATACCATTGCGCAGTTTTGGAGTGCTGCAGAGTTTTTCTTTTCCATTGTCATATGTGTTCCAAATGTCCACATGCCACGACCTGGAGGTGTCCACTTTAATTCAAACATTCTTTGAAATGCTTCTTGTGCTGACTTCTGAGCCTTATAGTCATTCCATGGTAAACGGTTTTCTTTAGCATGATTTTTTTGAACCGAATACATCCCCTCGATTACACGGCGACAAACCTCATGCCATCTTTCTTTAGTTCCATCTTCTTTCATACGAGAGTATGTACGAATAAAAGTAATCTCTCCAAGTGAATTTTCTGCTGCATCTTTAAACCCAAATGGGCTCGCTTGGTTTTTATACTTTTCTATAAAGTCCTCTGGTAATTTAAAACTAAAAAAATCTGACATAGTGTTTCGTCCTTTCTAAAACGGAATAAGGTTAAGTATAGCAGAGTTTTATAAAAAACAAAACTCTACCTAAAGTTATTGTTTATGGTTAGTTTTATAAAAGTGTAACCCAATATATTTTTTATAAAGTTATGCAAGTTTATATTCTGTTAAGAAGTCTTGCACCTCATAGACATCATCATATAATTTATTTATATTCATTTTGTTTACATATACTTACTGTTAGATATGTGGCTAACCTCTAGATGGTTAATATTAAAATGTTTAGGTAGAGATCCTACCCATCTAATTGTTTCTGCCATATCTTCTGCAGTTAAAGCATTCTCCTTCTTTTCAATTTGAGTATCTATTGTGCCTGGACAAATTTCTGTTACTTTAATTCCGTACTCTGGAAACTCCATTCTCATAGTATCAACCAAGGCCATTTCACCTCTTTTTGCATTACTATAATTTCCCCCGCCTCTAAATGGTATTTTTCCACATAGAGAGGTTATAAATATAATTGTAGCAGATTGTGATTTTTTCATAGATGGCACAAATAATTGAGATAAATACATTGGTCCAGACACATTAATATCGTATGCTCTTCTAAAATTATCCATAGTTTCATTAATAATAAAAGTTGGACCTGAGCCACCACCTGCATTATTTACTAACAGGTCTAGGGTAATATCTTTATATTTTTCAAAAAAGTTTTTTATTTCTTTTTCTTGAGTAATATCTAATTGATAGACTTCCACATTTTCAGAGACAAGATTAGAAATTTTGCTAAGATCTCTTGAAACAGCAATGACCTTGTATCCATTTTCAGATAAAAGTTTTACAGTCGCATATCCAACGCCTTTACTAGCACCAGTAACTATAGCAGTTTTCAATTATTTTACATATCTTTTTTTATAGTCATATTATTGTGTATCCAGTGTCCTGGAATCATATACTTAAATCCTGATTTTAAAAGATGCGCTGTATGATAATAAGGAGCAGCAGATGGAAATATAACAATACTTCCTGCTTTTGGTTTTATTGAAAAATCAAAAGAGTTATTATTTTTTGCAAGTTCATGATCTAATTCAGTTGAAGGTTTGTTGGAATAGTCAGACATCTTAAAAGACAATTCTCCTCCTTCGTAGTCATCATTAAGATAAATATTAAAAGAATATCTTAATGTTACATCTCCATCATTTTGATCAAAGTGTGCTCCCATACCCATTCCAGAATTATATTTTTTTATATTAAAAACTGGGAAAAGGTTTGGTTCATCTTTGTCTCCTAAAGATTCAGCATAATCTTTGCAAACAGCATAAAAAGAATCAAAGATTGTATTATAAACATACAACATTTTACTTTTGTATGGCTCACTCATACTATTGATTTTATTTAAATCATAAGTTTTTGTTTTTCCATATATAAATTTTTTATCATTTGAAGCAGTCCAGTCTAGCCATGAAGTTAGATTGTCTTCTTTTTCCATATTATCAAGATCGTTAATAGTCTTCATCAATTGATCAAAGTCTTTTACACTATCTTCATAGTAATAAACCTTTTCATCAAATATTTTTTTATTCATTTTTTTCTCCTTTAGTATTTATTTTTTTCATAAAAATTTTTTTCTTTAACAAATCCTACTAGAACATATCTTGTTGGACCATCACCAACATATTTTACACCATGTTCGTATTCTTCTGTTCCTGGAAAAAACAAAAGAGTTCCTGGTTTTGGCTTTAATTCTATTCCTAGTTTTGGAAAAAAAATGTTTCCTTCGGAATAGTCGTCATTTATATAAACAATAGTAGCATACCTAATCGATGGGTCAGTGTGTTGATCTGTGTGTGATTTTAATTCAACTCCACTCTGCATTCTTTGAATTGTAGCAAGACCGCTTAATTCTAAAGAATCGTATGACTCTGATATCATAGAGTTTAGTTTATTGTATATTGGTCTGTATATTTCATGATTAGTTATGTTAAAATTTTTATCTAACCAGTTTTGAGTAATCTCAAATTTTCCTTCAGCAACAAGATTATCAACATCCTCTCTGCCAAATTTTTCTAAACAAAAAGTTTTTAAATTTCCCATGTATTCTACTTCCCAGTCTGACTGAGATGTATTGTTTATTATTTTCCAAAAAACATCTAAATCTTCTTTTAATAAAAAATTTTCAACAGATATTAAACTATCTGTAATTTCTTTAAATTTAAAACCATTTTGTATTAATTGTTTTTTAAAAGAATCAAGCATCTTTTACCTTATCTGCTTTATATTTATTTCCGTCTTTATCTAATTTCCATCCTTGCTTAAGCAACTCTTGCCATTCGGCTCTTTCAATATCTTGTTTTGCTCTGGTTTCTTTCATCTCTGCTGCCCAAGCGTCTCTTAATTCTTGAGGGTAAGCGCTTTCTTCTCTGTCATCCCAGAATGAACCAATCGTGTACCTAACACCTTCTGTAATTAAAGATACTTCATGCATATTATTAAATCCACCGTCAAAAACAGCAAGCATTCCAGTTTCAGGAGTTATTGTAATATCTTGATTTGGAAATCTTAATGTTCCTCCTTCAAAATCTCTGTTCAAATAAAGAAATGCAGCATACCTACTTCTTGTAAATGCTCCAGAGTTTCCTTCTGCATCTGTATTGTCTGAGTGTATTCTTGCGTATGCTCCTGGCTCCCATTTTTGTGTATGGTATCCAATTTCAGAAATTATAGAGGGATCTTTATCGTGAACGGAGGCAATGCCTTCAATGATCCCAGTTTTAATTTGAGAAAAAATATCTGCAGGAAGACCTTCTTGTTCAATCTCTAAATCATTATCTTGTGGCAATATTGATGAGTAAGACTCATAAAATGAAATTGGAGTCCAGTTAATTTTACTAGAGATTGCCTGCTTATCTAAGACATTAATTATTTTTTGGCATTCTTCATGAGTTAAAATATTTTCATATAAAACAATGTCTTTTGTTAATCTTTTTTTGTTTGACAAATTTATCATATCTACACCCCTAGCCTTGGATTTAATCTAGCAGATTCTTCATCTGTTAAAAATATTCTGTAATACTCTTCTGATGCATCTGGTTGTTTTTTTCCAGTATGTTCAGTTATTTCCCAAAAAAATGGACAGGTATATCTTATTGAACCTTTTACTTCTGTTACTCCATGAACATAGTTCATATCCCCTGGAAAAAAATATGCTGCACCTTTTTTTGGCTTAAACTTAATTCCCTGATGAGGAAAATATAATTCTCCACCCTCATAATCATCGTTTAAATAAAACAAGCTAGATAAATCATAGTTTGGAAAATCATTTGGCAATCCTGCATCTCTACCCTCATGAAGTTCTTTGTCTGCATGAGGATTTTGAAATTGTCCTGGAAGCCACCTGACTATAGTTGTTCCCGTTGGAATAACTTTAACATTAAAAAATTCTTCAACTATTGGTTTTAGCCTTTTAAATAGTCCTGCAATAATGGGAGCAATTGTTGGGTCATTTTTATTTAAAGTTGGACTGGTTGCAACTCTATCTTTCCAGTACTCGGAATCATAAACTACTGTTCCATTTTCATTAATATGACTTTCTGTTACATCCCAAATAGTAATTTTTTTTGCAGCTTTTTCTAAAAACTCTATCTCATCGCTTGTCATAAAGTTTTCTAGCTCAACAATATTTTCTTTGCCGCTTCCAAAAAATCCTGATGGAGTAATTGATGCTATTCTATTTACAAGCAAAGGATTATTATTATTCATACTAGTATTATACCAGATTTCTTTTATCGTTAACATGGAGTTTTAAAGTTTTTGTTTCATGGTTGCCCAAAGACTCTCCATTTTCATTTACAGCGTTTCTATACCAGTCTGTCCATTCCCCTGATTGATTTAAAACTTGTGATGCCTCCCCATAACTTTTATTAGCCTTTTCCCTTGTTCTATTTTTATCAGCGTACTCAACTATATCTATTGTTGAATTATCTAAATTAGTTAAAGAAATTGGAATAAGTGTGGCAAGAGGTGTTCCTGCTTTTATCTTTACTTTTTTATGTGCAGACTTTACCTTAATTGCAAGAGGTAGAGGATTACCATAAAATGATGTACTTATTAAAGATGACATGGTTTCAAAGTCTTCATTAAAATAGTTTACGGGGTTAATAGATAAAAGGCTTACCTGCTCATCTGTTTTAAAAATTAAACCTGTGTTAAAACTAAGTGTTGCCTGGCCCCTTCCTGTGTAACATACACTTTGGCCATTAAGGATAGAAACATTATTGTCGCCTTGATCACTTATACCATTCCAAGTAAAAATAATATCAAGGGAGCAAGATAGATCCCATCCAACCATATTTGCCTGAGTTACTGGAAAGCAGCGATAGGCATGTTTCTCTGAAGTCTTGTCCATCCAATCTCTTTTAATTGACATAGGGGATATATCAATTTTTGAATCTAATGTTTTTTCAACAGAAATATTTAACACTAGTCTGAATCCGAAACATACATCTGGGGGGTGTGAAACTTTTCATTATAATCTAGCATTGTTACAATAGAATACTTTGTTCCAGAATGAACCTCCATAGCTTGATGTGGGTACATAAAGTTTGAGGGGAATATGTATAAATCTCCAGCCTGTGGTTTTACTTTTAAATTTTGCAGCCTAAAATAAAGCTCTCCCCCTTCATAGTCATCATTTACATAAGCAACTAAAGATACTGTGCAGTTATAAGAAAAACCATGATCATGGTGCTCCATAAAGTGCTGTCCTGGACCATACTTAATAAAATTAAAAGCTTCCCAGTATTTTAACCCATTAATGTTATAGTGTTTTGCATAATCTTCAACGGCTGGGCTTTGAGCATCATAAACATCTTGCCATAGTGACTGAAGGTTTAAAGATACGGGCCTTTTATCCTTTTCAATATCTATTTTCTTAAATTTAAAATCATTACAGTCTCTATACTCTGGCATTAACTGCTGATATCCTACGTATGCTGGAAGCCAACTATATCCCGTCTTATCTCCAACTGGTTTTAAATTCTGTTCAAGTTTATTAATTACATCGATTTCTTTTTTAATTACACCTTTGTAGCAAATGATGCCATTGCCCAAATCAATCTTTTCTGTCCATGTTTGCATAACATATTCCTTATCTATACTCTCTCTTTGACCATATCTTATTCTTATATATCCCGCCATCAGGCTGACGATAAAAGTTTGCGTTCTCTACTAGTTTACCATAAATTTTGTTTTGATTTGACACTTCTATTTGGTGATCCCAGTCTTCTCTTTTAAATGGAAGAATTTGCAAGTATGGGGTTCCAGCAGGAATGGTTCCTTCCCAACCATTAGCAACAAAAAATGGAAATGTTCCAAGAATATGCACTTTATCAGAGTCAACAATACCTGTTGTGTTCATAAATGGAAGATCAAACCTGTTCATGGGTGTCATAAATAAAGCACTGTAGCCATCTGGAAGCTCTAGGCCCCATTCAGAATACCAAGCAAAGTGATCTTTATAAAACCCTGCAGGGTGTTGAAACTGTGGCATTTCTGGTCTTTGCGTGCAAAAATCCTTATACTTTAGATCATCTATTTTTACATCAATCTTTTCTTGTTGATTTATAAAAAAGGTAATATCGCATGGTGTTTTTAAAACATATCCAGTTAAGAAACCATCTAAAATTGCAGGACAAGCTTTCCAAGTAGGAATTTTGCCGTAGTCATCAACCGTACCTTCTTTAGGGAATGGACAAACTTCTTTAGTAGCTTTATAGTATTCATCTGTGTATGGGTTTTTTGCAAATCTATCAGCATCCTTATACCAATTCGGAAGTACAGACTGAGTTGAATCGGGCATGTGGGGACTGTCTTTTTTAATCCAAGGTCTATAAGATTTAAAGATAATTAAATTTTTTATTTTTTGAGATGGATCACTCATCTTATTTATGGCCTATATCATTTATGTCTGTCATAACGACTACGCAGTATTTTGTTCCAGAAACCATGGGTAGGGATGCGTGCTCATATATATAGTTAGAGGGACATAAAACAATATCTCCAACTCTTGGCTTATGTGTAAAGTTGTCCATTCTCGGAAATTTTAATTCGCCTCCTAAATAGTCATCATTGATGTAAACAACTGCAGAAACTGTACAATTATATGCAGGTCCGTGGTCTGCATGAATATTGAAGTGTGTACCCTCTCCTTCATACTTTACAAAATTAAATGCTTCATAATACACAACATTAATACCCCAATACCCAGCATAGTCATCTACACAGTATTTAAGTTTTTGATAAATTTCTTCATGGAGATCTAACAACTCCTCGTTAGTACTATTTCTTGCACCAAGATTTTCTTGTTTATATTTAAAATCTACACAGTCTCTTGCTTTCTTAATTGGAGTTGTAGAATTTGTTACTGTTGCTTCTGACCACTTATACGTTTTTTTTTCATTTAAGTTTGACTCAAGAGTTTTAATATATCTTTCAGAGTCCTCTTGAGAAAAGGTATTTCTATAAATATTAATGCCAAGAGAGGGATTTTCAACAATAAAACCATTTTCTAAAACTTTTGAAGCAAATCTGTTACTTGACGTCTCAGACCTATCTTTTAAAAACCAAGCATTATTATTTTCATCATACGGCTGATCTACTAAATTCATTTTTATCTCCTTAAATATAATTCTTGATACTTACTAGTTTACCACTATTTTTGTCAAATGTGGTTTTCTAAATTTTTAATAATCATATTTATCTTCTTTTCTTTTTATTTTTCATCTCTAATAAAGGTAGTAAGCGTATACCTTTCTCCGTCTGTAACTGGTAGCACTGTATGCGTGTACTCCAAACTTGATGGATGAATTACTAGTTGACCAGATTTTGGCTGATGGGTTAACCCTAGATTTTTATAAAATATCTGACCTCCTAAAAAATTATCATTAATATATAAAACAACTCCATATTTAATTCTTTGATCTTTGTTGCTATCAAAATGATCTTCCCAAACCGTTTCTTTGTCCGTCATATTTATATGTCTCATTATTTGAGTATGAAAACTTTTATCAAACAATAGTTCTATTCTAGATTTAATATTTTTCATAAGCTTGTGTTCATTTGAGTTTAATATTTTAGTCTTAATATAGTTGTCCTTTTGTTTAAACTCTTTATGTCTTTTCTTGCATTCATTAGTTAAATACTTTATTTCTTTTTTTGACAAAAAATCATTAATTATTAATATGTCGTTATCCATTATCTCATCCAACTTGCTATTGAGTATCTTGTTCCTTTTGTAACTTCCGTCACAAAATGAGAAAAAACGTAACTAGAAGGAAACACAACCATATCTCCAGATTCTGGTTTAATTTTTACGTCAAAGTTTTTAAAATGTAATTCTCCACCCTCATAATTATCGTTTAAATAAAAAATAGTTGATATTCTTTTAAAATTAGCTCCCCCATCATCCATATGCAAGTCAAACTTCCCTCCTACTTCATATTTTAATATTTTATATGGGTCTTTAGATCTAAGGGCAACGTTATACTGAGAACAATAGTCTTTCTCTACTCCCCCTAACAATACATTTAAATTATTGCATAGGATATTTAGTGTATCTGAACTATCTTCATTTACTTTTCTAGGAACATTAAAAGCTAAAGTGTTTCTAGTATTCTTGTCTAGCTCAAGAATACCATTTTTTTGTATATACTCAAACTTCCAAAGATCTTCAGGTATATTTTTAATATTTTTTAAAATTTGAGTATCTATACCTTTATATAAAATTATTCCTGGATAAAGTTCTACACTATTCATAATATTTTCTTAAAAATTTACTCATAAACCAATTTGGATACATCTTGTTTCTTTCTTTTGACCAAAACATACATATGGCATATACATCTTTGTTGTTATAGATAGAACTCAATAAGTCTTTGTTATTATCAAAAATAAATGTTTTTCCTTCATTGTCACCAGATAAAAATGTAACAGTTTTACAAATAAAAGATTTTGTATTTTTTGTTTCTAATACTGAATCTTTGTTAATTTTTACCAACTGAGAGTAATCTGGAAATATAGTATCAGAAATATCAAATAAATTAGATACGGACAGTTGTAGGCTAAGTCCAAACTCTTCTAAAAATCTTTGAAGAATGCGACTTACTTTATAAACAAAGTCTACATCAATATAAAAAGTAGACCAGTAGTTTGTATTTCTTCCAATTTGCCAATTATCTATTTTTAATAAATTTTCATTGACATCTATAAGTGTATTTTTATCAATAATATTGTCTACTAAAATCATTTATACTTCCTTATTGTATTGTTTCTCATTCGTCTGCCGAATAAAACCTTGAACTGTGAAACTTGGAGTTGTAGTCCAACATTGTAACTATAGAATATTTTGTCCCATTAGATACTGGCATAGCTCTGTGTGGATGAGTAAAAGAAGATGGGAAAATATATAAATCTCCTGCTTGGGGCTTTAAGTTTAAGCCTTGTAATCTAAAATAAAGCTCTCCACCATCAAAATTATCATTTAAATATCCAACTAAAGATACTGTAGAGTTATATGAAAATCCATGATCTACGTGCTCTTGAAAATGTTGACCTTCTCCATATTTTACAAAATTCATTACTTCCCAATATTGCAAATCAATAATTTGATTTTTGTAACAATAGTCTTGAGTTGCTTGATACATCCTATCATAACAATCTTGCCATATCTGCTTTAATTCTTCAGTATCTGGATCTACTGCGTGCAGGTCTTCTTTCCTGTATTTAAAGTCTACACAGTCTCTATACCCTGGAACTTTTCTACTATAGCCAACTAAAGCATCTTGCCATTTGTATTTATTATCACTAAAAATAACTTTTTCAAGTCTATTAATTATGTCCATTTCTGGAGTATAGATATTCCTGTAAACATAAATACATTGTCCAAGATCCTCAACAGCAGTCCAAGTATTTATAATCAAACCTGGATCTACTGCCTCTGGAACTACTTTTGACTTATACATAGAACTTCCAATCTTTATTCTAGTATATCATAAAAGCTTTTTACTTGTTATGGACTAACATTCCGCTTAGGAAGAACCAGTCATAAGGCTCACAAGAGAACTCATAAACTGTTACAACTTCATCTGTGATGTAGTCTACATCAGTTACTTCAATTTCAGTCTTAACTCCTGAAGAGTTAAACATTATTAGTGAGTCTCCGATTTCTACATAATAAGCTTCCTTAATCCTGTAGATTCCAGTCTGAGCATCCTTGACGAATACTGGTTGAGTAAATGTCATCTTAATATCAAATTCTTTATTAAATACTAAGATATCTGAATCTTCAGATGCAGTAATATTAGTAATAGTTGTAGGCTGTAGTCCTGAAGATGTCAAGGAGCTTGCACTCCATGTATACTTCTGGTAGTCTGGATTATTTTCATCTAGTTCATTTAGAGCAACAGAGATTAGTTCATCTCCGACACTCAAGAACTTAGCTGGAACTGGTCCATCAACTGTGTCAACTAGTGTATTTTCTTCAACACACGGTGGTCCAAAGTAAGGGATAATAACTATCGCTGGTGCTATCGGTGCTGGTATCGGTGCTGGTATCGGTGGGAAGAACGGTGCTGGTATCGGTGGGAAGAACGGTGCTGGTATCGGTGTTGGTGTTGGTGCTGGTATCGGTGGGAAGAACGGTGCTGGTATCGGTGGGAAGAACGGTGCTGGTATCGGTGGGAAGAACGGTGCTGGTATCGGTGTTGGTGTTCCAGAACCACCACAAGAGAGGGAATTTGCTATAAGTAAAACATTGCTGGTCAGGACACCATTTGTGAAGGTACGGCGATAAATATCTTCACCATTACAATAATCTTCGAATGTTATGATCGGTGCTGGTATCGGTGCTGGTATCGGTGCTGGTATCGGTGCTGGTATCGGTGTTGGTGGGGGTGGTACAGGAGTTGGTCCTGTAGCACATGCTGAAGGAATTCCCAGCAATGAAATAATTTCTTGAGATGTAAGTCCTAAAGTACTTGTTGTTCCTGTAGTGCTAGAAAGTCCTGAACCTGTAGGTGCAGTTCCGTATGCACCAGAGT
>Ga0209702_10002293_pt1 | contig 33918 bp, 40 predicted proteins | sample FRY01_FD_187210 | JGI IMG/M metagenome (GOLD analysis project Ga0209702, IMG submission 187210) | Freshwater microbial communities from Lake Fryxell liftoff mats and glacier meltwater in Antarctica - FRY-01 (SPAdes) (version 2) | ecosystem: Environmental > Aquatic > Freshwater > Ice > Glacier...
GTAATCCCCCCATTTTTAGTAGCCGCTAAAAGTAGAGCTTAGGCAACACGTTGTAATTTCTGCATTGGAGTCATGCCACCGATGCCCATGTTTGGCCTTTCATGATTGTATGTCCAAAGCCAATGTGTAGCAAACGCCTGCACTTCTTTAATCGTATCAAACAACATATGTGCTAACCAATCATAACGGACTGTACGATTGTAACGTTCTATATAGGCATTTTGCTGCGGGTTACCTGGCTGAATATAATCAATCCTAATCCCTCGCCTTGCCGCCCATTCTGTTAGCGTTGCACTGATATACTCAGGGCCATTATCACAACGGATGATATTAGGTCTGCCACGCCATTCAATAATCTGATCTAGCGAGCGCACCACACGCGCTGAGGGTAATGAGAAATCAACTTCAATGTTAAGCCCTTCGCGGTTGAAATCATCAATCACGTTAAATAGCCGAATACTACGCCCATCCGATAGCTGATCATGCATAAAGTCCATTGACCACACCTCATTGATGCGCTCAGGTACAGTCAGTGCCAAGGGCTTCTCTCTAACTAGCCGCTTACGCGGCTTAATGCGTAGATTAAGCTCTAAAAGACGATAGATGCGATATACACGCTTATGATTCCAGCCAAAGCCTTTCACATTGCGCAAGTATAGAAAGCATAAACCAAAGCCCCAGTTACGCTGGTGCTGCGTCAATCGTAGTAACCAATCTGCAATGGCATCATTCTCTGTGGATAGCTTAGCGCTATAGCGGTAGCAGCCTTCACTTACGGCAAAGGTATTGCAGGCCAATCGAATACTCAGGCTTTTATGTTCAACCACCCAGCGTGCCATCTCTCGACGCTGAGATGGCTTCACCACTTTTTTTGCATCACCTCTTTGAGTACGTCTGCTTGAAGCTGAACTTCGGCATACATTTTTTTAAGGCGTCGATTCTCATCTTCGAGCTCTTTCATGCGAGACACCATGGACGCATCCATGCCACCGTATTTAGCACGCCATTTATAAAATGTGGCGGAGCTCATTCCATGCTCACGGCACAAATCAGGTACTGGCGAACCTGCTTCTGCCTGTTTCAATATGCTGATGATCTGACTCTCGGTAAATCTTGATAGCTTCATGTAAAAATTCCTTTAAATCTAATTAAGAAAATTCTACTTCTAAATGCTACTTTTATGTGGGGGGATTACCCGTAGTTTCCTTGTTTCGACCGTAATTCTACGGATGGTAATTCTATACCTGACGTTTAAAGTGTATGAAACATTAAAAGCAAATTCAAAATGTTTTTGTTGAAATATATATGGAGTAAGAAGATAAGCCGAATTAATAAGGGGACTTTATATAGCTTATTTAGTAATTATATTAATTATTATATTTATTGGGAGCAGGATTATGAAAAATAAAATTTTAGTTGCAGCGATAGCAGTAATGTTTATTCCAGTAGCGAATGCAACAACTTATGGAACAGATGTAAACAACTCTGTATTACCTGCGACCGGCGGTATGGCTGGTGCAAGTGTTGCGCGAACTGTTGAGGGTGCAGCGGCTATATTTGGCAATCCTGCAAACCTTACACAGTATAAAGAAGGTACTACCTTTACTTTTGGCGCAACATTTTTGGATCCACAAATTCAAATAAATACCCCTTTTAAAGGGAGTTCTAACGCCGATAATTACTTAATTCCAACGATTGCTGTTACACAAGGTATGGGTGGTTTAGGTTTTGAAAACTTAGTGCTCGGTCTCGGTTTATCAGCAACTGGTGCGGGTTCGGATTTTAGAGGTGTACCTAATAGTGGAGATGGAAATGGTGAGGTCATTATATTTATGGCAAACGTAGGTGCTGGTTACCAATTAACTGAAAACCTATCTCTTGGCTTTATGGGTACGATCGGTAATGGTTATGCGCAAGCAAGCTTAAACTCTAACTCATCATCAGCACATAGCTATGGTGTAAGAGCAACAGTCGGTGCTACATATAATATGGGTGCAACAAGCTTTGGAGCTTACTATAGAAGCCCGTTAAAAATAACATATGAAGAATACATTGCTGATGGTAGTGGTGGCTTTTGGGATGATGCTTGGCAGCAACCTCAAGAGTTTGCAGTTGGTATAGCCAACAATAGTTTAATGGATGGCAATCTTCAAATTAATGCTGATATCATTCACAAAGATTATTCTGGTGCTGATTTTTATAAGGATTTTTTTCGAGACCAAACAATATTTGCATTAGGCGGACAGCTAACAACTGGTAAAGCGCAATGGCGCTTAGGATATAGTTATGCTAGAGATCCTATCAAAAGAAACCTTGATCCAGGCATAATTGGCATTGGCAATAATTTTGTTATTGGTGATATCGGAAATCCAAATGCTCCACTGAATGTAACTGGTCCAATAGTTGAGTATTTTCAAGCAACAAATGCGGGTGCTATCTGGGAGCATAGCATTTCCGCAGGTATCGGTTATCAAGTACTACCAATGCTGAAATTGGATGTTCACGCCGCGTTGGCGCCAAAAGAAAAACAGACTATAGGTGTTTATGAGGTTGAAGCGAGTAATTGGCAAGCAGGCTTAGGCTTTACATGGGCATTTAAGTAAAGGTCAGTCTTTCTTGAACGTTGATGAGTAAAATTGTGGAGAAAAAAGTGGAAGAATTTACAGTTGCAGTAATGGTAGCTCAAGCAAAGAGCGAAATTGAAGAGTGCAATTTATCTACAGTGGAAAAGGCAATTGAAAACAGTTCACATTTAATCATTGACGTAAGAGAACCAGAAGAGTTTGCCCTTGGACATATAGGCAATGCGATCAATATTCCAAGGGGAGTTCTCGAGTTTAGAACCGATACTAGTTACCCAGGTGCTGTGCAGAGCTTATCTGATAAGAGTGCAAATATAGTACTCTACTGTCGGTCAGGGGCGAGAAGTGCACTTGCGGCGCACTCGCTTTATAAAATGGGTTACAAGGCAGTCATGTCTATGGCGGGTGGGTTCATTGCTTGGCAAGAAGCGAAGCTGCCAATTAATTCTAAGTAATATAGTAGAAAAATTGCAGATTTAAGAGTTATTTGATAGCAATAGTATTAATTATTTTAAATAGCAAATATGTTTAATAAGTATAAGGAGATTTTGAAATGAATATTAAGACAATAAAGAGAGCAACACAAACAGCATTGTTGGGTTTGGCACTAGGCATGTCAGTGCAAGCAACAACTGCTTTTGCAGATGAAACCAGCTGCTCACCATTCACGCCACTGCTGAAAGGCCAAGAAGACTTTGTTTATGTCTGGACATTAGGCATGAAAGGCGTTGGTAATGAGTCAGATAAACTGGTGACAGTTGATGTGAATCCTGACTCAAAAAATTTCGGTAAAGTAGTAAACACTTTATCAGTTGGCGGCCGTGGCGAAGCGCATCATATGGGGTTTACGGATGATCGTAAACATATGTGGGCTGGTGCTTTAGACAGTAATAATATTTTCATCTTTGATGTTCATACAAACCCTGAAAAACCTAGATGGGTAAAAACAATCAGAAATTTCGCTCAAACAACTGGTTTAGTAGGCCCTCATACCTTCTATGCAACACCAGGCAGAATGATTGTTGGCGCTTTATCAAACAGTGATGATCATGGTGGCCGTACTGGTATGGCAACTTATACGAATGCTGGTGAGCTTGTCACTACAACAATGATGCCAACGAATAATGGTGCTGATGGCTTCGGTTATGATTTAGCGATTAATCCAAACAAAAATGCAATGTTGACCACTTCATTTACTGGTTGGAATAACTATATGATGGATTTGGGTAAACTCATTAAAGATCCGGAGGCCATGAAGCAGTTTGGTAACACATCAGTAATGTGGGACTACAAATCGATGAAGCCAATGAAGCAGTTTGTAACACCAGGCGCACCATTAGAAGCACGTTGGTCATTTGCAGAAGGTGCTAATTGGGCAGTAACCACAACAGCGTTAACATCAAAAATTTACACTTATATGCAAGATGATAAAGGTGAGTGGCAACAATATGAAGCTGGAACGATTGGTGACCCATCAAAAATTCCATTGCCAGTTGATATTGCGATGAACTCTGACGGCAAGACAATGTGGATTAATACTTTTATGGATGGCACTACTCGCCTATGGGATATGAGTGATCCAAAAAATGCTAAAGAAATCTATACTAAGCAAATTGGTAATCAAGTGAACATGGTCTCACCGAGCTATGATGGTAAACGTGTTTACTTCACAACCTCATTAGTAGCCAACTGGGATAAGAAAGATGAGCATAATGACCAATTCCTAAAAATGTATAACTGGGATGGTAAAGAGCTTAAGTTAGCATTTGAAATTGATTTTGAAAAAGAAAAGCTAGGCAGAGCGCATCATATGAAGTTTCAAGCGCGTGATTTGAAAACATTACAGCCATTAAGAGCATCTATTGGTTCAAGTCTGAAAATAGCGAACAATTAAGAGTTCTCCTGAAATAACTATCCACTAAGGGTTATAACTTTACACTATGAAAAGAACTATAGGTATTGTTGCCTCGTTGATAGTGTTTTCATCCCTGTCTGTCTGGCTTTCCTTCATGAATGTCACAAGCATTACGGAGAGTCAGACAGTTTTTTTTGATCAAAATGACGAGGTCATACCTCAAGATATAACCGCAAAGATGCCTGAGCCAGGCACCTATACCTTACATAAAATTTTTGCTGTTCCAGAGCTGCAAGTTTTAGATTCGTCTGGAAACTCACAACCGATTAGTCAATATACTAAAGGTAAATTAACACTTCTGACTTTCTTTTATCAGCGATGTACAGATGCCGGCGGATGTCCATATGCGATGGCGCTATTTCATCGTGTTAAAAGTAAACTTGACCGTGATGAGCGATTAAGAGATCGGATGCGATTTGTTCATATCAGCTTTGATCCTGATAGAGATACACCAATGATGATGGCTGGTCTTGAAAAACAGAATGCTAGCATAACAAAAGGCAAAAAAAGTATAGAGTGGGACTTTCTAACAACACCATCAATTGATGCGTTGCTCCCAGTTATTGATGCATTCGGGCAGAATGTAGATATTGACGTAAATGCACTAACGAATGAAAAAGTGCTTAATTACTCACACGTGCTAAAAGCCTTTTTAATAGATGAAGAAGGATTCGTAAGAGAAATCTATTCCACTAACTATATTAGTAAGGAAATGTTGCTTAACGATATACAAACCTTATCTCTAAATAAATAAATAATTAGATTAAGTGCAAAGTGCTCAATAGGGGATAAAGTAAAGGTATGTTCAAAATAATTAGCATCATTCTATTTGCGCTACTAGTAACAAGTATTGCATTCAATAAAGATGACTACTCCTTAAGTCATTTATTAACATCTTCAGATAAACAAATAACGCCGCTCGGACTACCTGCAATGGAGCACCCAAAAGATAACTCGCCATCAGCAGCTAAGATAACCTTAGGTCGCAAATTATTCATGGATAGAAGGATGTCACATAACAACACCATTTCTTGCGGGATGTGTCACGTACCTGAACAGGGATTTACTTCAAATGAACTAGCAACAGCGGTCGGTATTGAGGGTAGATCACATCGTAGAAATTCACCGACTATTTTCAATGTTGGGTTTTATAAATTCCTATTTCATGATGGAAGAGAGCTCACCTTAGAAGATCAGGTGGTCGGGCCTCTACTTGCCTTTAATGAGATGGGTAACCCATCAATTGGACATGTCCTTGAGAAAATAAGAAGTTTTAAAGACTATTCTGGCATGTTCGAGAAGGCCTTTGGTGGTGAAGTAAGCTTGGAAAGAGTCAGTCAGGCAATTGCCGCATACGAACGGACAGTTGTGTCAGGGAACTCTCGATTTGATCAGTGGCGATTTGGTGGAGATATGAATGCGCTGAGCGAGGAAGAGCAGGCTGGTTTTGAGGTGTTTAGTGGGAAAGGTGGATGTATCACATGCCATACCATCAATGATAAAACGGCTTTATTTACTGACCACTCCTTTCATAATACTGGCATTGGGTGGGCGCGAAATAACAAAGTGATGAAAAAAGAATACAAAACAGATACGTTCCCAGTGCAATTGGCCCCAGGTGTGGTTGTACATGTGACACATGATCTGATTGAGGACTCTTCAGAAAAGCCGGAAAATGATGTCGGTCGATTTGAAATCACGGAAATTCCAGAAGATAGTTGGAAATACAAGACACCAAGTTTAAGGAATTTAACAGTTAGTGCGCCTTATATGCATGATGGCTCGTTAACAACGTTGAAAGAAGTTGTCGAATTTTACAATAGAGGTGGTGATGACAACCCTGAAAAAGATGCCTTAATGATTCCACTAGCAATGACGATAGATGAGCAAAGTTCGTTAGTGGCCTTTCTAAAAACATTAACTGGTGAAAATATAAAAGTATTAGAAGATGAAGCGAGAAATGCTTTTTTTGAACAAAAAGCATTGTAACCTAGCAAATTTAAGTACCACATGATTTTGGTGTTGCTTCTATAAAGTCTTTTATATGTTGTTATGGATACAGATGAAAACTATTGAGATAAAGCTTCTGAAAATAATTGGGGCTTTACGACTTCTTATCTTGTTAATGCTTTTGATGCTAAGTGAAATTAGCTATGCTAAAGATCATAGTCTCTTACTAGAAGGCTTAGATGGTAAACATCATGCATTGAGTGAGTATGTAGGTAAGGGAAAGTGGGTTGTGGTTAACGTATGGGCAACAGCTTGTCCGCACTGCCGACGTGAATTGTTTGATCTTGCTAGCTTTTACGATAAACATCATGAAAAAGATGCAATTGTTATCGGTTTAACACTCGATTTAGAGACGTTTGAGATTCCCGATAAAAAGCATGTGAGGATTTTTGTAGCAACTTATCTTTTAGATTACCCTTTGTTACTGGTTAGTGGCCAGCTAGCAAGTAAAGTGATTGGACGTGCTGTGAACACTGTTCCAGCTACATTTTTTTATAATCCAGAAGGTAAGCTGGTTTATGAGTTTAATGGTGAATTAACAATTCAAATTTTAGAAGATATTATTAATAATAAAAATCCTAATACAATGCTGAAAACTAGAAATCTGTACCAGTTTTTAAGCAAATAAATGATATTAATAATAGTGCTAATTTTCAAAGTTCAATTTAAATATCATAGGTCTAATATCTCTTCACACTAACAGTTAAATAAAGTCACAAAATCTCTGTAAATTAGGTAGTTATACGTGTTTACCCTAGTAAATTTTACTAATAGAGTGATAGTTCGAATCAAGTGTAAAGAGAACTTGATTGGTACGAATATAACTTACAAAGGGATGCAATTATGAAGAAATTACTCAGTACTATATTAACAGTCAGCTTGCTATGTTTCTCACTCGGCTCTATTGCAGATGAGGCTAAGGCTCCTTCTTTATTTGATCGTATGGGTGGCGAAAAAGCCGCTAGACAAATTGTTGCAGATACTTGGTATAACCATACAACCAACCCTATCGTTAGAAACCGATTTGCAAATAGTGACGGCGAATACGTAAAACAAAAAGTGTACGAAATTTTTGCTATGGCAACAGGTGCTGACGTCAAATATACTGGTAAGCCGATGAAGCCACTGCATGCCACTATGAATATAAATGAAGCTGAATTTAATGCAGTTGTAGATGATGTAATGGCAGCACTTGTCAAAAATAAAATCGGACAGCAAGAGCAAAATGAAGTCCTAGCAATTCTTTGGTCAGTAAGACCTGATGTTGTGAATTCTAATTTAACAACAAAAACATTAACTGCTGATCCTGCCGCTAAAAAATAATCATAAGTACTTGAGTCAAGTATGCAAGTCGCTTGACTCATAACATCGCATACATCACCAAGATTAATCAATACTGATAGTTATATACAGTGAGTCTCTAAATAAAAGTGCGACGAGATTAAATTAAAATTAAGGGACTTAAAAGAGAAACATTCCAATTAAGTTATTAATGACTAATCATCTACTTCTTAGTAAAGGCATTCAGGCTAACTTAGCTCAATTTTTACATTTACTTTTACAAATCCTTTTTGTTGGAATCAATCTTGGCACATTGCGTACAGTTGTCCCGGCATTAGCAACAACTGAGTTTGGATTGCCTGAAAATTCTTATATGCTTCTGACATTATTTGTAGTTGCATTTGGATTAGTAAAAGCAATACTTAATTTTATCTCAGGTAGACTCTCAGAAGTATTTGGACGAAAAAATATACTTATTACTGGATGGCTATTCTCAATACCCATACCCTTATTAATTTATTTCGGCAACTCCTGGAATTATGTAGTAGCTGCTACCGTGTTGCTGGGCATTAACCAAGGTCTTTGTTGGTCAATGACGCAAGCCTCTAAACTCGATTTTGTTCATCAAAACGAGCGTGGCTTAGCCATTGGTTTGAATGAAGCATTTGGGTACATGGGTTTAGCTATTGCGGGAATTGCTACAGCACAACTTGCCATAATGGTAGGAGTTAGATTAAGTATATTGTTAACTGGGATGGCTATTAGTTTACTTGCGCTAGGTATGACTATTATTTTTATTGAAGAGACCCTGCCTTGGGCACAAGATAAAAATACGATAGAAGGGCTTCTGGTCAATGATGTAAACACTAGAAAACCTGAATTTACAACCTTACAAATACTAAAACACATGTCATGGCAAGATAAAAGACTGGTGGCAATTTGCCAAGCTGGATTAATTGAAAAATTTGTTGATGCCCTTGTGTGGGTTTTATATCCAATTATGTTGTTGCAAAAAGGCATAAGCTTACAAAATATCGGCTGGGTAGTTGGTGTCTACGGGATTGTTTGGGGCTTATCTCAACCATTCTCTGGATGGTTGTCTGATCGTATAGGACGTCATTATTTAAGTATTTGGGGTATGTGGATTTCAGGGGTAGGCGTGGCTGCCATGTTAATCAAAAATGACATTAGTTGGTATTTGTTTTCAGCTGGTATTGCCGGTTTTGGAATGGCAATGCTTTATCCGAGCCTTTCAGCATCTGTCGCTGATTTAGCAGACAAAAGCTGGCGTAGTTCCGCAATTGGGATATATCGTTTTTGGCGTGATTTAGGTTATGCGATTGGTGCATTCATAATCGGTATTATTTTACAGTTAAGTCAATCGATAGAGATGGCATTTATATTTGTTGCCACTGCTATGCTTTTATCAGGAGCACTACTATGGTATTGGGGCGAAGAAACGCTACATATAAAAAGTAATAAATTATATTAAATAATTTAAAAGAAAGGATAACATGGCGTACACACAAAAATTTCAAAATCTAGCAGATGCTGCGCGAGCACTTGTAAAGGAAGTGCGACCTGAAAACGTAGATATTTTGTTAGCCGAAGGTGCTATTTTATTGGATATTCGCGACAAGGAAGAGCATGAAGCAGGTAATATTAAAGGTTCGTTGAACATTAGTCGTGGTAAGTTAGAAATGCTTGTAGAGGAAATCATTCCGGATATGAAAACTTCAATTATATGTTATTGCAATGCCTTTAATCGTGGAGCGTTGTCAGCAGAAACATTAAGACAAATGGGTTACATTAATGTTGGTTTCGTAGCTGGCGGACTTAATGCGTATCGTAAACTGTAAAACGATTTGCCACAGCAATTTATGAAAATTTTTCATGACAGTCAGCATTAATGGTTAACATTGAGAACGAGAAAATGATCTCTCCTGTTTCCGGATCAACAAACTGTGTAATGGTCTAGCAAATCAGGGCACCTCAATAGACGTGTTTTAATGTTTTTCTGGCAAATTAGATTTAAACTATTTTGGTGACAGATAACCCAAGTTGCGTGCAGACGATAGGCATTTTAAAAAGCAACAATGTAATGACTAATATTTCTGATGGCTTGTTGATGATTGGCATAACGTATTTGCCATACGCGTTCCATTTTTAAGTTTAAAAAAAGCGCTTCATCACCGCGTTATCATAACAATTTCCTTTACCGCTCATACTGGCCTACAGTTGATGTTTCGCCAGCAATTTTGAATAATCATCACTGGGATACTGGCTGCCTTGATCGTTATGTACAAATAAGACTGGGTGGTGGTTGAGCAATAATCACCGTATTAAGCGCTGAACAAACCAAGTTTGATCGCATATGTGGAGCAAGCGTCCATCCTGCAATTTTACGGGCATATAAATCCATCATCGCAGCCAAGCAAATCCAGCCACTTTTGGTGCGAATGTAGGTAATGTCTGCCACCCAAATTTCATTCATTAGGGTAACGTTGAAGTTTTGATTTAATAGATTAGGCGCAATGCATACAGTGTGATTGCTATCTAGGGTACTGATAAAATTAAGTTTACATACAGGAATAAGCTGCGCAGATTTCATGAGGCGATGCACACGAAACGACCGATCATAAATCCTTGATGACGCATTGCTTGCACTAAACGGCGACTACCCTTGTTATAAAGGTGGCTTTAAGTTCAACTTGCTCAAACTTAATGACGGCAGGGAGAGCTTGCCGCGCTTTGATAGCGTAATAACTAGACGTATTTAATCGATCGAGCTTGCAATAGCGATAGGTTGAATAAGTCTTGTTGTTGACTGTTGAAACATGAGCTGCCTTTTGTTGCCAAGTACTCACCAAATTCACTTTCGTTTTTGGTGTTTGGCAAAAAAGCCGATGTTTTTTAAAAGAATATTATCTTCACATAACTGACGATTTCTCAATCACTAACATCCGTATGCGTTGTTGCTCTTGCGTGATTGGCTGGCCAGTGCTTGGCTGACCATGCTTTTCAGTACGATATTGCTTGACCGATCGGGCAACGGTTGAGACCCAATGGTTAAATCATTACAAACCTGCGAGATGATCAACCTCTGGTCAACAACCATTTTTGCAACTTTTAATTTATAACTCGTTTCGTAAAACGGCCTAGCTTTCTTCATTTAGTTCTCCTTTAAGATGCGTTTAGCATCCGATGGGAGTGTCCAGTTTTTTTAAGCCACTACATTTATACGGAGTATTGTTAGTTAAAGTAGCTTAATTTCTAATGCTTATTTGAACCGATACCCCGCATAGTACACTTGATTATTTGAAATTTATTTAACTACTATGCATCAAAGTGAGTTGATAGTGCAACAAAAAAGCCCGCAACCACAATGAGTTGCGAGCTTACTTGAGTCTTGCTGAGTTTAATAAGGTGGCTTACATCATGCCGCCCATACCACCCATGCCGCCCATACCACCCATGTCAGGTGCAGCTGAATCCGCTTTTGGTGCTTCAGCAATCATACAGTCTGTTGTTAGCATTAAGCCAGCAATAGAAGCTGCATTTTGTAGGGCAGAACGGGTTACTTTTGTAGGGTCAAGAATACCCATTTCAATCATGTCGCCGTAAGTTTCGTTAGCCGCGTTGTAACCGTAGTTACCTTTACCAGCTGCAACGTTGCTTACCACTACTGATGGCTCAGCACCAGCGTTTGCGACGATTTGACGTAATGGTTCTTCAACGGCACGTAAAACGATTTTAATGCCCGCTTCTTGCTCAAGGTTATCACCTTTAACTTTAGCGATTGCATCACGTGCACGAATCAATGCAACGCCACCACCAGCAACAATGCCTTCTTCAACGGCTGCGCGTGTTGCGTGCAATGCATCTTCAACGCGTGCTTTTTTCTCTTTCATTTCTACTTCAGTCGCGGCACCAACTTTAATGACTGCAACACCGCCAGCTAATTTAGCAACGCGTTCTTGTAGTTTTTCACGATCGTAATCGCTGCTTGAGGCTTCAACTTCTGCTTTGATTTGTGCGATGCGTGATTTAATTTCCGCTTCTTGACCAGCACCGTCAATAATAATGGTGTTTTCTTTGTTTACTTCAATGCGTTTTGCTTGACCTAGATTTTCTAATTTCACGTCATCTAGTTTCAAACCAACTTCTTCAGCAATCACAGTACCGCCAGTTAAGATAGCAATATCTTGCAACATTGCTTTACGACGATCGCCAAAACCAGGTGCTTTAACTGCTACTGTTTTTAAGATACCGCGAATATTGTTAACCACCAATGTTGCTAATGCTTCGCCATCGATATCTTCAGCGATGATTAACAATGGACGACCTTCTTTAGCGACTTGCTCTAATGTCGGTAATAAATCACGGATGTTTGAGATTTTTTTGTCGTGCAACAACACGTATGGATTTTCAAGTAACGCGATTTGACGCTCTGCGTTGTTGATGAAGTATGGTGATAAGTAACCACGGTCAAACTGCATCCCTTCAACGGTTTCTAATTCATTTTCTAAACCAGAACCATCTTCAACCGTAATAACACCTTCTTTACCCACTTTTTCCATTGCGTCAGCAATGATTTTACCAACTGATTCGTCTGAGTTAGCTGAGATAGAACCAACTTGAGCGATTTCTTTGCTAGTGGTACAAGGTTTTGATTGTGCTTTTAGCTCGCCAATGGCTGCTTCAACTGCTTTATCAATACCACGTTTTAAATCCATTGGATTCATACCCGCAGCAACTGATTTCATGCCTTCACGGATGATTGCTTGTGCTAAAACCGTTGCTGTTGTAGTACCGTCACCAGCGATATCATTGGTTTTAGAAGCAACTTCTTTTACCATTTGAGCGCCCATATTTTCGAATTTGTCTTGTAATTCGATTTCTTTAGCCACTGAAACACCATCTTTAGTAATGGTTGGTGCGCCAAATGAACGCTCTAATATTACGTTACGGCCTTTAGGGCCTAGGGTTACACGCACTGCGTTTGCTAATACGTTTACGCCAGTTACCATTTTTTGGCGAACGTCATCGCCGAATCTTACGTCTTTTGCTGCCATTTAAAGTTCTCCTAAATGCATTAATTATTCAATTTGTTCGAAATTTTTTTATCGTCTTACTCGACGATTTGATCAGTCGAAATTATTCAACGATAGCCATGATGTCTGATTCAGTCATCACCAATACTTCTTCGCCGTCAACTTTTACAGTTTGACCTGCGTATTTGCCAAATAACACTTTGTCGCCAACTTTAACGTCTAAGGCAATTACTTTGCCATTGTCGTCTTTTTTGCCGTTACCAATTGCAACAACAGTACCTTGGTCTGGTTTCTCAGTTGCTGAGTCTGGAATAACAATACCTGATGCGGTTGTACGCTCTTCTTCAGAACGTTTAACAACTACGCGATCGTGTAATGGACGAATTTTCATTAGATTTCTCCTTGGGTTATGCTTAAACTGTTAGATGTGAATTAAAAATTGCAATGCGATAGAGTTTAGCACTCTCACTGCTAGATTGCTAATTTGGGGCATTTGCTGCGATTTCAAGAGGCAAGCGAAAAAATTTGTTTAGGAGTATATGGCGTTGACAGAAGAAAATAAATCAGTAGGAAAGACACAAGAAATAAGCATTCAGCAGCTAAATTTAAGTTATGACAAGGCGCAAGATCGATTGTTATTTCGGATTGGCTTGAACGACGAAACCGAAATTGCGTTATGGTTAACGTATCGACTCACACGACAGTTATGGGCTCAACTGAATCAAGAAACGCATTTGCCAGAAGCTAAATCGTTTACCCAAGAGGTAGTTGTAGAAGCTGTTGCGCAATTTCAGCAAGAAGTTAAGGCAGCTGAAGTGTTAAAGAAAATGGACTTTGCAACTGACTATAAACCGCGTGAAAAACTACGCACAGATGGTCAATTGTTAGCGATTAGTTTCAAGCTGACAGAAGATGCCAAGCAATTAGAGGTGACTTGTTTAGAAGATGTTGTGGTTAATTTTAACTTAACGCCTGAATTAATATTGGCAATTTGCAGCATGTTACAGTTGGCTACCAAGGAAGCAAATTGGGAGGTGACGACCGCTGTGCGAGCGATTATGTTGGATGAATCATCCCTCTCTAAAGTATTACATTAGGATCATAATAAATGGAAATGACGAGATTAGGTAATACCGATATTACCGTATCAAAAGTCTGTATAGGCACGATGACTTTTGGCGATCAAAATGGACAAATAGATGCGAACGCGCAGTTAGATTATGCGTTGGCGCAAGGCATTAATTTTATCGATACCGCAGAGATGTATCCTGTGCCGCCAAAAGCTGAAACGTTTACGCGTACAGAAACCATGGTTGGCCATTGGTTAAAAGCGCAGTCGCGCGATAAGATTGTGCTCGGCAGTAAAGTGGCGGGGCGAAATCGTTATATGCCTTGGATACGCAATGGCGACGATTCGCTAACGCGGGCTAATATTCGCAGTGCTATTGAAGATTCATTAACGCGCTTACAAACGGATTATCTCGATTTGTACCAGATTCATTGGCCTGAACGCAATGTACCTTTATTTGGACAATATCAGTTTGATCCTGCATTAGAGTTTGATGAAACTGGTGCAGAAAAAGAGTGGGTGAGCATTCAAAACCAACTAGAAACATTGTCTGAGTTGGTGAAAGAAGGCAAAGTGCGCGCGATTGGTGTTTCTAATGAAACACCTTATGGCGTGATGGAATTTTGTCGTATCGCCGATACTTTTAATTTGCCGCGTATTGCGACGATTCAAAACTGCTATAACTTGATGAATCGCGGTATGGAGTTTGGACTAACGGAAGTTTTGTATCGTGAGAACATTAGCTTGCTTGCTTATTCACCCTTAGCCTTCGGACACCTTAGCGCTAAATATATTGATAACGCGCAAGCCAAAGGGCGTGTAACGCAATTTCGAGGATATGCACAGCGTTACCATAAACCGAATGTAAACCCAGCAGTAGCTGCTTATGCTGCATTAGCGCGAGCCAATGATTTAACGCCGACACAAATGGCACTTAGTTATGTTTATCATCGTTGGTTTGTCGGCAGCACCATTATAGGCGCGACCACGATGGAGCAGTTAGCAGAAAATATTGGCGCTTATCAAATCGTATTAAGTGATGTGTTAATTGCGCAGATTGAGCAGATTCATTTAACCATGATGAATCCAGCGCCATAAGCTGCAACGATTAAATAAAAACGAGCGATTGGTTTTTGATCGAATTAAGCCAATAACAACAAGGCCAAGACCAATCGCCAATCCTGTTAAAACGCTGCCCGCCATAAGCATGTTGATAAAAGCAATGCTATTGAAAAAATAAGCTGCGAGCATGTATAAACGCATCTAAAGAATGATAGCAATGGTTGACCATAAGGCTTATTTGGCATTTGGCCGACGTTTGCCAGTAGTGCTGCATATGTTCTGTTCGCCGCAGTAAAAGATGAGTATAACCGTCACTATTTTTTTGATGAACAGTGTTAAAAGCTTAGGTAATCGAAAGTATTATGGATAAAAAACACGTACAATTTAGTTAATGACTAATCAAGACCTATTAAATAGAAGCCTGCAAAAGGTTTGGCATCCTTGTACACAGATGAAGCAGCATGAAGCATTGCCGCTAATTCCGATTTGTAGTGGTGATGGAATGTGGTTAACCGACGTAGAAGGTAAACGTTATTTAGATGCGGTGAGCTCTTGGTGGGTGAATTTATTTGGGCATAATAACCTGCGGATTAAAGATGCAATTAAGCAGCAACTTGATTGCTTGGAGCACGTTATGTTGGCTGGCTTTACCCACGAACCAGTCGTTCTACTGTCAGAAAAGTTATCACATTTAACCGGTTTAGGCCATGCGTTTTATGCCAGTGATGGAGCCAGTGCAACTGAGATTGCGTTGAAAATGAGTTTTCATTATTGGCGCAACAGTGGTAAGCCAGCAAAAAATAAATTCATTAGTTTACAAAATAGTTATCACGGTGAAACGCTGGGTGCTTTGGGTGTGACAGATGTTGCACTTTTTAAGGATATTTATGCACCACTGTTAATGCAGTCAGCGCAAATGCCAAGTCCAGACTTTCGATTGGCTGAAGCCGGCGAAAGTGCAGAGGCTTTCGCTTTGCGTTGCGCAGAAGCTTTGGAGGAATATATATCAGCCCATCATGCGACCTTGGCCGCCTTTATTGTTGAACCACTGGTGCAATGTGCGGCTGGTATGGGAATGTATGATGCCATTTACATCAAGCGCGCGCGTGAGATTTGTGATCGATACCATGTCCATTTAATTGCAGATGAAATTGCGGTTGGGTTCGGGCGAACAGGCACCTTGTTTGCTTGCGAACAAGCGCAGATAAAACCAGATTTTATATGCTTATCAAAAGGCATCACGGGCGGCTATTTACCTTTATCAACCGTGCTGACAACGGATGAGGTTTATGCGGCATTTTATGATGACACGACGATAAAAGGCTTTTTACACAGCCATAGTTATACGGGTAATCCGCTTGCGTGTAGCGCAGCGTTAGCAACGCTTGCCATCTTTGAATCAGATGATGTGATTCGTCATAACAGGCAAACAACCATCGCTATTAACGAAAAGATGCAAGCGCTTACTGACTTGCCGATTCAACATTTACGTAATAAAGGCATGATATGGGCATTGGATGTGGTCACGGACAATACGACCTTTTCAACAGCATGTTATCAGCAAGCGTTGCAACATGGTTTGCTGTTAAGGCCCATCGGTAAGACCGTTTATTTTATGCCCCCCTATATTATTAGTGAAGCTGAAATCAATTTTATGGTGCATACAACCCGATTATCTATTGAGCAGAGCTATGCATAATGCCGTGATAAAAAGAGTGATGATGATCAAAAATCTCATCACTTTTTTTAGTCTGATCTTCGTCATCAATTACGCATCTGCCGCATTGCCGATAGAAATTGCCGACGCGCTGAAACAAGTTGGCGTGCCTGAGTCTGGTATCGCTATTTTTATTCAAGCAGTCGATGGCGATCGGCCGGTGATTAGCTTAAATGGCGACAAGCCGATGAATCCAGCATCATTGATGAAGCTAGTGACAACCTACGCTGCATTAGAAATATTAAAACCAACATTCCGCTGGCGGACGGTTGTTTATCGTGACGCAGTTATTGAAAATGGGATTTTGCGAGGTAATCTTATTGTTAAAGGTTATGGCGATCCCAGTTTTAAAGAAAATGAATTTCGTCGTTTGTTAATGGGCTTGCGTCAGCAAGGTCTGAACATAATAGAGGGTGATTTGATTATCGATAAAAGTTATTTTGCGACTAGGGTTGAAGGGTATCAAGTGTTTGATGATGAAAAATGGCGCGCTTACAATGCATTTCCGAGTGCATTTTTAGTCAATGGCCGCAATACGAGCTTTCGATTTTCTGTGAATAAAGACGAAGTAAATATTACCCAAGAAGCTGAATTGCCAGAAGTGGAAATCGTTAATAACATACAGTTAACAAAGAACGGCTGTGGTCATTGGCGTGATCGTTTTAAATACGATGTGAATGTGACTAATGCAAAAGCATTGGTAACCTTTACAGGTAGTTTTTCATCACAGTGCAGTGAGAAGTATTTAGAGCTAAGCTTATTTGATGATGAGCAATATGCTTTTTTTATGTTTCGAAAATTATGGCATGAGCTAGGTGGACAATTTAAGGGAAACTATCGCAGTCAAACAGAGATGCCATTACAAGTTGTGAAATTGGCGGAACAAGGTTCTGAGCCGCTGGCAGATGTTGTGCGTAACATTAATAAGTGGAGCAACAATGTGATGGCTAGACAAGTGCTATTGACGATTGCTGCTGAACAACATAACCAGCCTGCAAATGAACTGAAAGGGATGCTGGCAGTTAAATCGTGGTTGATGGATAAAGGTATAAATGTGGACCAGTTGGTGATAGAAAATGGTTCTGGGTTGTCTCGTATTGAGCGTGTTTCTGCCAATAGTTTAGGTCAAATGCTCATTGATGCATATCAAGGGCCTACGATGCCAGAGCTGCTATCATCGTTACCGATTCTTTCATTAGAGGGCACTTTAATTGAGCGGCTAAAAGGAACGCCTGTGAGCGCAAGAGCGCATATGAAAACAGGCTCAATTAACAATGTAAGCGCGATTGCTGGCTATGTATTAGATGCAAAAAATCGACGGAATGTGGTGGTGATGATCGTGAATGATGTAAAAGCATCTTCTACTAAAAGTGCCCAAGATGCGCTGATTAATTGGGTGTATGAGCATCCTTGATTGCATCAAGTTGAGAACTTAAACCAATATGCAGTATCATAGAGACTTAATTTTTTAAATAATGGTTGAATGACGATGACTAAATTAAAACCGATGATTGCAGCGGTGTGTTTTTTATCACTATTAAACGCATGCCAAGCTGAAACTAATCAAGATGCTGATAACAATAAGGAAACGACAGGAATGACACAAAATATTACTGAGCTAGTTAAGAATGATACTGTTGTGGGCGAAGGCCGTGAAGCAGAGCCAGGCTTTATGGTTTCAGTGCATTACACAGGTTGGTTGTATGACGAAAATGCACCTGAGAAAAAAGGTGAAAAATTTGATAGCTCTGTAGACAGAGGGCAACCGTTTGAGTTTTCTTTGGGTGCTGGCCAAGTCATTCAAGGTTGGGATCAAGGCTTTGCAGGGATGAAAATTGGTGGCAAACGGACTTTAATTATTCCATCTGAAATGGGCTATGGTGCGCGCGGTGCGGGTGGTGTTATTCCACCAAATGCAACATTAGTATTTGATGTTGAGCTATTGGATGTTAAATAAATGAAAGTACGCATTAAATGGATTGAAGATGTTGCCTTTTTGGGTGAGTCTGAAACAGGTCATGCGGTTGTAATGGATGGTGCGCCTGAAAATGGTGGTCGCAATATCGGTATGCGTCCAATGGAAATGCTATTAATAGGCATGGGCGGATGCACCTCGTTTGATGTGGTCACTATTCTGAAAAAAGCACGCCAAGCTGTGGTGGATTGTGTAGCCGAAGTCAGTGCGGAACGAGCCGATGAAATTCCTAAAGTGTTTACCAAAATCCATGTGCATTTCGTGGTGACGGGTAAGGATTTGAATGAAAAACAAGTCGAGCGTGCAGTCTCATTATCAGCAGAGAAATATTGTTCAGCCTCTATTATGCTTAGTAAAAGTGTAGAAATGACACATGGTTATGAGATTAGAACAGTGGGGGAGGTTTAGTTATGTCACAGCCTATGGGTATGATTGGCATCCGTCACGTTGCACTGTTTGTTCAGAAGTTAGAGGTAGCGATTGATTTTTATACGCGGATTATGGGCATGCGGATTGAATGGCAGCCAGATGCGGATAATGTCTATTTAACCAATGAAGGGGATGTGTTTGCGTTACATCGCGTGGATTACACCCCTGATGCTAAACAGCGCCTTGATCATATTGGATTCGTGCTAAATCGCTTAGAAGCTGTTGATGCGTGGTACGATTATTTTGTTCAACAAGGCGTGCGGATTACAGAAGCACCAAAGACCCATCGCGATGGGTCGCGTGGGTTCTATTGCCTAGATGCCGTGGGTCATTTGCTAGAGCTGATTTACCATCCGCCTATCGCAACATTAGCGACAAGCTAACGCTTTAGGCGTAGATGACGGTAACGGTTAGCGGGTCTTGATCCTCAATAACATTGAACAGTTTATCAATATTAGGGTGTTTGCCAGGATTGTCTTCCGCGTCTGCCGTGTGTTCTGCATAGAGTGACAAACCTTCAACGGCGGCATCAATGTTAATGCTGCCAAACGTTTTGTATAAGTGATTAAATACTTTAACTGAACCTGTACTACCTGGTCTATTGTGAATCACGCCTGCAGTTTCACCATCTTCATAATAGAGTTCGATACGCAGCACGTCATCCGCATCATCTAAATCTAGTAATACATCTTTAAATTTATCCATTTCAAACCTTAAACATAATATGCAGTTGTTGTCATTATTTTAGAAGAAACTCTCATCGCAGCTTTGATAGAAGCAGGCAGTTCAGCTGCGCCCAAATTAACTGCTTCTTGCGCATGTTGCGTTTCATCAATATGCATTTGCTCAACAATTGCCCGTGTTTTTTTATCTTCATCGGGCAGTTGCGCCAAATGGCTCGAGAGGTGAGCACTAACTTGCTGCTCGGTCTCCGCCAAAAATCCTAAATTCCATTTATCACCAATAGCGCCAGCTAAAGCACCTATCGTAAAACTGCCTATATACCAGATTGGGTTAAGGAGGCTTTTTCTTCCACCCAGTGCCTTAATGCGGGATTCACACCAAGCTAAATGGTCTGTTTCTTCTGCAGCAGCATGCGCTAGCGCTGTGACTATTTCTGAGTTGCGCGAAGTGAATGCCTGTCCACTATAAAGTGCTTGTGCGCAGACTTCACCAACATGATTAACACGCATTAATTTGACTACTTTTTGCTTTTGGGTATCTGTTATTTCATCGCCCTGAATAGCCGCATCTGGATGTTCTCGTCTTGCTTTTGCTTCCACAAAAACAGTACGCAATGCAGTATCGAATGTGTTGATTAGTCTATCCGTAAACATGGAGCCAGTTTAATTTAAATTATCATTAAAGCAACTAGTTTTATGTTTTTTTTTGTAACAAAAAACCCCATAGCAAAAATCACTGTAGGGGTTTTTAAAAAAGCATAAAACACTTACTTTTTGTCTGTTTTTTCGATATCGGCTTTTACTTTTTCTTTCGGCTTAGCTTCAACAGGTAAGCCTTTAAGTAAATTCATGGCTTGCACAAATTGAAAGTCATCCTTAGAAGCTGGCTCAATTGGTCCTTTTGGTTCAGCAAATTTCTCTTCTTTTGCTTTGCTAAGCGCTTCCTCTTTTTCCTTGCTTAGGACTTCAGCTGGTTTTTCATCGCCTCCATTTTTTAGTTTAGCATCTTTAGGGTTTGATAAGTGGCCCGCCAAATCAGCTTCATGAATTCTAAAAGAGTCGTCAGAACCATCACCAACTTCAATATCTGGCACGATGCCTTTAGCTTGGATAGAGCGGCCGTTTGGAGTGAAATAACGCGCAGTTGTTAGCTTAATTGCACTGCCATTATTCATTGGCAAAATCGTCTGCACTGAGCCTTTACCAAAGCTGGTTACCCCTAAAATAGTCGCCCGCTTGTGGTCTTGCAGTGCACCAGCAACAATTTCAGAAGCAGAAGCAGAACCCGCATTTAATAAAACAACGATGGGTGTTTTTTGATAGCTCTTAGGTACCCCTATTAGATAGTCTGATTTGCCGCGACGAGCATAATCTCTAGCATTTGCTGTTAAATTCATTTTAGAGTCTTCAACACGACCTTCGGTATAGACTACTAATTTGTCTTTAGGTAAAAATGCCGCGGATACGCCGACTGCTGCATCTAATAGTCCACCAGGATTATTGCGTAAATCTAGTACAAGTCCTTTGAGGGGTTTTTTGTTTTCTTTTTCTAGTGAAATCAAAGCTTTTGCTAAGTCTTCACCCGTATGGTCTTGGAATTGCGTAATGCGAACATAGCCATAATCTTGTTCAAGGTATTTATTTTTTACACTTTTTGATTTGATGACATCACGTGTAATGGTGAATTCAAGGGGCTTATCTACATTTTTACGTAATATGGTTAAATTAATCTTCGATCCAGGTGCACCACGCATAAGTTTAACAGCATCGTTTAAGTTCATGCCTCTAACTTGCTTGTCATCCAGCTTCATCACTAGATCACCAGATTTTAAGCCGACGTTATAAGCAGGGCTGTCTTCAATTGGACTAACCACTTTAACTAATCCATCTTCCATTGATACTTCAATGCCCAAGCCACCAAACTCGCCTTGTGTGCCCGCTTGCATGTCCTTATAAGCCTCTTTGTCCATATAGGCTGAGTGAGGATCTAGTCCTTGCAACATTCCTGTCAGCGCTTCATCAATTAGCTTTTTGTCTGCTACTGTTTCAACATAATCGCTTTTAACCTTGCCAAATACTTCAGCAAAAATGCGCAAGTCATCGACTGGTAAATCAGAGACGCCCAGTTTTTCTGCCAGTGCAGTTAAATTGAGGCTAATCAGCAGACCTATGAGAATGCCTGAGGTGATTAAGCCAAATTTTTTAAATATCGCGTGCATGTTTTGCCTTTGTTATTAATGTAAAATTGATTGATTAATTAATTTCTAAGTGTATAAGAATACGTAACAATATAATAGGTTCATTTTTTAAAAAAATTAAACATATTATATCGCTTGATAAGCGGAGCAAAGTGAATTGGAGCAAGATGTGCATGATTTGCATCGCATAGAAATCGAATATTGTACGCAATGCCGTTGGTTGTTAAGAGCGGCCTGGATGGCGCAAGAACTGTTAATAACATTTGAAACAGATTTGCACAGTGTTGCTTTAAAACCAGGAACTGGCGGTGTTTTTGTTGTGCGTTTAAATGGTACGATTTTATTTGATAGAAAAACGCTGAGTCGCTTTCCTGAATCAAAAGAGTTGAAGCAATTAATCCGCGACAGCATTGATCCAGAAAGACCACTTGGGCATAGCGATAAGTCCATGAGCGAATAGCAGCTTAGTTTGTTGTAATTTCGTTTATACGTTTGGCGCCGTTAAAATGCTGTTGCCAATAACCTGATTCCATATTTTCAATGGTCACTTTTTTGCCTGCGCGCGGTGCGTGAATAAAGTCACCATCGCCAATATAAATGCCGACATGAGAAAATTCACTTTGTCTGGTACTAAAAAAAACTAAATCACCAGGTTGTAATTCGTTAACGGCGACCGATTGGCCGATTCGGCTCAGTCCACCAGTTGTACGTGGTAGTTGAACATTGGCCGCTAGATAGAAAACGTAGTTAACAAAGCCACTGCAGTCAAATCCCGTTTCAGGTGAGTTGCCGCCTAATTGATAGCGACTACCTTCAAGATTCATGGCTTGGGCAAGCACTTCTTGAGACAAATTATTTTTTGCGGCGGTTAAACCTTGATCTTCTAAAAAAGTTATGTTGACCCCTTCTGCATTCTGCGCGATGACATTGCCCACAACAATGGTTGGCATGAATAAGCTGATGATGCAAGGCATGCTAAAAAGAAAGCGTTTCATTGTGTTAACTTCAGTGTCCAGCTCGTTTCGATAATGGCGCTCATAATACGCTAGTTTAAGATATGCTGTTAGGCCATCATGCTTAATGTATGCCTTCACTCGATCCTGATGCTTGATTAGTTCTACTTGTCGCATTTCGTGCATCAGCGGCGATTCATGGGATAATTCGTTTATGTCTGAATCTACCAATAAAAATTCGTCGTTAAGTCAATTATTTGCCCCAGAGGGACCGTTAGCCAGCGCAATAAAAGGCTACTCTGAGCGAGCTGAACAAGTACGGATGGCTGAGGCTATTGCAGATGCGATTGCCCATCATAAACAATTGGTTGCAGAGGCGGGTACGGGCACAGGCAAGACGTTTGCTTATCTGGTGCCAGCGCTACTTTCTGGTGGCAAGGTGATTATCTCCACTGGTACAAAAACCTTACAAGATCAACTGTTTAACCGAGATTTGCCCAATGTGCGTGATGCGCTTAAAGTGCCAGTGACGGTTAGCATGTTAAAAGGGCGTGCTAATTATGTTTGTCACTATCATTTACAACGTGCGGAACAGGATGGTCGATTTGCTTCGCGCGAAGATGCTCAATATGTCCATCTGATTAAAAGCTTTGCCGAACATAGCAAAACGGGCGATAAAAGCGAATTGGTTGAAGTGCCGGAAAATGCCATGGTTTGGGCCAATGTAACCTCTACACGTGAGAATTGTTTAGGGCAAGACTGCACTTTTTATAAAGAATGTTTCGTCATGGAAGCGCGCAAAAAAGCCTTGGCTGCAGATGTGGTGGTCGTGAATCATCATTTATTTTTTGCCGATGTGATGTTGCGCGATGAAGGTATAGCTGAACTGTTGCCTAGCGCTAATACGGTCATATTTGATGAAGCGCATCAATTGCCAGAGGTGGCCGGATTGTTTTTTGGCGAAGATGTTTCAACCAATCAACTCTTAGAACTTTGTCGAGATAGCACTTCTGCTTATTTGACTTTAGCAAAAGATTGTATTGCATTGAGTGATGCCGTGCCGCCACTCGAAAAGGCGGTTAAAGATTTTAGATTAATTTTTGCATACGAAGGTGCGCGCATGCCTGTGCAAAAAGCGTTAGGGTTAAAAGGATTCGAGGATGCTTATAGCGATATGCAAACGCAATTGGCCGCGCTAACAACAGTGTTGGAAAGCCAAGCGGCACGCGACCCTATGTTAGAAAAGTGTTGGCAACGGGGCGAAGCGTTACTGATGCAACTACGTCGTTGGCAAAAAGCAGAAAATAGTAATTTAGTACGTTGGGTGGAAGTCTTTACGCAGTCAGTACAAATGCATGCAACGCCGCTTAGTATTGCCGATGGCTTCGGTAAACAACTCAATGCCGAACCACGCGCATGGATATTTACCTCCGCAACACTTGCCGTTAAAAGTGATTTTAGCCATTACCAAGCACAAATGGGGTTATTGCAAGCCGAAACACTTTATTTGCAAAGTCCGTTTGATTATGAACAACAAGCTTTACTGTACTCGCCAGCGAATATGCCAGATCCGAATAGCCCAAACTATATCGAAGCCGTTGCTGCAGCTGCCCTGCCCGTGATGCAAGCCAGCCAAGGTCGCGCATTTATATTGTGCACGTCCTTGCGTGCCATGCGAGAAATACATGCGCTATTAAAAGAATCTTTTGCTAATAATGGCATGGAATATCCATTATTGTTGCAAGGCGACAGCACGCGTACTGAGTTATTAGCTCGGTTCCGCGCACATGGTAACGCCGTGCTCGTCGGTTCGCAAAGCTTCTGGGAAGGGGTTGATGTGCGTGGCGAAGCCTTAAGTGTGGTGATTATTGATAAATTACCTTTTGCACCACCTGATGATCCTGTCCTGTCCGCTCGTATTGATAAACTGAATACTGAAGGTAAAAATGCCTTTATGGAATATCAACTACCTTACTCGGTGATTACCTTAAAACAAGGTGCCGGTCGCTTAATTCGCGACGAAACCGATAGAGGTGTGCTGATGATTTGCGACCCGCGGCTGATTACGAAATCTTACGGTAAACGCATTTGGCAAAGCTTGCCACCGTTTAAACGGACCAAAGAACTAGCAGATGTGAAGGCATTTTTTAATGAAGTTAAGCCTTAACTATGCTCGTGATTAGTGAGGCTGAGTATGCGATAACCGCCATTCGCGCTCAAGGCGCTGGCGGGCAGAACGTTAATAAAGTGTCTAGTGCGATTCATTTACGCTTTGATATAACTGCTTCCAGTTTGAGTGTTGTGCTTAAAGAGCGGCTATTCAATAGCAAAGATAAGCGCATTACGACTGGAGGTGTGTTAATGATCAAAGCACAGCAGTTTCGAACGCAAGAAGCGAATAAAAAGGATGCGATTAAGCGTTTGCATGCCATTGTCAACGCGGCTAATCATGTGCATCCAACCCGTTATGCGACGCGACCAACTTATGGTTCGCAAAAACGACGATTAGAAAGTAAAGCGCAACGTGGACGTATTAAAAATTTGCGAGGGCATATTGTCGACGATTGAAGTGATGATAGTAAAGTGATTATTTAGAGCAGATATGCTGTTTTAATGTCAAAATAACACTTATGAAATTATTAGCTTTTGATGCGTCGACTGCGTTTTTGTCGATTGCTTTACAGACAAACGAGCAGCTTGAAACAATTGATATTGAAGCCGGGCAAACTGCATCACAATTGATTTTGCCGCAGATTCAACGATTGTTAGATAAAGCGAAACTGAATTTAAGTGATTTGGATGGAATTGCTTTTGGCGCAGGTCCAGGCTCATTTACTGGTGTACGCATTGCTTGTGGCGTGGCGCAAGGCTTGGCATTTGGTGCGAATCTGCCTGTGGTTGGTATCAATGTGTTAATGGCGTTGGCAGAAGCAAGTGGAGCTGAACGTGTCATTTCTGCATCCGATGCGCGGATGGGCGAGGTCTATCACGCCGCTTATATTCGTCAAGATAACGGTTGGCTGGAAGCACATGCAGCGGGTGTTTATAAGCCGCAGAATGTACCAGCTGTTGAGGGTGACAATTGGGTTGGCGTTGGTACGGCATGGAAAGTCTATGACGAAAGCTTGCGCGAACAGTATCAGCAGCAAGTGAGAAAAACATTCCCTGAAATGACACCAAAAGCAGAGGCGATTATGCGTTTAGCTTTACCGATATTTGAGCGAGGTGAAGCGGTTTCTGCGAGCCAAGCCGCACCGATTTATATTCGTAATCGAGTTGCACTAACGGCTAAAGAGCGTGAACAAGGCTTACGTTTATGAGCGCTGTGCTTAATCCTAATTACGTCTTCAGACACATGCAAGAAGCCGATTTGGCTACCGTGATGCAAATCGAGCCAACGGTTTACTCTCATCCTTGGACGCGTGGTAATTTTAACGATTCGCTTAAATCACGTCATCAGGCTTGGGTCTTGACGCAGAGTGCTGAGATTGTTGGCTATGCGCTGATGATGATGGTATTAGATGAAGCGCATTTACTGAATATTAGCGTGGCAAAACCGCATCAAAAGCAAGGCTTAGGCCGCATGCTATTAACGCATATGACAGACCTGGCGCGTGAATTAAATGCATTGAATATGTTTTTAGAAGTGAGAGCCAGTAACGTGGCCGCGATTACTTTATATGACGATATTGGCTTTGTTGAAATGAGTGTACGCCGCGGTTATTATCCGACTGCCAAAGGGCGAGAAGATGCCGTTTTAATGGGGCTGGCTTTATGATGAGTCGTGAAGATGTTTTACGCGAATTGGAGTTATTGCCCGTATGGCAATTGCGTCATCCTATAACAGAGACAGCGCTAGCCACAGAGCTGGCACAATCAGAACAAGTGATTAGCCAAGAGAGGATGAGCAATGAGCAACCAGCTGAAGTGCCATCAATTCGCGTTAGGTTGATTGCAAGTGAAGATGGTCAATGGCTCTTTGTGCTTAACCCGCAACAGGCAGAAACAGCTGAAACTTTATTGCACAATATGCTGGCAGCAGTGATGGTAAAAGTAGGTCAGGATATTCCTGAAGCACCCATCACAACCATTGCTAACTTTCAGCCAAAAGTGATTGTGGCGATGGGAGAGTGTGTTGCCCAACAGTTATTAGCACTGACTCAATCCTTGACGCAATTACGAGGTAAAGCACACGTATTAAATGAAACGCCTTTGATTGTGACTTATGCGCCTGATGACTTATTGCAAAATACGGCAGACAAAGCAAACGCTTGGGCAGATTTGTGTTTAGCAAAGTTTACAATTGCTCACTTGTAATGGTGTCATAAATCACCATGTACTGAACAAAGTCATCCCATACTTAATCAGTCATTGCTTATGGTAGAAAGTAAAAAAACAGATTACGCCACTAGTCATCTCTATATTGGCGCTAACGGGTTGTAAATATAAGCAGTTTCAATTTCTCAACAAGCGATGCTTGAAGAAAAGTTGATTAATTTTTAAGCAACAAAAGGCAATTAAATGGCGAGATTAATCGCCCCAACAACACAACCAAAAGCGTTTAAGCAATTTGCGATTGCGTTGTGGATGCATGGAAAGTAAGGCGTGAGATGGTTGACGACGGCCTGTTGGATTTGGGTGCAAAAGATAATCGTAAGCTGCGGATTGAACTGGGTGACGGTTTAGAAGGCGCGTTGACGGAATGACATAGCAACAACATGATTGGCGAGACGATGACGCCAAAAGGTAAACAAAGCGACTTTGATGGTGACATAGACGCCGCAGTCAAGTAATTGATTGGTTTAATAACTGCGGCGATTACTGTGATTGCTGCAAGGAAGCGCAGCATTAAAAAAACACTTTCCAGTTTACGCGATTCGCATTAACTTAATAAACCCTAATAACGCAGAAAAAATGAGTGATCAGATGAACCGCTTATTCTTTAGTTTTAGCCTGTTACTTTTTACACAAATTGCATGGGCTGCGTTTGATGATATTCAGCGTATTTATCGTCAATCGCCACAATTCAATCAATTTGAAATTTGCAAAGGTGGCGGATGCGCTAGCGTGCTTCCAGTTGCTTTAAGTGATACTGATTGGCAGCTAGTCGCTCATTTGTTTTCTAAACCTGTGAATAATGCCGAAGATGAAAGAGCAATAATCTCGCAAGCAATTGGTTTGCTAGAAGACATTGTAGGTCGCCAAACGGGCACCAGTGCAGATAGGGCAGGCACTTTTAACAATTCAAATTTCAAAGGTCAGCAGGACTGTAACGATGAGGCCATTAATACCACCAGCTATTTACGACTTTTAAAACAAGCGGGTTATATGCCTTTGCATGCAATTGAAGACATGCGAACACGTAACTTTTTTTTTACGGGTTGGCCGCACACCACTGCAGTCATTCATGAAATAGCAACAGGCGAACGTTTTGCGGTTGATGGCTGGTTTTACGATAACGGACATCCTGCAACAATTGTGCCATTTAATGTGTGGAAAGCTAACTATCAGCCTGAAGATAGTCCGATTGGTAAATCCAGAAAAGACGAATAGGCACTTATAAAAGCGGTAATAAAACCTTTGCGTTTAGCTGACTTAAGAAGCGTTTCGCGCTAAAATCCCTTTCTTTCAATGATAGGCAACCTCATGCGTAGCTCTCAATTTTTTTTCTCTACCCAAAAAGAAGCACCAGCCGATGCAGAGCTGATTAGTCATCAACTCATGGTGCGTGCTGGCTTAATTAAAAGACTTGGTAGCGGCTTGTATAGCTGGATGCCGTTGGGCTTACGCGTTTTGCGTAAAGTCGAAGCCATTGTGCGCGATGAAATGAATAAAGCGGGTGCATTAGAATTGCTAATGCCAGCAGTGCAGCCAAGGGAGTTGTGGGAAGAAACAGGGCGCTGGGCTGTGTTTGGACCACAAATGTTGAAGATTCAAGATCGTCATGAACGCGAATTTTGTTTTGGCCCGACACACGAAGAAGTCATTACTGACATTGCACGTAAAGAAATCAATAGTTATAAGCAGTTGCCATTGAGTTTTTATCAAATTCAAACTAAGTTTCGTGATGAAATTCGGCCACGTTTTGGCGTCATGCGCGCACGTGAGTTTTTGATGAAAGATGCTTATTCTTTTCATGCAAGCCATGAAAGTTTAGAAAATACTTATCATTTGATGCATCAAGCCTATCGTAATATTTTTACACGGTTGGGCTTGAAGTTTCGCGCGGTAAAAGCAGATTCTGGTGCGATTGGTGGCGATGGTTCGCAAGAGTTTCATGTATTGGCCGATAGTGGCGAGGATGGGCTGGCGTATTGTGAGCATTCAGATTATGCAGCGAATGTTGAGTTAGCTGAAGCCTTAGTAGTTGGTGAGCGCGCGACAGCTAAAGAAAGCATGCAAGCAGTAGATACGCCCAAACAAACGGCTTGCGAAGATGTCGCAAAGCTGTTGGAAATTAGCGTAGAGCGCACAGTTAAAGCCATTGCGCTAATGGCGGCTGAGCAATTTTATTTGGTTTTATTGCGTGGCGACCATCATTTAAACGAAGTGAAATTAACCAAAGTAGCAGGACTAAGTGATTTCAGATTTGCCACAGAAGAAGAAATCCGCGCACATTTAAATTGCCCACCAGGTTTTATTGGGCCCGTTGACGTTGCAGAAAATGTAACAGTCATTGCAGATAACACGGTTGCTATCATGAGTGATTTTGTTTGTGGTGCTAACAAGCCAAAACTACATTTACAAGGCGTTAATTTTGGACGAGATTTGCCTGAGCCACTTTTAGTTGCCGATTTGCGCAATGTTGTTGATGGTGATGCGAGTCCTGATGGTAAAGGTCTGCTGTCACTTTGTCGTGGTATAGAAGTTGGCCATATTTTTCAACTAGGTTCTAAATATTCGCAAGCAATGAATGCGACTTATCTGGATGAAGAAGGCAAGAGCCAAGTGCTGCAAATGGGTTGTTATGGCATTGGTGTGTCAAGGATTGTTGGCGCGGCGATTGAGCAGGGCAATGATAATAAAGGAATTATTTTTCCATTAAGTATGTCGCCATTTTCGGTGGTTATTTGTCCGATTGGTTTACACAAAAGTGATGTGGTAAAAGATACGGCCAATCAGATATATAAAGACTTATTGCAAGCGGGCGTTGATGTGTTACTTGATGACCGCGCAGAGCGGCCAGGCGTGATGTTTGCAGAGAGTGATTTAATGGGTATTCCACATCGAATTGTTGTGGGTGAGCGTGGTTTAACTGAGGGGCAGGTTGAATATAAAGCCCGTCAAGAAACTGAGGCGCAAAACATTAGCTTGGCAGAAATTACTCAGTATATTCTGACCCAACTGAATTAAAGCATTGCTTATTTTTGAATATGATTAAACGGCTGTTATGCGCGAAAGTTATATTTTTGAGTTTAATGCTGTGCATGGCGCATGGTTATGCGGGCGATCAAAAAGAAGAGGCGCTTTCCAGTAGTGTTAAAGCGGTCATGCAAAAATCAATCAGTGACTCAGCTGCGCCCAAGCTAGCTTTTTCTGACGCACAAGCTGGGCAAGCTTGGTTGGCTGACATGTCGCAACGTTTGCAGAAAAGAATGCCCGATAAAGTGTATCGGGAAGACTTTCTAATGACGGTTCATTATGAAGCAACGCGCGCAGGTTTAGATCCGCAATTGGTACTGGGTTTGATCCAAGTGGAAAGTGCATTTAAGAAATACGCAGTTTCTAGCGTTGGCGCGCGAGGCTATATGCAAGTGATGCCATTTTGGGTTGAATCGATAGGTAGTGCTGAACATAACTTGTTTAATTTGCGGTTAAATTTGCGTTATGGATGCGCTATTCTGAGGCATTATTTGGATATTGAGCGCGGAAATTTGTTCCGCGCATTAGGTCGTTATAACGGCAGTTTAGGTCGTGCAACCTACCCAAATTTAGTGCTGGATAGACAGTATAAGTACTGGAATTATCAAGATAATTTAAGAAATTAAGACAGCCATCTCAACGCGTTATTTCAAAGTAAAATCACACTTTTATTGTTTGCATAAAACAAAAAAATTGCACAACGCACCAAAATAGGCATACCATGCACTGTCGATTGGATTTGTATTGGTGCATGTTCTAAGACATCAAACTTCAATAGGCAGCAGTTCTCGTAATATTATTTTTTACTTAGGAAGTAATTTTTTCAGGGAGAGTTGAGTATGTCGAAGTTAACAGCATTAGCAGTGAGTATTGCGGTCTTGGGTGGAATCTGGGCTTACATTGCACTAGGGCCTTTTGGAGTGGGCGATGGTGATGCCGAGTTGCTAGTTTGGGTTGGTTTTATTGCTTGGGCTTGTTATTTTCATACGGGGGCAGATACTGCTGCATTACAAAAAACAATTGCAGGGATGATTTACGGTGCAGTAATTGCTGGTATAGCCTTATTTCTAGTAGGTATGAATCCTCTAGCTTTGCCAGGAGCAGTGGGACCAGCGGTTTATGTTGCGGCAACTGTATTTTTATTGGTTATTGTTTCAAATCAAAGTTTGTTATCCGTGATTCCAGCTAATGTTTATGGCTATGCTGCTACAGCAGGTTATGCCCTACAAACGACAGGCGCTGGTGGTGTGACGGCGATGGACATGACCAATCCAGTGTTGTTAGTTGCTGTTTCAACAATCTTAGGTGCAATATTTGGCCTGGCTTCAGGCAAGGTTGCAGGAATGTTAAGCAAATAGTTTCATCACTTGCTGGAAACAAAAAAAGCCGCGCGTTGCGCGGCTTTTTAATGGTTGACAGTTTGACTATTTAATCACTTGATAGCCATGATAAGTGCCAAACTCGCCTTCATTTTCGTTGTATAAAAAGAACATGTTATTTGTATAGCCAAGGCCGTTGTAATAGTTTTTCGCGCGTAATTTTATAGTGTCTGGCAATGCACTTTTTGCAATAAATTTCCCTGTTAAATCAAAAATTAATATAGCTTGATGATCCAAATCTAACAGTGCAAGCTCCTCACCTTTTGAGCCGGTATAAGCAATAAAACTATCGCTGATTTCATCCGATTTTGCACCTGCGGCTGCAATGTCTAATGTAATTTCACCCACAGGTTCCGCTTCTGTAATACTGACAATATGCACTTTATTGCTTCGACTTTGTTTAGCAAAATAGCGGTTACTTTCAGCATCGTAAGATGGCATGGTAAATGAATCGCCGAATGGTTTATGAAATTGGATGATTTCTTTAGATGTTTCTTTAATCTTGCCTGTTTCCGACATTTCTAAAGCATACATACCAGTATTGGGAGCGAAGCCGTATGCGCTAGAAATATTGTAGGTAATGGTCTCAATCTGCGCTGTATTTGCATTGTAATAAATAGAGCGATTGTCATAGCCAGGATTTGCCGAATTAACATATTTTCCATCAGCGTCAAATGCATGGATTTGTGATTTAGAAATAGGGGCTTCCCACTCACTACCTAATGGGGCAAGCCCACCATCCGCCACATAATAATGCTTCAACGCAGGATGGTAAGCCACTGTCATTGGGCGCGAAGTTGGTGCTTTTGCCATGGGAATTTTTAGTGTTAATTGCGCTTCTGGTAAAACAGCGGCTTGTATAGAGCTTGCTAATAAAAAGCTACTTAACAATACGCCTGCTTTTAATTTACGTCGATGTTGTTTCAATTTAATCATCTCCAATTAGTTAATGCATATTTATTTGTCTTTTGTTGCGCCATCATTTTTTTTCTCTATTAACATTGCATCGCCATAACTAAAGAAACGATACTCTTTGTTAATTGCATGTTGATAAGCATTTTTGATTGATTCAAATCCAGCAAAGGCAGACACTAACATGAGTAAAGTGCTTTTGGGTAGATGGAAGTTTGTCAGCAATCGATCAACCACTTTAAAAGTAAAGCCAGGCGTGATAAAAATATTCGTTTCTTGGCTGCCGGCAATTAACTGTCCCGCCCGCGCTGCACTCTCTAAAGCTCTCAGTACTGTTGTTCCTACCGCAGTGACCTTGCTACCAGCTATTCGCGCTTGCGCAATGCATTCAACTGTTTCTTCTGGAATATGGTAGACCTCGCTATGCATTTTATGTTCACTGATATTGTCAACGCTCACTGGTTTAAAAGTGCCGGCACCTACGTGAAGGGTGATGTATGCTATTTGAACGCCTTTTTCTTTTAACTGTAAAATCATCGCTTCATCAAAGTGTAAGCCAGCAGTTGGGGCGGCAACCGCGCCTGCATGTTTGGCATAAACAGTTTGATAACGTGTTTCATCTACGCTATCAGCAGCATGGGTAATATAAGGTGGTAAAGGTAAATGACCGTATTGCGCTAATAAATCTAAAACAGACAATTTAGATAAAAATCTCACATGAAATAAATCATCATCACGCCCTATCACTTCCACATCAATTGCATCAGCCAACCTTAGTCGACTTCCAGCTATTGGCGAGCGTGAAGCTCGAATTAAAGCGTAAGCTTCATGTTCATTGAGTACGCGCTCGATGAATACTTCAACATTGCCACCAGATGCTTTGTGCCCAAATAATCGCGCTTTAATGACGCGCGTGTCATTAAAAATAAGGACATCATTTTTAGATAAATAATTTGGCAAATCCAAAAAAGTATTGTCAGATGGCAAGCCTGTTATGTCATCCAAATACAATAGTCGACTAGCATTGCGTTCTTTTGCTGGATGTTGAGCGATTAACTCTGGTGGTAAATCGAAGTCGAAATCTTCAGTTTTCATAAATATTAATTAATTGTGGATATTTGGGTACGCAATTAACAAAGAGCTTGTTATAATTGCGTCGCTGCGATTATACAGTAATGTGTAATCCTAATAAGCCGGGATGGCGGAATTGGTAGACGCACGGGACTCAAAATCCCGCGCTGGTAACAGCGTGGGGGTTCGATTCCCCCTCCCGGCACCAAAAAAATCAATGACTTACGTAAGGTGAGTCATTTTTTTGTCTAAAATCCGCGTTGCAC
>Ga0209702_10002294_pt1 | contig 33874 bp, 23 predicted proteins | sample FRY01_FD_187210 | JGI IMG/M metagenome (GOLD analysis project Ga0209702, IMG submission 187210) | Freshwater microbial communities from Lake Fryxell liftoff mats and glacier meltwater in Antarctica - FRY-01 (SPAdes) (version 2) | ecosystem: Environmental > Aquatic > Freshwater > Ice > Glacier...
AGGCGAAGTTTGCCCAGTAACAAATGAGCATAAAGTATTAAGCTTTCTTCCGCTTTCACATATTTTCGAGCGGATGCTTGTGTATTTGTATTTGTATGTTGGCGCCGGAATTTATTATGCCGAAAGCTTAGAAACCATTGGTGACAACCTGAAGGAAGTGAAGCCTTTTGCATTTTCAACGGTGCCTAGGTTGCTTGAAAAGGTATATGATAAGATTGTTGCAAAAGGAAATGAGCTTACAGGAATAAAGAGAGCTCTGTTCTATTGGGCGCTCGAATTGGGACATAAATATGAATTAGATGGTGCCAATGGTGCTTGGTATGAACTTCAACTCAAATTGGCTAACAAGTTAATTTTTAGCAAGTGGCGTGAAGCTTTAGGTGGGCAAATCGGCGTGATTGTTTCTGGTTCAGCAGCATTGCAACCAAGATTGGCTCGAGTATTTACTGCTGCACAAATTAATGTGTTAGAAGGTTATGGATTAACGGAAACCTCACCTGTTGTAACGGTGAATCGCTTAGATAAAGGAATGAGAGCTTTCGGCTCGGTGGGTCCAGTTATTCGAGATGTTGAAGTGAAAATTGCGGAGGATGGAGAAATTCTCACCAAAGGCCCTAATCTCATGCTTGGTTACTACAAAAGACCTGATTTGACTGCTGAAGTCATTGTTGATGGATGGTTTCACACGGGTGATATTGGCGTTTTGGATGGCAAACTTCTCAGAATTACTGATCGCAAGAAGGAGATGTTTAAGACATCCGGCGGAAAATATATCGCACCGCAAGTGATGGAAAATAAATTCAAAGAATCAATATTTATCGAACAAATTATTGTGGTTGGGGAAAATAAAAAGCATCCTTCTGCATTGATCGTTCCTAATTTTGTAGCGTTAAAGGACTGGGCTGCTAAAAATGATGTAAGTTCCGACTCAAATAAAGCACTGTGTTCTAACGAGAAAGTTATTGCTTTAATTCAAGGGGAGTGTAATAAACTCAATGTTAGTTTTAGCAATTATGAAATGATTAAGAAGTTTAAACTATTACCGGCAGAATGGTCGGTAACAACAGGTGAGCTCACTCCTAAATTATCATTAAAACGAAGAGTAATACACGTTCAATTTGCGAAGGAAATCGAGGCATTTTACGAATAATTACTGGACTCTTTTCAAGCTAATTTCTCTGACTGGAGAAATGATGAGCGGAACTTTCTCAATGTGTACGGAGCTGGTATCCAATCCAAAAGCATTTTCTTCGGTTAAACTCATGTGTTTCAGCATAAAATAAATGTCCAAAACAATTTTTTCGTAAAATGGAAGGTCATTCTCATTTGAGAGGAACTTCTCAAGTACGATAAACCTAAAATCTCCGATTACCTGATTCCGATTGAGTGATTCGTAACGTGAAACAATATCAACCTCTTTACACTTAACGAGATCCTGAACTACTTTTCTAAACATTAGGTTTATTCGAGGTGGTACTCTAAAACCTAGGTAAAAGTCTATCCTTATGATGGCGTCGTGAGCAATCTCTGTCACTTTGTAATCCATCCTATATGGCTCATCAACCACATCCACATGCAAGAACCAATATATGTCTGCACGTTTAGGTTGTTTTTGAAGGATTGAATAGATAATTTTAGATTCAACTTGGTTGTCATAATTGGCGCTTGTGAGAAAGACCAAGTTTGTAGCATATTTTGGAATGCTTAAATCAGCCTTAAGCTCAACCATTAAATCTGTATAGTCTGTCAAGTGCACAAATTCAACGTAACTATTTCGGATTTTACGCGCATCGTACCAAACCCACATTATCAAGGCAATTATCGTGGCCATGAGCAAAGAAATCCAACCACCTTCAGGAATCTTCTCAATATTAGCCGAAAAGAAAGAGAGTTCCACAATTGAGTATACAATTATAAAAGCACCAATCACTAGTTTATGGTATCGTTTCAAACTCATGTAAAACACGAGTAGCGTTGACGACATCATCATTCCTATAATTATCGTTAAACCATAAGCCGCTTCCATGTTGCCTGAATTTTGGAAATAGAGAACAACTGCTGAACAACCCAGGAATAACAACCAATTTATTGAAGGTATATACAATTGACCTTTCATTTCGGAAGGATAAGAGATCCGAACTTTTGGCCAAAGGTTAAGTCGAATCGCCTCATTTATCAATGTGAAAGAACCAGAAATGAGAGCCTGACTTGCAACAACTGTTGCGATGGTTGAAATAGCAAATCCCGCCAGGAAAAACCATTCAGGCATAATTTCATAGAAAGGATTATCACCATTGAGCAATTGACCTTCAGACTTTAGGAGCCAAGCTGCTTGTCCAAAATAATTCAGTAACAAGGCAGTTTTAACAAACACCCATGTTACTCGAATATTTTTTCTTCCGCAATGACCTAAGTCAGAATACAAAGCCTCTGCGCCAGTTGTGCAAAGGAAGACCGCCCCTAGAATCAAAAATCCCTGCGGATAGTTTACTAAGAGGTTGTATGCATAAGCTGGGTTGATAGCTTTAAAAACAGAGACGTCACTTACAATTTGGTTGAGCCCCAAAATAGCCAGCATAGAAAACCATAAAAGCATTACTGGTCCAAAGAATTTACCAATAGACTTGGTTCCAAATTGCTGAATTGCGAAAAGAGCAAACAAGATTCCCAGAATGATGGGGATTGTATTAATAGTTGGATAGCGTTCAGTTAAACCTTCAATGGCAGAAGAAACGGAAATTGCTGGAGTGATGATTCCCTCACCGAGCAGGGCAGCTCCACCAATAATAGCCGGAAATAGGAGCCATTTTACTTTGGTTCGTCTTACGAGCGCATACAATGCGAAGATTCCTCCTTCACCTTTATTATCTGCCCTTAAAGTGAGAACGATATACTTTATGGTAGTTTGAAGTGTGAGCGTCCAAAATATGCAGGAAATACCCCCAAGAATTAGGTCACTTGTTATGATGCGGTTTCCTACAATAGCGCGCATAACATACAGCGGGGATGTTCCTATATCTCCATAAATAATTCCGAGCGTAATGATTAGTCCAGCTAAACTAACCTTGTTAAGGTGCGTGTGATGATGGCTCGTATCGCCCATTTTATGGTTGTGCTTGATTTGGTATGAGGACTTCCTCAAATTGTCTGAGAGAAATCATTTTACGATAGCCTATTGGTTAAGAAAAGCAAAAGTACAAGTTTGATTGGTTTGCCAAGAAATTAGCTTAAATCTTCAACGCAAGCGTAATGTTAAGGTAACATTGGTGATTTTTTTTTCTTGTGAAGCAAATGTTAATTAATGTAAAAAACACATAATCAATTATATATGAATTATCAATATTCTAATGTTAATTTAATGTTATGTAAATATGATTCTAAGTTGAATTTTATGTAACTTTGCACTTACAAAAGGAGTTAACACACCATTAAAGATTTGTGAGATGAAAAATTTGCTTTTAATTGTACTTGTTTTTGTATCAGTGTCAGTTGTGGCGCAGCAAAAAGAATTACGTACTTTCTTTGATAATGGCACTGTTAAAAGTGTTTATATATATTCATCATCAGAAAACTATCACGTAACAAATTATTTCACGAACGGCAAAGTGATGGAGACTGGTCAATTCGTGAATGGCAAGATGGATGGAGTTTGGACTTCTTTCAACGAGCAAGCTGTTCAAACTGGAGAAGCCACCTATTCTGAGGGAGTAAAAACAGGAGATTGGAAAATATTTGATGCTTCTGGAGCTATTCGTTACAAAATAACATACGCTAATAACAGAATTGTAACTGCAACTAATTTTGATCAAGCTGGCAAATTGGTAGCAGAATCTCATTCTCGTTAAGGGTAAAAAACATAAAGAAAGCCTCTGGGGAAACTCAGGGGCTTTTTTCGTTTAATAATAGGCTTGTCGACCGTTTTGAATTTCTACCTTTGGGCGTCAAAAAAAATCAACTATGAAGATTCATAATTTTAGCGCTGGACCTGGAATACTTCCAAAAGAGGTTTTGCAAAAAGCGGGCGATGCATGCGTAGATTTCAATGGTAGTGGTCTTTCTATTTTAGAAGTTTCTCACCGCGGTAAGAATATTATCGAAGTGTTTGATCAAGCTGCAGCACTTGTCAAGAAGTTGATGAACATAGATGATTCTTATGATGTCCTTTTTCTGCAGGGAGGTGCGAGTCTTCAATTTTCAATGGTGGCAGCAAATTTTCTGAAAAGTAGAGCTGCCTATCTCAATACAGGTGTTTGGGCAACAAAAGCAATTAAGGAGGCCAACTACTATGGTCAGGCAGAAGTGGTAGCGAGTTCAGAGGACAAAAATTTCTCTTACATTCCAAAGAATTTTGTTATTCCAACGGATGCAGATTATTTCCATTACACGAGTAATAATACCATTTATGGAACCCAATTGAAACATGTTCCAAATTCCTCAATTCCGTTAGTGTGCGATATGTCTTCGGATATATTTTCCCATCAAATTGATGCAAACAAGTTCTCGTTAATCTATGCAGGAGTGCAAAAGAATATGGGACCGGCCGGTGCAACAATGGTTATTGTAAAGAAGGATTTACTTTCAAACATTGTGAGAAAATTGCCTTCAATGATGAATTACAAGGTTCACGCAGAAGCTGAATCAATGTTCAACACGCCTCCAGTATTTGCAGTATTTGTTTCGATGCTGACTTTGCAGTGGCTCGATTCAAATGGTGGTGTTGCTTGGGCTGAGTCGAGAAATCGTGCAAAAGCAGAATTGTTCTACAATGAACTTGATAGAAATTCTCAATTCGTAGGTACTGTCGATAAAGAAGATCGGTCTTGGATGAATGCTAATTTTGTAATGAAAGATAGCAACAAAGAAATAGTATTTAAAACTATGCTTAAAGAGGCTGCTATTTCTGGACTAGATGGTCACCGTTCTGTTGGAGGATTTCGCGCTTCTATGTACAATGCAATGGAAATCGAAAGCGTCCAAACGTTAGTAGAGGTTATGAGTCAATTTGAACAAAAACACGCATAATAAAATATGAAAAGAGTATTAGCAAACGATGGCATCGACCAAGCCGGAAAAGCACTATTAGAAAATGCAGGCTTCTTTGTAGAAACTAAAAAAGCAGCCGAAGGTCACCTTATTGAAACAATTAATAATGGAGATTATGATGTGCTTTTAGTTCGCAGCGCCACTAAAGTAACAGCAAATGTAATTGGCTCTTGCCCTAATCTAAGACTAATCGGTAGAGCTGGTGTTGGTTTAGACAACATCGATTTGGCAGCTGCTAAAGAAAAGCATCTAAAGGTTGTAAATACACCTGCAGCTTCTTCGCAATCGGTTGCAGAACTTGTGTTAGCACATCTATTTTCTGGTACACGTTCTCTTCAAGATTCTAATAATCAATTGAGGAAAGAAGGCGCTAACTTCAATGAACTAAAAAAGAAGTACGGTTCTGGAATTGAACTTCGTGGTAAAACACTCGGTGTCATTGGCTTTGGTCGAATTGGTCAGTCTCTGGCAAGAATGGCTGCCGGTATGGGTATGAATATTATTGCGTCAGATCCATTTATTACGGAAGCTATTTTGCACATTGAAATTCCTATAAATAAAAGTGTTGTCGAAGTTAAAATCAAGACAGTTCCACTGAATGATGTGTTAATGTTAAGCGACTTTATCAGCTTGCATGTTCCCGGTAAAGTCAATGGAAAAGCACTGATTGGTGAAGCTGAACTAAGCCTATTAAAACCAGGTGTTGGAATCGTTAATGCTTCACGTGGTGGAGTTATCGACGAAGATGCTTTGTTGCATGCTCTAGATAGAGGTAAAATTGGTTTTGCTGGTCTTGATGTATTTGAAGGAGAACCATCTCCTCGAAGTGAATTGCTTCTGCATCCAAGAATTTCTGTGAGTCCTCATATTGGAGCAGCCACGCAGGAAGCACAAGCTCGTATTGGAATAGAAATGGCAGAGCAGATCATTGCATTTTTTGCTGCATAGTTGATAGGATGGCAGTTTTGCACCCTTTCAAAGGTATTCTTCCAGCGCTGAGCCAGGTGAATGAAGTTGTGTCACGTCCATTCGACTCATACACAATGAAGCAGGTTGAATCCGTCATTAAAAAGACGCCAAATTCATTCTTGTCGATTATCAAGCCCGAACTAGAGCAGGGTAAACGAACGAAACCTGACAACCCTGAAGCCCAAAGGGAAAGCAGAAAAAAATTCCAAGCTTTTGTGAATGATGGTGTTCTTGAAACTTCTTCAAAAGAGGTATACTATGTATATCGACAAATGAGGCCTGATTATACATACACCGGAATTTTAGCCACTATTTCCGCCTCTAATTACCATAACGGAACCATCAAAATTCATGAGCAAACACTTCAAAAGAAAGAAGAAAAACTTAAGGATTATTTAAGGGTTGTTGGGATAAATGCCGAGCCTGTAATGTTCACCTATCCTCATGTTCATGCAATTGATGAGCTTGTTAACTCCATTGCCAACCAAAAGCCTTATGCCGATTTCGAAATGGAAGGAAAAAGGCACCTTTTGTGGGAAGTGAATGATGATACGTTGATTTCTGAAATTAAGCACCAATTTGAAGGAGTTGAACGTGTTTATGTGGCAGATGGTCATCATCGCTCAGCTTCATCTGTTCTGCTTAGCGAAGAGCTTGCAAAAGAAAAGAATGACTACTCAGATAATGCTCCCTGGTCGAAATTTCTAGGTGTATTTTTTCCAGATCATAACATGCAATTACTTGAGTTTAATCGCTTGGTGAAAGGATTAGATGTTGTTGATTCATTGGATATTCTTCAAAAGTTAAGTTCTGATTTTGATGTACAATTAGTGCATGAAGACTTCTACCAGCCACATGCTCCTTTAGAATTTTCCTTATACGTCGATCATCAATGGTATAGCTTGAAATTGAAGCATTCTCAAATAAATGATCAATTATCTGAAAAACTCGATGCGATCCTATTAACCCAACGAATCTTAAGTCCGCTTTTTGGAATTGAAGACCTTAGAAATGATGATCGAGTGGGTTTTATATCTGGTTTAAAAGGGCCTGCTGAACTTAAGCGATTAGTTGATAACGGTGCTTATCAATTGGCGTTTGGACTCTTTCCTGTTCGCATGGAGCAGTTTTTCGAATTCAGTGACAAAGGCAGGATTATGCCTCCTAAAACAACTTGGTTCGAACCTAAATTATTGAATGGTTTAGTCATTTACGATATTTATCCAGATCAGCATTCATGAGTATTTCCTCCAATTTAATACAGCTAAATCAGAGCATTCCTGGTAACGTAACCTTGGTTGCAGTTTCAAAGACACACCCTGTTCAAGCGATTTCTGAAGCTTATCAATGTGGTCAAAGGGTTTTTGGAGAAAACAGAGTTCAGGAATTGGACGAAAAGCACGCACAATTACCTGCCGATATATCGTGGCATTTAATCGGGCATCTGCAAAAGAATAAAGTCAAGTATATTGCTCCCTATGTGTCAATGATTCACTCCGTTGATGATCTTGAACTGTTAAAGGTTATTCAAAAGGAAGCTCAAAAAAACGACCGAATTATCGATTGTTTGATCCAAATCCACATTGCTGATGAAGAAAGCAAATTTGGATTCTCACACATCGAAGCGGATGCCTTTTTTGGTTCTATTAATGATGCAGATTATCCAAACGTGTGTATTCGCGGATTAATGGGAATGGCAACCTTTACTGAGAATCAACAGCAAGTTGAAGCTGAGTTTGAGGGCTTGAAAACATTTTTCGATAACATCCAAAGCCGCCGAAATTCGGATTCATTCAACGTTTGCTCCATGGGAATGAGCGGAGATTATCAACTCGCTATTGAAGCGGGCAGTAATATGATACGCGTTGGAAGTGCAATTTTCGGTTCAAGGTAATTAATGAGCAATAATTAATCGCTCAAGCCGTGTGCTTCCAAAATTGTCATTATAAACTATATAGTAAGCACCATTTGCTAATTCCTTAACTGAATTTGAGCCCTTGCATATGCCTTTCATTGCAACTTGACCATTCGGCTGAAGTACAGTAAAATCCGCATCTTCATTCACATTTGTAAACTGTATAAACTCACTTGCAGGATTTGGATAAACAGATGATACGTTGTTTTGAATTGACTCGAAACCCACACCGTTGTTCGGTACATTGTGATTGCCTGGAGTTACTGCTCCGCCAACAGGAAAGTTGTCGCTAATTTCTAATTGATCGAAAACAGTCAAATCAGTTAAGTCACCATTATACCAAGCTGGTTTTGAAAATGCTGTGGTATTTCCAAAAAAGCGAACTGCAGCATCTGGCGTTCCTGCCGATTGAGTAAGCGTTACGCCTCCATAAATTTTAGCATACTGATCTCCATTTGTCCAGCCAACAGCATCCATCAGGACAGCACCCTGAGGCAAGTCCAATACTCCATCATTATTCGTATCATAATCAACATCTTCAATGATATTAGTTGTGCTGAATACTAAGGCAAACGTGGTATTCCCATTTTCTAGATATCCGCCTGGTACTGCAAACAGCAAAGTATCTCTTTTAACGGTTGCTGAGGGCAGGTTGGGATATCCAAGAGTACTTCCAACGAAAAGTAAACCATTGCTTCCGAGAGTAATGTTTCGGAGAGGAATAGCTAAATCGCAATTTCCTGCCGATGCAGAATCTCCTTCAAATACGCACAAAAATAGTTGATTGATCGAAGATCCAGGTTCACCTTTTAATTCAATGAATTCGAATGGATCATCAGTTCCCGGAGGGTTGACAATCATTTCATTTAATAAAAGTTGAGCATTACTATTTAGCGAGAGTCCAATGAAAAGCAGAAGAGCACTTGCGAATGGATATATAGATGATTTTTGCATTATCGAATTAAAACAATTTTACCTTGAATGGTTTCGAAATAGTCGGTTTTCAGGTAATAATTTAAAACATAATAATAAACTCCTTCAGGAAGGAATTTCTTGTTTAGAGTTCCGTCCCATTTAAAGTCAAGGTTGTTTGCTTCGAAAACTTCCTCTCCCCAACGATTGAATATCATCACATTTCCTTCAGTGACAGTTTCTGAATGATAGCAGCTAAATACGTCATTTTTATCATCGCCATTTGGAGTAAATGAGCTAGGAACATACATCGTTTGAGGGATTACTTCCTTCAATTCGAAATGTGCTGTTAATGTATCAGCCGTATCTACCAAACATGCGTTAGCTTGAATACTAGAATCGTTCAATAAAATAAGTTCGTTAAGCGTCCAGTGACTGAAGAAATATGCGTCTTCTGCATTCGCGTTGAAGTTGGCTGTTTGCCCTGGGAAATAATTCACTGAATCAGGGTAAGCTTGGAACCAATTGCCATCCACCCAGATTTTTCCAGCATTAGGCGGATCGACCATCAACTTTAAGTCCCAAGTTGGAATGGGTTTGAAATGAGCAATAATCACATCATTCGTATCGACTTCAAAGTAAACATTGGCATTTGCAGAATCGGGACTGAAGCTGTGGTGGATTGATTCATACCAAACAAACTCGAAATATTGAGCAGGCGAAGCACTTAAGCTTATTGGGGTAGCTTCATTGTAAATTGCTGTGAAAGGGTAAGATGCAGGAGTGATTCCATTGATTGAGAAACTACCAGAACCAACTGGTTCTATGAGGAAAGTAATTTCATGAGTCTGAATAATTCTGAAGTGCGCAACAATACTATCTGCACTTTGGATCATAAAAGAATTCAGCGCAATGGTGCTATCTAAAGTTAAGTCACTATTGAACACTTCCCAATACCAGAACTCGTAAGCAGTAATTGGACTTGCTTCTATTTCTCCTTCAATGCCTCCAAAATAGCTGCCCGACCAAGGGTAATTTGGAATTTGTAATTCGTTAAAACGGATAGTTCCCACTCCAGCAGGTTGGACATTAAAAGCTAAATTATGTGGTCCATCTACTTCGTAACAATCGACTATTCCGTTTTCTTCGATGTATTCACAACGTCCAATAATTTGGTTTCGCATGAACGTTAAGTGCGATTGCCATTCTGCCATTGTTCCGCCCCAGCGTGCAATTTGTTGAGGCATTTCGGGTGTTATATGAGCAACAATACTATCAAAGTGAGCCAAAGCATATTCACAACCTAAGTATGTATTGATCATTTCGGCATAACGATTCACAAAACGCGTTTTGAATTCTACGTTCTCCATTAGGCGATCCACGATTTTCAAATGGCCTTCATCAGCATTGATGAGGGGTCCTAGAAAATTGGCATCTAATGCACATGGATCGGCATCAAAATTTGTTGTTGGCCAACCTGAAAAATTTTGTCCTAAATTGAAGGTGTTATCCATATCCCACAAAGAATATTTCCACTTCACATTAGGAGTTCCTCGGCCTCGCCACCACATTGAATTCCAGTTTATCCAATCGGAATTTACGCTCCATGTATTGATAACCATATAGTCTATGACACTTGCAATATCTAACCTGGTTTCGACCTGATTGTAATTTGCTTGTATTGACAGGTCGTTGCCCATGATATACGAAAACAAATCATACCAGTCGGTAGAACTACCAAAACGCACATTCAACCAGCCCCAGTAACTCAGAAGGTCTATATCTTGTTCTTCCTGATTCCAGTAGTAATCGGTATAATCAGGGTCGTTCATCTTCTCACGAATCTCATACAAGCCCCAGTATTGCCCGTTAATGTAAACTGCGCAATGATCATTTCGACGCAAATCAACCTTCATGTTAGCATTTTCAGCTAAGGATTGAATGTAGGCGTCACGCAAATGGCAACCACCGCCACTTCCAGTGGTAAACGGGTAATTATCGGAAGCGCCAGCCTTCAACATAAAACGTTGAAATTTTGTTCTTGGGGTTGTCGGGAAAATTTGATGATTAATCTCGTTGTTATATCCGTATTGATCACGCACAACAAAATCGACTCCTTTTTGAGCATACGCCCAACTATCGTTTCCGTGGGGATCTGATTCGCCGTATGCTTCAAATTGTAACGCCCCAGTAGATGTGAAATACTCAACATTTGAAGTTATTTGTCCGCCTCCGCCTCCAGAAAATAACGAAGCATATTCGTTGCTAACGAGCGAAACTACAGGTATATCATGGCTGATGTTAAATAAATAAGTGCTCGTTTCTGTAAAGCCAGCTAGCAAATTGGCAGCAGCAGGAAATGCTCGAGCTTTTATAGCTGTTGAGGTAGAAATGTTTATTGGTCCAGCGTACAGTGTGGATGTTGCACTTGGCTCGGAACCATTAACGGTATATCGAATAGTTGCACCAGGTGTGGTGCAAGCCATTGAAATTGATTGCGCTGCTGTGTAAAATCCTGCAGGAACATTAAGTGTAGGTGTTGCAACGTAATCAACAAATCCGGCTCCGTTAGCAATTCCAGCAGTCGGCGCACTAAATATTTGCCAAGTTGCTCCTCCGTTAGGTGTTCGTCCTCTCGAATGGTTTACGCGTGTTGGAAGAGATGAAAGTGAGTCTACGATTATTCCACCTTGATCTGCAAAAATGATTTTTTCGTTTTGTGTTTGGGTAAGCTTAAAGTTTGTGTGAAGTGCGAGACCTGTTGCAACGTCTCTTCCGGATGCATAAAATAATCTATATCCGTTTGCATTAATGGTTGTTCCGGCTGGTATTTGCCACTTCGTGGGATTTGAAGCTTTATCACTCAAAAAGAATCCAGAAATGTCTATAGCAGCTGCTGTTGGATTGTGAAGCTCTATCCAATCCTCGTAATTACCGAAATCATCAGCAATGATAGTCATATTGGCACAGCTATACTCATTAATTACCACTTGACCAATTGCCTTTAAAAAGGGGAAGCAAAAGAGAATATAAACAAGGAAAAATCGTAAACTTATTACCATGGTACTTTTAAGAATCCCAAAGCTAAGGAATTGTTAGCTTAAACAATCGAGATAAAATAAATATCTTACGCGTTCTTCTAGTGTTTTACAACTTTCATTTACAAGACGAACCTATGGATTCTATTGATATTTCCAAAAATATAGACCATTGGAATAAGCGTGTTGCAACCCACATGTTCAGCAAGATGTATAATTTGGATGCTTTTCTTGGTGGTAAAACCAGTTTGAATAAAACCGAATTAGAAGAGTTGGGCTCAGTGAAGGGAAAGTCACTTTGTCACCTACAGTGTCATTTCGGTCAAGACACCCTATCGTGGGCTCGGGAAGGAGCAAAAGTTACAGGATTGGATTTTTCAGATTTAGCCATAGAAGCGGCGAAAGATTTAAGTATTCAAACGGGAATTCCTGCAAAATTTGTTTGTGCCAATGTATTAGATGCCGCGAAGACGATCGATTCAAAATTTGATAGTGTATTTACTTCCTATGGAACAATTGGTTGGATACCTGAGTTGGAAACTTGGGCGAAACAAATTTATCAGTTGCTAAATCAAAACGGAGTGTTTTACATGGTCGATTTTCATCCTGTTGTTTGGATGTTCAACAACGATTTAAATGAGATAGAATATTCCTATTTCAATGTCCAAAAAATTGAAGAGACAGAAATTGGCACTTATGCTGATAAGGAAGCCGATATTGTGAGCCAATCGGTTGGTTGGAATCATCCAATTTCTGAGATCGTAAGTGCGCTTATCAACGCTGGTTTGAAGCTTGAATTTATTCATGAGTTTGGATTTACTTGGTATGATATTTTTCCTGATTTAGAACCAAGAACTGAAGGTGGTTTTGCCCATAAAAAATATGGAGAGAAAATGCCCATGATGTATTCCATCAAATGCACTAAGCTTTAAAATTCGATACTATAGCTCAAGGTTGGTATGATTCCAGTTTGTGTTGCCACTTCCATGCTTTTGCTTTCTGCACTATAATAGCGCGAGTATTCGTTTAAATGATTGGTGGCGTTTTGAATGTCAATCTTCCAAACACGTGCAGTTTTTTTGCGGTTGATTGTGTAGCTAAGGCCAAGGTCCATTCGCCAGTAATTTGAGGCTTGAGCAGCAAACGAATTAGCTAAATCGTGCACACCTTTTCCAGCAACTATGGATTCATCCAAAAGGTAAGGTGTGTAGCGTCTTCCACCGGCAACTAAAGTTCTAACGTTAATGCTCAAGGTGTTACGATCTTTGATTTTGAATTCCTTTCCCGCCAGGAAACTACCTGCATAATTTCCGTTGTAAGCGGTGTTTCGAAGAATTCCATCTGAGCCTCGGTATTTCGAATCATAGATTGAGGTTGTCAGCATCATGTACCAAGAATTACTGAAGTATTTCTCGAGGGTAAATTCGATTACATAATTTCTTCCAGTTCCTGAATTCTTCTCACGAATAGTGGTAGAACCCTCGTTTAAATTAATCAACGAATTTGCGTCTAGTGCTTCTAAATTCACTGGAACATCAAATAATAGGGTTCAATAAAAAGTCAGAAACACGTCAGATAAAAGACAAGAGGATTTTATGACGTACAAATAGTACTTCAAAATACTCTTAACGAAGCAGATGGCGTGTTGTTGGCTAAGCCAAATTCTAGAAAACAATAAAAATAATAATTTGTGATGCATACAATCTGATCAATTTCGTCAAATAATGCACAGCAAATCAAAAATTAAACGTTGTAACATTCACATAATCATAGTTTTTGGTGTTTTTAAGTGGGCCCTAGTTAAGATTTCGAATTCATTACGAAAGGACCATGGCTTTGCATTGGTTCATTCAATGATTTTCCACTCATAAAAAAAACATGCGTATATTCTCGACTGCTGTAAATAAATTTGCATTGCCATTTACATTAAATAAAACGGCATTTTCGGCTTTAACTAAACCATGTCCATCAAGTTGAATTCCATGATTAAGAAGTTAGCAACTATTTTTGTTTGAACATAATTTATCCAAAATGAAATTTCTTATATTTGGGAAAAAGCTGTTAAGTTATGCTTACAAAGCAAAAAATCATAAAGTCAATTGAGAATATGCCAGACAAGTTTTCAATAGATGAAGTAATTGAGCGTATTGTTCTTCTTCAAAAGATTGAAATCGGTTTAGAACAAAGTGATAAAGGAGAAACTCATTCTACTCAAGAAGCTAGAAAGAAACTTGACAAGTGGTTGAAGTAAACTGGACAAATCAATCTCTTGACGACATTGATAAGATTGCAGAATATATTGCTAAAGATTCAAGGCGCTATGCAGAAATACAAGTTGAAGACTTCTTTGACTCAGCAACGACTTTAGAAGAGTTTCCAAAATCTTAAAGAGCTGTTCCTGAAGTTAATGATGAAAATCCAAGAGAATTATTGGTTGGCTTTTATAGGATCATTTATCGCATTAAAAAATCTAACACGATAGATGTTTGACGGTCTATCACACCATGTGAATATTGACTAAGAAGAAGATTAAAGCACCAAAATAAGACAATTGCTAACCGCGGCTTCGCAAAAGTGGCGGTTGAGTTTCTAAAAGAGAGTTTTTTTATATTTGGAAATCCTTGTTCCAAATGAGCTTTGTGCAAGGCTGTCGCCACCGTCGCAAATGTCACGGAAGGTTAGAGGCCAACTATCTTTTGCTGCATTCAGTGAAGATACTAATCAGAAACTAAGATTAAGCTTTCACATGAAAATCCATTTTAGCATTACTCTCCTGTTGATTTCTACATTTTTGGTAGCGCAACGTGAATCTTACAGTTGGATTTGGGGAAGGTGTGATACCACATTAAATGATTGCTCAGGATGAATTGGAACAGCAATAATGCGCTTTAATGATGATCGCATTACTAGTATTGACAGAGTTGACTTTTCTGTTTCGTTTTCTAGGTTCACAACGTGTATTTCTAATTCTGGTGGTCGTTTTTTAATGGCGTTTAATCAAAAATACTTATTTGATTAAACAGGGATTGTTATACTTGAATATGAGACAACAAGCTATAACTAACACGTTTTTTCGCGGCAATCTGCTCTTTTTTTTAAATTAAATGACAACTCATCGACAAATTACTTATTTAACTCAAAAGTAGTTTTGATAAATCCTCCGGGAAATGTTGTTTAACTAAATTCTAGGAATACTGTAAATTATCTGACAAAAATAAATGTCACTCAAAATGGATTTTAAATATCAGCTATTGATACATTTATCCGCAACGATACTTTGCTCAGTGCACTTCATACGTGTCGTCATGCAAATGGAAGAGATTGGTGGATTTTCAATTATTCTACTACAATGGCAGTATTTGGAGAAAAATGTGAATTTATGATTTCGACCGCTGCACTGGTGAATTGAGTAATTTTCGTGAAATAGATTTTACCGCAAGGATTGCCGAAACCTCCGATTTTACAGCCTTTGCATTCAGTCCTTAGGCAAGCAAAATATCTAGAACCAATAATTGGAGGCAAGTGACACGTTTCTGCAATTTTATTTGGTAAAGGAGGAAGGAGTAAGGATTCTCCTTTTCTGCATTCTACAGTACCTTTTACCAGTTACTTAATACCTTTCTTCTACATTACCCTATACCAGATACGTAATACCTTTCTTCTAAATTACCTTTTACCAGTTGCTTAATACCTTTCTTCTACAGTACCTTTTACCAGTTACTTAATACCTTTCTTCTACATTACCCTATACCGATTACTTAATACCCTTCTTCTACATTAACTTATACCCCTTACTTACTACCTGTTACTTAATACCTTTCTTCTACGTTCCGATAGGATGCCAAGTGGTTTTGATTTCCAGGTAATCCATGATGCGGTAAGGCGATTCGGATTTTGGGTTTGACCAATCCTGTTCTTCTTCAACGCGAGCTCGCTTAACGTTCAATGCTGAATTGATTTCAGTTAGCTTCTTATCTGCCTCATTATTAGTGCAAACGTAAACGGCATTCACATCCATATGTGTTGAGAATTGAGCTAAAAGCTCTTTCGTTTCTCCTGTTAGGATGTTTACAACACCAGCTGGAACGTCACTCGAATTGAGTACTTCGGCAAATGTTACTGCGCAAAGTGGTTTTTTTGTAGATGCTAAAACAACACACGTATTTCCACCAGCAATAACGGGAGCAAGTGCAGATACTAATCCTAATAAACCACTCGCCTGAGAAACTATCATGGCAACAACTCCAGTTGCTTCCGTGCTCGAAAAGTTAAAATGTGAGCTACTCACGGGATTAACAGTGCTGAAAATCTGATTGTATTTATCGCACCAACCTGCATAATAGATTAGGCGATCGATTGATTGTTCTACTTCGGTTTTAGCTGCAGCTCGTGAACTTCCCTGTTGAACTAGTTCTTCAATAAATTGGGATGAACGTGTTTCGAGCATTTCGGCAATTCGATAAAGAATCTGACTACGATTTAAAGCGGCTTTCCCTTCCCATTTTTCTTGTGCTTCGCGAGCTTTTAGTACCGCATTTCTAAAGTCTTTGCGCGATGAAAGGCACATGTTTACTATCTCGCCATCTGCGAGTGTTAGCGGATAATAACGCCCAGATTCAGTACGTGGAAATTGTCCACCAATATATATTTTGTAGGTCTTTAAAACCTTCACTCGTTCATTCATTAATGGTTCTGCTTTTGGTGTTCCATCTCCAGAATTTGTCCTTACAACAGCAACTGGCTTAGCAACTGATCTGGCTGCTGTAGCTATAGGTTTAGCAGCAATTGCAGTTGTTTTCTTAGTTGCCGGTTTTGTTGGAGTTTTTGTCGTAGCCATTTCTGTAAATCTTTAAAATCAAGAAAGTTTAAGGTAAGGAAGAAGTCCATGAAGGCCACCTTCGCGACCGAACCCACTTTCTTTATATCCTCCAAACGGTGATGAAGGATCGAATTTATTATACGTATTTGCCCAAATAACACCTGCCTTAAGCTTGGTCGTCATGTTGAAAATCTTAGAACCTTTATCGGTCCAAACGCCAGCACTAAGTCCGAATGGAGTATTGTTGGCTTTTTCAATAACCTCTTCAACTGTGCGGAATGTTTGAACTGCCAAAACAGGCCCAAATATTTCCTCCTGAACAACTCGATGACTTTGAGAAGTGTGAAGGAACAAAGTTGGCTTGCAGAAGTATCCTTTTGATGGGATGCTGCATGAAGGCTGATAAATTTCGGCTCCTTCATTGACACCAATCTTAAGGTATTCGTTGATTTTCTTGAGTTGTTCTTTCGAGTTAATTGCTCCAATGTCGGTATTCTTGTCCATTGGGTCGCCTACAATAAGACTTTGCATTCTGTCTTTGAGTTTACGAATTACTTTGTCGGCAACACCTTCTTGAACGAATAATCTAGAACCAGCGCAGCAAACGTGACCTTGATTAAAGAAAATACCGTTTACGATACCTTCAACAGCTTGATCAAGCGGAGCATCTTCAAAAATTATGTTTGCAGCTTTGCCCCCTAATTCTAAGGTGATTTTTTTATTGGTTCCTGCTATGGCTTTTTGGATGATTTTACCGACATCGGTAGAACCCGTGAATGCAATTTTATCTATCCCGGGATGATTCACAATGGCAGCTCCTGTGGCTCCAGCGCCTGTAATGATGTTTACAACGCCTTTGGGCAACCCAGCTTCTTGAAATATTTCAGCCAATTTAAGAGCTGTAAGCGGAGTTGTCTCGGCTGGTTTTAAAACAACAGTGTTACCTGTTGCTAGTGCTGGAGCAATTTTCCATGCAGCCATCAAAAGAGGGAAATTCCAAGGGATAATTTGACCTGCAACCCCTAATGGTTTTGCTTCTCTTCCTGGAAATGCGTATTCAAGTTTATCTGCCCAACCTGCATAATAGAAAAAGTGGTTAGCAGCCATTGGAACGTCTATGTCGCGGCTTTCCCGAATCGATTTTCCTCCATCCATTGTTTCGATGACAGCAAATTCACGAGCACGCTCTTGAATAAGTCGGGCAATGCGATAAATATACTTGCCACGCTCTTTCGCAGGCATCTTACTCCATACATTTTCGTAAGCGTTACGAGCTGCTTTTACAGCTTTATCGACATCTTCTTGGGAGGCTTCTGCAATCTTCGCAAGATGTTGTTCGGTAGCTGGGTTAAACGTATCGAAATAAACACCTTTTACAGGCTTTACCCATTCGCCATTGATGAATAGTTCGTATTGCTTCTTGAGATTTATGTGCCCTGTTGATTCTGGTGCAGGTGCATATGCAAACTTAGAAGTGAAGTCGAGCGATATTTCGTCTTGACTTGCAGGCTTATGTGATTTGTGCGTTTTTTTCGACATAATATATCGTTGTAACAACTGACTTAGTCGTTCGAGAAATAGTTAAGACTTTGGTAGTTTCCGGTTTCTTGCTTCACGAGCTGCATGAGGATATCATTGGCAAGTTTTGAGGCACCGAATCGGAACCAATCGGGGTGAAGCCATGCAGCACCAAGCGTTTCTTTGACCATAACTAAATAGTGAAGCGCCAGTTTAGAAGTTGCAATACCACCAGCAGGTTTCATTCCAATCATTTTACCAGTTGCATAGTAATAATCGCGAATGGCTTCGAGCATTACAAGCGTAACGGGCATTGTAGCAGCAGGCTGAATTTTACCTGTTGAGGTTTTTATAAAGTCGGCACCAGCCATAATGGCAATGTCTGAAGCTTTACGAACGTTGTCGAGTGTGCTTAACTCGCCCGTTTCGAGGATGACTTTTAAGTGGGCTTTTCCGCAAGCTTCCTTTATTGCAGCAATTTCATCAAATACGAAATTGAATTCGCCTTGCAAAAATCTACCGCGACTAATCACCATATCAATCTCATCGGCACCTTCATTCACGGCATAACGTGTATCTTCCAATTTAACTTTTAGCGGTGCTAATCCACTTGGAAAAGCTGTGGCCACAGAAGCTACATTGATTTTGCTTCCTTTTAAGGCATGCTTCGCAATTTTAACCATGGTTGGATAAACGCAAACCGCGGCAACCTGAGGTACTCCTGGAAAAGAGTCATGCGGATGCATAGCTTTATAGCAGAGTTGACGGACTTTTCCTTCAGAATCTTTACCTTCTAAGGTCGTTAAATCAATCATGCTCATTGCCAGTTTGAGTCCAGCAATTTTAGTTTCATTTTTTATGCTTCGGGTTTGAAACCTAGCGCAGCGTTCTTCAACCCCAACTTGATCTATCGTCGGACTTTGGCTTGGGGTGTAATGAAAAAGGGTTGTTCCCATAAGTATGAAATTACTCAAATGTAGGAAATTTGAGTTCAACGAATAAATTTAGATAAAAGAGGAAACGCTAAATATGCAGTTCCAACTCCTGCTGCGTTTGCTAGAAAATCGAACCAATCGGCAAAACGATCCGTGTAAAAAGTGCCTTGCAGAATTTCAATTAATCCACCGTAGGCGATAATTAAAATGGTAATAATAAGTGCTGATGGTTTTAGGTTTGGGCCAAATAATTTCCACCGCAGGTATAGAAAGTTCAGCAAAAAAAATACACCAAAGTGTGCGAGTTTGTCAAAATTGACAATATCGACCGTTGGAAGATCCTTTCCAGGTAACAGTGTTAGAATCGTTACTGTTAATGTCCAAAGTAAGGCAGGAAGGACAAACCGAAGCACTAATTATTAATGTCCGATAAGTGCCCTGTAATCTGCCGCAGAAAGAAGTCCTGACTTAGAAGCTCCATCACTTACGCGGATTTTAACCATCCAACCTTCACCATAAGGATCTGAGTTAACAGTTTCTGGTGCACTTTCGAGCGCAGAGTTGAACTCAATAATTTCACCAGTGATGGGCATAAACAAATCAGAGACAGTTTTCACAGCTTCAACCGAACCAAAAACTTGCTCAGCATCAACAGTGTCTCCAACGGTATCTACTTCAATAAATACAATGTCTCCGAGTTCGCTTTGAGCAAATTCTGTAACACCTACAGTTGCTACATCTCCTTCGATTTTAACCCACTCGTGGTCTTTTGTGTACAATAGTTCTTCTGGGAAATTCATTATGCTCTATATTTTGCTTCAAACCTAGCTAATTTGCTTGTTAGGCGCAACAATTATGAAGATAGATTCAATAAAAAATTATTATTGATTCAATGTGAACCTTAAACTCAAACCAAATTGTGTATTTGAATTTGGGAACTGATTTGAAATGAATGGTTTATTCGACGTGCGATCGAAAAACAATCGAACTGTAAACTTCTGATTAACAACATAATCGGCTGAAGTTTTAATGGAGATGTTTTGTTGACCTGCAGATAAGATAGGATCGAAAATTGTTTCTCCTTCAATTGGAATTCTCCGTACTATTGTTTTATTAGTTCTCACTGTTATGTCGCAACGGACATTCAGATCGGATTTTATCTTTTTGCTTGAGCCTACAACTTTGAATGGTAATTCTACACCATTAAATATATATCCAGAGCCAATCGTTAGTTCTCGACCGTTCACTTCGGTAATTTGAGAATTTTGAAGGCTTAAGGATAAGTCTCTTGAACGACGCATCTCGACCTTGGTGATAAGGCTGTTTTTCCAGGTCATATCAACATTGATAATTGGACCAAATTGCTCAGAAAGAGAAGCTGTAAGTATGTTCAACTGAGGAATAATATTTCCTGTTTGATCAGTGCTATTAGGATCCTGAAGCGCTAATAGATTTGTTGTAAATGAACCTACATTAAAGGTTGAACGATAAGAGTGACTTAAAGAAATTGTCTTAAAATACTTCTTGAAGAATTCTATACGCGTTAATCCATCATAGGTAATCCTCCAATTTGGTTTTGGTATCCGTTGAAAAAGGTTGAGGTCTTGCGCTGTTGGATCAATACCACCATATGCAGATAGGAAAGAGAACAACAACACATCTTGCTGGGTGCTTCCATAACCTGTAGGATATTGAGTAATCGGATCTAGTTCATTTGCGGTCAATCTTTGTGCAATAGCTCTTCTATTATCTAAAAACTTGTCGAAATTGCCAGAACGGTGAAGTTTGTTGTCTAGCCTCTCGAAAGAAGTTCCCCACGTATTTGTTGTAATACTGAATGTTCCCGTTCTAAGGGAGCTAATTTCCTGAAACTGCTGAGTCGATTCGTTGAATTTGTATATCGTGCTATAATTCTCAGAATAGGTGCGGTTTGCGTTCAAAGCAATCCTCAATCCACCGATAGGCTCAATGGTAGCATTCCAAGTTAAATTTTGGTTTAGCGTTTTGGTGAAGGCATTATTGAAAGTTGTATCGCGTGTTAAAGCTCCGCGCTCTACCATTAACGCTCTAATATCTTGTTGACTTCCAAATAAGAATCCTGTTGTTGGTGTTCCACTTTTCCAATCGCGACCAATGTATTGACTGCTATTAACGAAACCTGGCAACCCTGTTCCGTTAGTTTCGTTGAAGGTGACTGATACATTTTTCAGCATCATCAAAAACTTAGCTGCATTTTCAAGTATGACTGAGAAAGCAGTTTCTTTTTTCTCGGTGGAATCTTTCTTGGCGTCCTTGCCGCTTGGTTTTGCTGGCGTTGGTTTTTTAGCACTTTTCCCTCTCGAATTTCTCTTTTGATTCACCTTTTTCAGGTAAGGAATCTTGTTATACAACTGAGCCATATTCGCTTGACCACTTGTTGTAATTGTTCTTGAGTTTTGGATAGAATTACCGAATGGATTCTGAGCAAATTTATCTGGGTTTGTGGGATCTCGCACAAGAGGAGCAGCTGTCCACCCATAGGTCGAACCATAGGCAACGTTACCTGAAACCCAGTTAATGATTGGGATTTTTGAGAAAGGAATTGTGTAAGCAGCATTCATTGTATGCTGATAATTGGTATTTCTACCTCCATTTCTCAGGTTTGTAATGACGGAATCTCTTTTTGATGCTGTGTTAATTGCACCTTGTTCTTCATCGATACGGCTTTGATTAGTTGCCATGAAATCGATTTGGAGCGATTTTGTCAACGGATATTTTAAATCGTAAACGCGTTGCCAAGTAAACGATTTGAAGAAGGTAGTATCGATTTTCAAAAAGTCGATGTCTGAATTATTACGAAGCTTTTGCGATGTAAAATCTCGAGCGATGTCTGATCGAAAGGCAAGTCGTGAAGGCGCCAATCCGACATTGAAATCTTTAATCAAGTCAAAAGCTTTGGTCTTGCCAAATATCTTTGATTTCTTAAGTGGTTCCCACGATTTTTGTTTTGGGGCGTATGAATATCCAAGTCCTACATCGTAATTTTTAACGTAGGTAAATTCAACTTCAGGCGAGCGTTGGAAATTATCGGCAAAGGCATAGGTTAAATCGAAGTTTTCAATATCCCAGAAATGCATTTTCGTCGCATTCGGACTTTTATTTTTTCTAACGTTGGTGAAGTTGATACTCCGTCGCTTTTGAAATATTTGCGATAATTCTTTTAGTGAATCTCTTGCTCCATCACTTGCTTGATAATCGAGGGCTGTTCTAAATTTAATATCTGGATCTAATGGGTTAAACTGCGGATTACTAACGTTACGACCAAACTCCCAGTACAATGGAATAGATAAATTCCAATCTTTCGGGAAGAATTTGCCTAATTCAAGATTACTGATCACGCTATATGTTGATATGTTTGCTCTTGAACGCTCTAAAGGTTTCTTTTCAATTGAACCGAAGCCGAAAGTAGATTTGCTTCCCGCCAAGGCCACTGTTCCTAAATCGGCAAGTTTCGCAGTTACACGAGCGTTAGCGGCCCATCCGCCGGCTTCGAAATAATCAGAAACGCGCAACTCATTTACCCAAATCTCTGCACAACCAACAGAACCATCATCTGGCCAAGGATTAAATTCGTCGTTTTGAGGATTTCGAATACCAATCATTAAAATCTTAGTACCCGAAATTTGTGGAACACCTACAACGGTTATTCTATTTAGGGGTTGTTCCGGATCTTGAGCATAATAGGGAACATTATTAGCAACGGTTGGATTCGAATTTTTAAGTTGGTTGCGCCTCACTTTTGCATTCGTAAGGGCTTCCATCTTGAAGTCGAAGAGGTTATTCCAAACCTCCTCAGGATTTGAAGTACCATCAGCGCAACGGCGAAGTGGGATTTCGTATTCGTAGTAATTATCTGTAAAATCTGTACCTAGGCGAATGAATGCAGTAAGCTGATTGTCGGGCCACTGGTTATTATTCATGGATTCGGCATGAACTTCCATTTTGATACGCTTGTAGGCACGTAAGTCAAAATTGGTATTCTTGAAGACTGCTCGAGAATCTCCATCTTCAAGGTTACATACTCGAAGTTGCAAAGACTGCTCATTTAACTGCTGAAGATTGGTTGTTGTTACATCAACCTCGCGACGGATATTTGGAGGCAATACGTACCCAACAGGGATTTTATCACCGTTCTCTTCAATGTTTACAGTAGATACTTGGAATTGCGTATTCAAATCGGATCCAAGGAACAATCCAGGTTCCTTTAAGCTATATTCATAACGACGCCATTCTGCACGCACCAATTCTAATCGCGCCAAGCGCACAACAACTTCTTGTTCCCAATTATGAAAGAACATTCGAAAGAAGCGTATGGAACGAAAATCAGAAATAGAACCAACTTTGTTTGTGTAGCTCCTAATTGGAACCCTAAATTGGTACCAGTCAACGTCGATAGAACTACCATTGGCTAACTTTCCAGTTCCGGGGACTTTGTCGATAATGTAGTTCTGGCCAACAACCATATCTTGTGGACGAAGGCTTAACTTGTATTGAAAATATGCTTCGGAAGTACTAAGGGTATTGTCACGATTAATATCCTCGATATTTGGAAGCGGTGTCATTGCTGTTGGATAAGGCTCGATTGGATCCTCCCCCAAGCGAGAATTGTTCTCCAATCCATTGTACAATGTGTAACGCGTTAGTATATCTGCTTCGAGTGCATCCCATTCTGAACTTCTAAAGAAACGGTAGTCGTCAGAAGAAGGATCTGCCTGAGCACGCGCAAAAGCATCAGCATTTAAAACAGATTGAGCTTGTTGAAGGTAATCTTGGAAGAAAACGCGTTCTGAATCATTGGGTAATCCGTCCAAACCAACATCTTGAAGCGGTCTGCTTTCTGGATTATTATCAAAGGCATTTACTAATGGAGGCGCAGTTGGGTGTTTTCCCCAAGTTGTATAGGCAACATTTGTATTATCGGCAGAAATTGGAATACCATTTTCGAAAGATTGTTGTCCATCGCGAAGCACATCTTCTGAAATATTACCAATGTTTAAGTAGAAATCTCCACCTGTTCCGTTGTTTATAGCTGTTCCTGCCGAGGTTCCGTCGGCAAATGGATCCATCATCCAAAACTCAATATAATCGATGTTTGCAGATTCAAAGTCATTTGTTTCTACGCGGCGCATGATACCTCCCCAGCGAGTTTTAGGGCTCTTCAATGACCCGTCGGCATTCATTCCTAAGGCATATAAACCATCGTTTACTACGTAGTTGTAAGGTCCTTTGGTTTTCGGGTTGAAGTGCATATCCAACACAGGCATAATTTGAACCTGTCCGTTTGGCCTTGCTTTATTTGGGAATATTTCAGTTTCAACAATTTGCCTCATGAAGTTATTACTCTGCATGGGAGAATCTTGAATATGTTCAGGTGTTGTGCTTCCGTTTCGTGAAAACAATGGATCAATCGTATACCAATTGATTTTTGCACGGTTAAAGTTGTATTGTTTATCGTCGAAAAGGCTTCCTTCTTTCAACAAACTTGGCTGACCAGCCGGTGTTGATGCAATAAACCAATTACCAAATTGTCGTAAATCAATGGAAGATTCAGCACCCTCAAAATCGTCAATGTAGGATAGACCATCTCTACCAATTACCTTGGAATGTCCGGGGATTAATTTGGCTCCTTCCCAAGATGCCGTAATAGTTGATATTTCTTTGGTTGAATAGAACGGAAGTTTGTCGACCATTCTTGTAAGCCAACGAGAATCTGTTTTGTAGTTCCCGTCTAAGCCTATAATTGTATTTGAGATAGGCTCATCTCCGATATTAATTTTTTGGGTCATCGGGCGCTCACTCAAATTCATGATGGTGCCACCTAATGCAAAGTCTTTTGATATTTTATAATCGAAGTGTGCTCCCATTAAACGCTTACTCTGAATGGCGAAAAGCGTATTTGTTTCGAGTGATATATTAATTGGCGTTTGTGAATTCAAAAGACCTTGATTAATGATTCTCACCCGTCCAAGTGCGTAATCAACTGTATAATCTACGTTTTCAGATAGGGCAACTCCACCAGCGGTAACAACCACCGAACCTTGAGGAACGTTCATCGCGTTTAGCGAAATTTCAGAGCCTGATGCCGATTGATACGAACCCTTCAAATAATAACGGTTATGCTGCGCGTCCAACGCTGCAAGCTGCTGAGTTGTCACATACAATGAGTCAAAGGCATACTTGTTGGCCAAGGTAATTTCGGCAGGAATTTCGAATTTCGACCTTAGAAATTGCCCGAAAGGTTCACGCATCGGGAAAATGATACGGCCTTTGTCAGCTTGAATTGTTTTTCCTTCTATAAAGTCAAAGAAACCATCTGGCTGAGGGTCATTCTGATTATTTAGTCGATCAAGATTGAAAAGCTGTAATAGAATTTTACCATTTATATTTGTCCCTTCGGGGATGATGTTCATTTTAACACTCGTGGCTTGATCTTGATAAAGGATATTGAATTTGAAATTATCGCGACTGATTTGATATCCATTTAACGAATAGATGTTCTTCATCATCAATTCCCAAATAGGCTTTTTTGTGAAGACTTGAGTGCTTTTCAGCATTTTCAATGTTAGAACGCCAGCACCTTGAATATCGGTAGAAAATTCACCAACCTGATATATCTGCTGTCCTTGAGCTGTGTTTACTGTGTATTGGAAAGCAACTCCCAAAACTTCATCCGCGTTGAGCGATTGGTTTAATGAAACGTAACCAAGCAAAGGGTTGAAAACATATTCTGAAGGCGCCAACAAACGTGCATTTTGCAAGTATTCGTAGTCAATTGCAGGAACGTATTGTTGATTCTGATTTAGTATCTCATTAGCCTTTTCTCTAAATAGAGGATATTGAGCAATCAACTGCTGAGACTGCAAGCTGTTATTTTCGTTTCTAGGAAATAATCCAGCGCCAGGTTGAAGCAAGGTTGGGGAAACTGCGCCACCATTGAAATATTCAGGTAAGCCTTCGCCCATATCGGCAAAAGCAGCAATGTTTCTAACGTTTTGAGTTGCGTAGGTTCTATTGGTAATATAAACTTCTACACGAGTAATGTTGAAGGGTGAAGTAACGTTAGGTAAAGTAGACATGGACTGATCATACCTATCCTTGAAAAACTGCGATAAAAAATAGTGCCTATTTGCGTCATAGTTTGACGCCGAAATATCAAATTCTGACGTTTGTGCACCACCTTGAACAGTGATATTCTTTCTGTCGCCCTGTTGTTGCGAGAAAATGGTTGTTGCGGTAAGTCGACCGAATTTTAATTGTGTTTTGATACCCATCAAACTCTGACTTCCGGTTATCAGTGTTCCATTGAGCGGAAGGCTCACGTTACCAGCTTCGATGAGTTGGATAATTTCATCTTCCTTCCCTTCGTATTTGAGGTTAACTTTATTATCGAAATTGAAACCTGTTTCAGTATTATAGTTGGTTTGTAGCTCTATTTTATCTCCAATTTTACCAACGATATTCATTTGAATTTTCTGTTGGAAAGTGAAAGCCCCAACACGTTGTTGACGTATCGGCAAAGCTGGATTTTGAGTTCGGTTAAAGTTTCCTCCAAAAATCAACTCTGCAGAGCCTTGTGGTCTAATATCAATGGTGTTACTGCCAAAAATTGAAGCAAATGCATCGCCTGGAACAGTGATTTTTGGGGCAAATCCTTTTTTCTGCTTTGCAGCATCATCACCAGCAATTCTATCGCGCCAATTTTGACGAATAGCATTCTCAAAATCTCGTTCTTGATACTCAGTGAACGTAAGGTAAGTTGGATTGCGATAACGCATATCTCCCATTTTAGATTCGACATTATAGTCGTTCGTCTCTGGGTCTAATTCGATAGTTGTTTGAACGTTCGATGGATCAGCCAAGAACAATCCATTTGGGTTTGGTGCTAACGGATCTAATTCTTCATCAGTAAATGGGAAAGGCAAAATGCTCGCAGAATCTACCTCTGTAGTGTCGCCAGGACCGGGAAGAATAGACTTTTTTAAGCCATCCAAAGAACTTGGTCTGTTACGAGCACTTAAAACCACAACTATTAGAAATAGGGCGGCAAACGTAAATGAGGTAAATTTAGCGTAGGTTTTCAAACAAAATGTATCTTTTTGAAATCCATAAAGGTTAAGTCCATAGAGCTTAAAGAGTCTTCAACGTTTGTTTGATGAGTTCCTCGACGCTTAAATCTGTACCGGAAGATTTCATCACTTTTTCCATTGCTTTTTCAGCTGCATTTCTGGCAAAGCCTAGTAAAGTGAGTGCTGTTAACGCTTCTGTTCGGGCAGTATTGTGTAACCCCGCAAAAAGTTCTGGACTAACAGAATCCTTGTCAAACTTGCCTTTCAAATCAATAATGATTCTTTGAGCAGTTTTTTCTCCAATTCCTTTTATGTTTTTCAGCATTGATACATTATTGCTTATCACCGCTTCAGCTATTTCAGGTGCACTTAGCGAAGATAAAATCATCCTAGCGGTGCCTGCGCCTACACCTGAGACATTTATCAACAGTCTAAATGTTTCTCTTTCCGACTTAGAGCCGAAGCCATAAAGTACATGCGCATCTTCTCGAACAGCCAAATGAGCATATAAAGTGCAGTCTTCAGTGTTCGGCAATTGTGAATATGTATGCAAAGAAATATGCAATAAGTATCCAACGCCACCGCAATCAATCACTGCATAAGTAGGCGTTTTTTCAACCAATCTTCCTTTAAAGAAATCGTACATAGATTAACTGTGTGCTTGTGCATCAACAACGGCAAGTGTAACCATATTCACAATTTCGCGCACCGAACTGCCTAATTGTAGAACATGAACCGGTTTTTTCATGCCGAGTAAAAGTGGCCCAATAGCCTCAGCACCACCAAGTTCCTGCATTATTTTATAGGCGATATTTCCGGCAGCTAAATTCGGAAAAATCAGCGTATTTACCTTATTATCAACTAAACGTGAGAACGGGAATTGCTCCTTCAACATTTGATTATTCATCGCAAAATTTGCTTGAAGTTCGCCATCAACAATCAAATGCGGATGACGTTCATGCAGAATACGAGTAACTTCGCGCATTTTAATTGCGTCATTGCCTTCAGCAGAACCAAAATTAGAATAAGACAGTAGTGCAATTCTTGGCGTAATATTCAGATTCTTAACTGCTTCGGCCGTTAAAACTGTAATGTCTACCAGTTCTTCAACCGTCGGGTCAATATTAACTGTTGTATCAGAGAAAAACACAGGTCCATTTTTAGTCATCATGATGTATAAGCCAGCAACGCGGCTCACATTTTCGCGAATTCCGATTACCTGCAAAGCGGGACGAACAGTATCTGGGTACTTTCGAGTTAGTCCTGAAATTAATGCATCAGCTTGACCCGTGTGTACGAGCATAGCACCGAAATAGTTTCTCGAGCGCATCATTTGGCGGGATTCGTAAAGCGTTACACCACGACGTTTGCGTTTCTCGAATAACAATTCGCCAAAGTGATTAATTCTCTGCTCTTCAGCTTCTTCTCGAGGATCAATAATTAAAGCGCCGTTTAAGTTAATATTGTGCTCTTCACAGATTTCCTTGATTTTAGACTTATTGCCCAATAGGATTGGATGAGCGATTCCGTCATTATATACAACTTGAGCCGCTTTCAAGATTTTGTAATTGTCAGCTTCTGCAAAAACTACCTTTTTAGGGTTGGTCTTCGCACGATTGCTAACGCGATCCATAAGCTTATTGTCGTTACCCATGCGACGAAGAAGCTCAATTTTGTATGCCTCCATATCCTCAATAGGTTGAAGAGCAACACCTGAATCCATTGCTGCTTGAGCAACAGCAGGCGCAACACAGGTAATTAAGCGAGGATCTAGGGGTTTAGGAATGATATAATCGGTTCCAAACTGCAGATTTACTTTGTTGTAAGCCATGTTAACTTGCTCTGGGACAGGTTGTTTGGCGAGTTCGGCAATAGCATAAACAGCTGCCAATTTCATTTCTTCATTGATGCTTGTGGCCCGAACATCAAGCGCTCCGCGGAAAATAAAAGGGAAGCCAAGAACGTTATTTACTTGATTCGGAAAATCTGAGCGACCCGTAGCAAGAATAATATCCTCGCGGGATGCAACTGCATCAGCATATGGAATTTCAGGGTCAGGATTGGCAAGGGCGAAAACAATAGGCTTAGGCCCCATGCTGCGAATCATATCTTGATTCACAATATTGCCTTTCGATAAGCCAACAAAAACATCGGCATTCACAAAAGCGTCGGTAAGTGTTCTGGCATTTGTTTCAATCGCAAAAAACTGCTTTTGGGCATCTAAACCTTCTCTACCTGAGTAAATTACACCAGTAGAATCGCACATCATCAGGTTTTCTTTTTTTACACCTAACTGTAGATACAATTTTGCACATGAAATTGCCGAAGCTCCAGCACCATTAAAAACTACTTTAACCTCTCCTATTTTCTTCCCGTTAATTTCGAGGGCATTCAAAAGTGCTGATCCAGTGATGATTGCGGTTCCATGCTGGTCGTCGTGCATCACTGGGATATTAAGCTCCGCTTTTAAACGACGCTCAATTTCGAAGCATTCCGGAGCTTTAATATCCTCAAGATTAATTCCTCCAAAAGTTGGTGAAATTGCCTTGACAGTATTAACAAATAGATCAATATCAGAGGCATCAACCTCAATATCAAACACATCGATATCGGCGAATATTTTAAATAGAACGCCTTTGCCTTCCATGACTGGTTTTGAAGCTTCAGGACCTATATTTCCTAAACCCAAAACTGCTGTACCGTTTGAAATTACTGCTACCAAATTGCCTTTGGCAGTATATTTATAAACTAAAGACGGATCTCTCTCAATTTCCAAACAAGGTTCTGCAACACCTGGCGAATATGCCATAGAAAGGTCACGTTGCGTTGATGTTGGCTTGCTTGAAATAACTTCGATTTTGCCGGGGCGACCATTTGCATGGTAATCTAGTGCCTGATTCTTTTTGTATTCGTCCATAATTGGCTGAAAAACATCTACTTATATTGATCCTAAATTTATTTTCAAGGGGCAAAAGTAATAGAAATAGAGCTATTAAATTGCTTTGAAGCGTTTGTATTATCAACAAACTCTAGTGATTTTCAATCAATCATTTTTTGTAGGTTTGATTTTGTTAATTCTAAATAGTGTCTGTCCACAGAGTCAAGAGTTTGAACTATAGAGTCAAGAGTTTGAACTATAGAGTCAGGAGTTTGAACTATAGAGGTTTCTGATTAGGCGCACGAAGGCCGAAAAAGCGCAGTTTACTTTTGTAAATGAGCTTTTTTCGGACTAGTGCAACGACATCAGGAGACAGACAGACTCTAAATAGTGACTGTTAACAGAGTCAGGAGTTTGAACTATAGAGGTTTCTGATTAGGCGCACGAAGGCCGAAAAAGCGCAGTTTACTTTTGTAAATGAGCATTTTTCGGACTAGTGCAACGACATCAGGAGACTCTATAGACAGACTCTAAATAGTAAATAATGAAAAATTCAGCGTAATCTTGATGCAAGGATATTTGATGATACTCAATTAAATTCATGCATTAAAAATGAATAATTCAGCTAGAGATGCCTTATTTAAAAGGAATTTAACGTTTTTGAGTAAACCCTAAATATGAAACAAAATATAGTTGTGCTTTCAGGTGCTGGGGTAAGTGCCGAGAGTGGACTGAAGACTTTTCGCGATAGTGATGGATTGTGGGAAGAATATTCGATTATGGAAGTAGCAACACCAGAAGCTTGGGAGCGAAATCCAGAATTGGTGTTGAAATTTTACAATGAACGACGTACTCAAATGCGCTCTGCTAAACCAAATGCGGCGCACATCGCTTTAGCAAAGCTTGAGGAATATTTTAACGTCGCTATTGTCACCCAAAATGTTGATGATTTGCATGAACGAGGTGGTTCAACAAAAGTCTTGCACCTTCATGGTGAGCTAAATCAATCTCGAAGTGTTAAGCATCCACGATTTGTTTATGAGATCGAAGGCAATGAAATTAACATGGGTGATACCTGCGAACGCGGTTCTCAATTGCGACCAAATATTGTTTGGTTTGGCGAAGAAGTACCAATGATTACTCCTGCTATTCAGTTAATTACAAAGGCCAATATTATTCTAGTTATTGGTACGTCCTTGAATGTTTACCCAGCTGCAGGATTACTTTATCATGCTCCTTATGGATCTCGTAAATACCTTATTGATCCCGCTGAAAATGATGGCAGTGTCATCTACAAACTAGAGCATATCCGGGTAAATGCTGGAGTTGCTGTTCCTAGATTAGTAGATCAACTTATTCACGAAATCACATCCGCCGATTAGGCGAGAATTTAATAAACATCGATAATCGACTGAAATACAGCGTCTTGTTTCTCTCGAAAGCGATCTTCGGCAATGCGTCCTGCACGTTGATATCCACCCATATAATATCTCTGAAACCATGGAAACACAGAGACAAAGGAGTTTAGTAGTCCATAATTAACCGCTGTATTGATTCCTAAAAAGAGAAATCCGCCTGTTAGCAAGAGCGAATTAATTCCATTCTTTACGTCACCGGCATAAAACTGACCTGCACCAGGCAAGAAAATACTGAGGATTTTAGCCGTTTTGGGATTCGGATGCTTTATATTCTGAACCACATTGAATAAGCTATCAATTTGGTTTCGCTTATTAACATCACTTTCTGGTAAAGCACTTTTAAATGCAAGTCGACTCTCGTTGAATTCTAACTCTGAATAATAAGCCACTCCTAAAAGGAAGTATTTATATTTAAGACTACTGTCGGGAAGTTCATCGCTTATATCGAACAAATCGATCATAGCAAGCTTGGTTTTTCGCAATGCCAATAAGCCAGAACATTTTCTTAACGTGTAATACGATTTTTCAGCAAAGTCGTTAGAAGTAACCGAAGCGCGATGATAGAATTTTGAAGCACCTTCAATATCACCTTTCGATAATCGTATTCGAGCAAGATGATCTAAGGTGATAACAGCATATTTTCCATCACCAAAGTATAGCACGCGCTCAAATGCTAGACTAGCTGTTTCGAAGTTTGATAAGGCATACTGCTCTAATCCGAACTGGTAAGTTTCATCCAGATTTTGAGCAAACGTACCATTCGCGTTAAAACTAAGGAACCAGATAAAAAGCGCCGTCAATTTTTTGATCGAGCTTATCCATTTTCCTTTTGTTGTAACGTTTTGCTGAGCTGTATGAGCCATAAATATTGCCTAAATAAAAGCCTGTAGCGATGGTTCCGTAAACCCATCCATAAGCGCTTTTGGTGCCTTTAATTGTAAAACCTCTGTATGCTTGAAACCCCGTAACCCCGATGGTTAGCATGCTAATAAGTGCATCTTTCCAGTCTCCAGTATAGAATCTTCCTGTTCCTGGAACAACGGCCGACATTGCCATAGCTAATCCTGGAGATTTGTGTTTCATGTGAATTCCTTCGGCGCTTAATTCGCGAAGCGGTACTTGACTTTCTGCTGGAAGACCTGCCAGGTATGCTTCTGAACCTTTAAAATCGTGATCCAATAAAAATGTAAATGCTTGGTAGCGCTGTCTTTTATTTTCTGGCAATGATTGATTACTGCTTAAAAAGCTTTTTGCCGCGTCTATCTTCTTATCGGCTAGAAGATTGTATGTATAAAAATCTGAGAAAGGGTAGTACAATTTGCTTGTTTCAGGAAAAAATGTCTGAATGCGTTTGGTTGCAACTGTGTACTGCTTGTTTAAGGTGTAACTTCGGATGAGTTTAGCTTTGAGGCTGTCATCAGTTTTGTCTACAAATATTAATCGTTCTATTTCTATAGCTGATAGATCATATTGACCGGTGCGAAATAAATATTCTGCGAACTCGCGAGAATTAGCGTTGTCGTATAGATTTTGAGAAATCGAGGTACTCGAAAGTGCGAGGAGAAATAAAAGTAAAGAAATCCGGAACTGTGTTAACATCAGGGATTGTCGATGAGGAGGCCTTGTTCCACATCTATTTCGTAGTTAGTTGGACTTAGACCATTACAACGTTGCAAACGATCTAAGGTGGCTAATATGCCAATGATTGGTCCTTTCTTTTTAACTGCCAACATGCCATACTCGGAGCAGGAGGGTGAGAAAGTGCATTTATTGTTATCTTGAGATGAAACAGCAAATTTGTAAAACAAAAATAAACCAGAGAACAAATATTGAACTTCGTTGGTGTTGTTTTTTGCAAACGCAAATTCCTTGTGCTCATGAGGTTTCATAAAGCTTTGGCGCACTTCGTCTTTTACAAACGATTGTGCACCACCGCTGAAGCTACCTAGCAGAAGGAATAACGAAATTATAGAGCGCATCATCATTTAATTCGTTTATTCGGAGGTTTTTAAATGTGGAAATCTTGGTTTCCTTTCCTCCAACTTTGTAAAGGATTTCCAGAACCTCCGCAGGAAATTCCACCCCAGAGTTTTTTATAAATCCTTTGAATATTTGCTTTTTAACGAGTTCGTCTTTGGGTGTATAAAATGCCACCCCTCCAAGTTTACCACTCTTTTTGGAAACTATAATTTTACCCAAGGCTTTTGCTAATTTTTTATCGGGCAGCCATGTAGTTAAAACCATATCAGCTTCTCGTTCAACTTTATCCAATCTATAGGACGATTTCTCCAAACCAAAGTTGTCGAGATTATTCTGTAAAGCAA
>Ga0209702_10002295_pt1 | contig 33872 bp, 32 predicted proteins | sample FRY01_FD_187210 | JGI IMG/M metagenome (GOLD analysis project Ga0209702, IMG submission 187210) | Freshwater microbial communities from Lake Fryxell liftoff mats and glacier meltwater in Antarctica - FRY-01 (SPAdes) (version 2) | ecosystem: Environmental > Aquatic > Freshwater > Ice > Glacier...
AGGGGCCGCTCGACATCCACGCCAAAGTTTCGCGCGATCTTACCCATTGGACCGATCTCGGTTATCCCGTGCCGACACTGCCAACCGGGCGCGTCGGAGAGTGGGACGCCGGCATGGTTTACGGCTGCAGCAACATCCTCGTGATCGACGACGAAATTCGCTACTACTACGCCGGATACAATCTGGGCCACTACACCGGCCGCCCCTGGGGCAGCGTGCCGCATCAGATAATGGGAGTAGGCTTGGCGACGATGCGTCTGGACGGCTTCGCCTCGCTGCACGCCGAAACTGCCGGAACTGTCACCACCAAACAGTTCACCTTCTCCGGCCAGCGTTTGGAGATCAACGCCGATGCAGTTGAGGGATCAATCCGGATTGAAATCCACGATGCTGAAGGCGCGCCCCTGAAGGGCTTTGTCAGTGAACCGATTCAAGGGGACGACCTGCGCCATGCGGTGACCTGGAAAGGCGGCACCAAGCTGAGCGATCTGGCCGGTCAAACAATCCGATTGCGGTTTCATCTGGAGAAAGCCCACCTCTATGCTTTCCAGTTTCGCGATTAGTGCGAATGCGTTGTGCAGCGATAATGTCGTCCCGAAGCCTGCCAAACGTCCAACGGCCGCTGAACTGCGTGCTGAGGCGGCGAAACTGGCCGTCAGGATTCCCAGTTCCGCTGATGGCGTCGGCCCAAATCTGGTAGCCTGCGGCGGAGAGATGCACGGAATCGGGCGAGATCTCCTTCTGTGTGTCGCGGCGCGGATTATCGATGGGCTTCTCACCGCGCGGGAAGACGGCCAGCAGGAGGATTTTAGCCTGCGGTTGTTTTTCGCGGATGGTTTCGACGATGCGGGTGACGCCTTGGGCAATGCCTTCCGCCGGATCGCTGCCGGAGTTATTGGTGCCGATCATGAGCACGCCGCCTTTGGCTTGATGCCATTGAGTTCGCCGTTTTGAATGCGCCAGAGCACATGCTGGGTGCGGTCGCCACCGATGCCGAAATTTGCGGGCGTGTCGGCACCAAAGGCCTTGTCCCAGATGTCTTTTGAGCGGCGCCAGCCTTCGGTGATCGAGTCACCGAGGAAGACAATCTGCGCCTTGCCCTCTTTGGCGGTGCCCAGGAACCTTTCATGGGTGGCGATAAAGCCCGCGCTCGATTGACCGTCGGGCGCTAGCTTCGGCGCGGCCACATCCGGTGCCTGGGGCGGCAATAGGACTGCTGGTGCGGCTGGTATAGCGGCAGGCGCGGTCGTTTGCGCCTGAAGGGTGACGGTGGCGAAAAGAATGAAGGTGAGCGCGGCAGGAAGGGCTTTCATGCGTGCGGATTCTGAATGTCCTGGGAACTGGTGGCAATGCAGAAGAATGGTCCCTCGCGACGCAGTTACGCGATCATCGCCTTCTCAGGGCCGGTATGAAGACGTCATAAAGCTCCGCTAATAACCTCTGCGTCAGCCAGATTTTCCCCACTGCCAAGGCAAGCGGCATCGTGACTCGCCATCGGGTCGTGGTTGTTTTGAACGCGCAACGACCATCACGCGGAGAGAAGGTGGAGCCTCTTTCCCTTACGCTGCCGGGCGGTATCGCCGTGCAGGCCCGTAGTCGGGTATTCCAGCCAGTTCGGGCGGCATGGGCACCTTGTTCTTTCGTCCGTAGCCTTGTTGTCCCTTCGCTGCATCCGGCACATTGGAGAAGGCGGCCCACCAGACTTTTCGATCCGGCATAAGGATGCCGTATTCGAGCAGAGCGAGCCATCGAGATAGATGGGGCGGGCGAAGAACATCGTGCCCTCATGTGCCGCGACATAGGCTTCCATCTTCCGGTAGAGCTTGCCTTCGTCGGTCCAGCCTCGATTCAGGGAGCGGAGTTGGAGCGGATTCCCCTTCATACTTTATCCTTCAAACTTCATCCTTTAGACGGCCCTTTGTCATAGCTCGCACCGAAGACTTCCTCCGTGTGTTCATTCGAAAACTGGAAGACTCCGATGCGGCGCGCCACAATTGTCCATGACTATCAAATCCTCATTGCCTCCGTGCAGCAGCAGCGGCTAGGTGTCCGGAAAGTGTGGTGACGAAACTATTCAAACTCGTCATATCGTCAGCGGATGAAAATTTCCCATCCACGATAGCCGATCTCGGCGTCGCTAGTGCCGCAGCGGCAGTATAAATTTGCTCCTGAATCATCTTTTTGCAGAGCAAATGGTAGCGCTCCAGATACGACACGTTTTGAAATTCCGGAAATACTTGAAAGTGAGGCGAGTTATCTCTCACCGGTGAGTTTGATCCCGGAGCATCCTCCACCAGTATCAGCCAGCCAAGAAACGGGCGCGGAATGTCTCCAAAGGCGCGTTCCCGGTAGGCCGTCCAGAAATCGTGCGCAGTGCCAATAGCTTCCTCTGCACGGTTGTTGCAATTGTTGCCAAAGGATGGGCCGACTTGGGATTTGAATTCCAAAGCTGCGATCAATGTCTGCCCATCTAGAATCACCATGTCCCAAAGTTTGGTCGGGCGGAAAAACCCCGGTAGTGTGAGTGCCTTACGTTGCAGATGAATGGTGGCCGCTTTCAGCCCATTTCCCCGCGTGAGGTCTTCCACCAGCGATAGAAATCCATCCATATTCTTTCCCGATGTCACGGACGACCGTTCGCCTTGGTCGGCCTTGCCGGAGGCAATTTGCTTGGTCCTAGCCGCATGGCGGCCTGACCAAAAGCCTTTCACTGCTTGCTTCGTTTTCGCTTCGTAGTTGGCGAGATAAAGTCCCATTTTAGTCAGTTAGGTAAAGTTGTTCTGCTGCGGTAAGTCGATAAACCTGCGACACCAATACTTGCATTGCGGCAGCATCCCCTGCCGCCGCAGCCCTGGAAAACGCACGTTGACATTCACTGGAAATCTCACCCCACAGCGGCAACCGAATCCGCCGCAAATATTGGGCTTGAAAGCGAAGACATCCCCCTCGCATTTTTGTGGAATAGGCCCTCACAAACAGCCGTGCTATTCCAGCGAGCAACACCGCTTGCAACGCTTGCAGCGGCCAATCACGGGACAGCAGGAAATAGAGATTATGGTGTGGGTAAAGCCCCCCATTTTCCAGCACAATGTTCGCCTCGCCCTTGATGTCCGGGATCAGGAGCTTCGGCGTGCGGGCCAGGGATGGCGTGATGCGATCAATCGTCCGATACCACGAACCATTGGCCCGCTGCGCACAGTGCCGTTTCATCAGAGCGGCCTCATGGCTTTTGATGTAGGCTGCGAAACGCGGATAGCGTTTGAAATCCGCCAGCGAGCCGTCTTCCTCAAATGGATTCACCACCCCCAGCCCACGCCATTCCACAGAGCCGTTTAAGATGTCGCGCGTCATTGCTAGAGGCAGCTTGCGTTCATCTTCCACATCCAGTTCAGCCATCGGCCCAATGTAAATTTTATCCGCTCCCGTAGCCACGCCGATCCCCACCGTGCAGCCCGCTTCTTCCAGCGCAGGAAACTCCGCCTCTAGCCGTCGCACCAATGCTAGCGATGGTTGCGCATCGGCCTCCAGCAGCCACGGATCGCTGCCTTGAGCCACCGCAGCCAGTTCTGTGACCGTGCCATTGAACATCTCCACAGGTCCCACCAGCACATCATGCAAATGGCCCAATGCAGCCACGGAAATTTCTGGCCGGTAAGCGATTCTAGCCTTAGCCGCTCCGCCACCCCGCTGAATCACCGTGATAGCAGGATAGGCAATCACCTCCGACTGAAATGCCGCCGTGCCCACCATATCCACATAATACCGCAACGAGAAACCCCGCGAAATCATCTCCCGCAACGGCCCGCCGTAGCGATTCTTCATCCACCGATCCGAGCAAATGAACCCTAACTGACCCTCCGCCTTCAGCAGTTGCAACGACCGCTCCATAAACGGCACATACAAATCCGCCCGATCATACAGCGTGGCATACCGCTGCCGATACGCCGCTAGCAACTCCGCAGGGATAATCTCCTGCCGGACATACGGCGGATTCCCGACCACAAAATCAAACCCCATTGGAAAATTCTCCAGCAGGAAATCCCCATTCACCAGCCACGCCCCCGCCAATTCCTCGGCATCATTTTTTGAAAATTCAGCCTCCGCCAGCATCGCCAAAAGCTTCACCCTCGTCCTCGCAAACGATTCCCCATGCAACTCCACCCCCCGCACTGCGTCCCTCAAATCACCTGCCACCAATCCGTCCCGCCCAGCCACCACCAACAGTCGAGCCACCGCCCGCAATAGAAAATCCCCCGCGCCAAACGAAGGCTCCAGCAGCCGATAACGCTCCAGCGGCCGATCCACCGTATAGCACATCAGATCCAACATAAAATCCACCACCTCCACCCGCGTAAACACTGCCCCCCGTTCCGCCCCCGAGGCCATCTTGAGCCGATTCACAGCCCCGCCTAGAAACTCCTCTACAGCGAAGAGTTCCGGCATCGCAAGGTTCATTGGGTAAGCGGCTGACATCACCACTATACTGAAAGATTCCCGAAGAACGGCAATCAGTTTTCTGGCTCAACCAAATGATGATTCGCGTGGCAAAGCAACCGTGCGCTTCCGTCGAGCAGGCCCGTAGTCGGGTATTCCAGCGAGTTCGGGGGGCATGGGCACCTTGTTCTTTCGGCTATAGGCTTGTTGTTGCTTCGCTGCATCCGGCACATTGGAAAAGGTGGCCCAACAGACTTTCCGATCCGGCATGAGGGGGCCACTCCAATTTGACCACAAAGAACGCAGAGTTCACAAAGATCGGTATAGGGCCTCAGCATCCGACACCCCATCTTTCTCTGTGCTCTTTGCGTTCTTTGTGGTTACAAATTCGGTCTCCATCTTCCGGCAGAGCTTGCCCTCGTCGGTCCAGCCTCGATTCAGGGAGCGGAGTTGGGGAAAGAGGTTCCAATCCCCGCCACAACCCGCGCCGTGACAGATGAAATGCCCTTTGGCTGTCCTGAGCTACAGCCGCTCCTCCAGACGTCGGATCTCCTGCTCAATGGCTGGAATGTCTTGTGCTTCGATGTGCTGGATGAGGCGATTGATGCGGTCGCGGGCTGGGTCCAGGTAGTTTTGGACATAGTCGCGGTGGGTTTCATCCATCATGCCTTCAGAGTGGAGCTGTTCTACTTTCTGGATGTAGGACTTGGAGACGGAATCAAGGTGCTCGGTGAGCTTGTGTAGCCAGCTTTTGAGGTTCTGCTGGAGTTCGGTTTGGGTGCGGTAGGATGTGGACATGCTGGAGTTCGTTGGATGTGTATTTGAGTTAGAAGCGGATGGAGCAGCTTGCGGTGCCGCCTGCACATTGATGAAGCGCACGGCGTCTTTAAAGCCGTCTTCGTAGCCGGAGTAGGCTTGCTGGAGTCGGCTCTCGGCACCTGGGAGCCAGGTGCCGGGCTTGAAGAGTTGCTTGAAGGCGTGGACGGCTAGCCGCTTGTTCTTCGACTGGCCGTCGGCTTTGCCGATGTCGTAGGCTTCTTGGTAATCGTTCTCCAGCATGGCTTGGGTTTGGTGATTGACTTCGGGTCAACGGGCGGGCATCAAGGCTGATCTCCTTTTCCTTTCGGGCGCTTGCGGCTGGCTCTCTTGGCTGCCAGTGGTGGCAGGCTCTTGATGGCTTGGTCGAAATCATCCGGCTGGGCAGCCTCCAGCGTGAGCCGCTGCTGATGGGAGGCGTCATACTGTTTTCCGGCGTGATCGGCGGCCAGTTCATGCGAGATCCGCCCGGCGTGGGTAAGGATGTCGCGGTCGTTGATCGTCATGAAGCTGTCCAGCTTGCTGATCCAGTCGGCCATGCGCATCGGGACGCGGCGCATGGACTGACCCGTGGCGAAGACGAGGTATTGCTCCACCAGATTGTTTAGGGCGGCTAGTTCGTTCTCCCCGAGGTAGTTCTTGGCGATGGTCACGTCCTCCTTCCGCACCTTGGCTCCGCGCCAGTTCGTCAGCCCCATGTGTGGCTTGCGGCTGTCGAAGCGGCTCACGATAATCTCTGCTGCCGTCTGGCCGGTGATGGCCCAGTGCAGCTTGTTCTGCACCGTTTTGAAGAACGTGAGGCTCGCGTCGGTCGTCGGGTCATAGTCCAGGCTGGTGGCGTAGATGTCCGTGATCTTCTGGTAGAAGCGTCGCTCGGAGGTCCGAATGTCCTGGATGCGACGGAGCAGTTCCTCGAAGTAGTCGAAGGGCAGGTCGGGGTTTTTCAGCCGCTCATCATCCAGCACGAAGCCCTTCACGATATACTCCCGCAGCTGCTGCGTGGCCCAGATGCGGAACTGCGTGGCCACGGCACTCTTGACGCGATAGCCGACGGACAGGATCGCATCCAGGTTGAAGAACTTTGTGCGATAGCCCTTGCCGTCGCTGGCAGTCGTCAAGGATTCCTTGACGACTGAATCAGCGGCCAATTCGCCTTCCTGGAAGATGTTTTGCAAATGCAGGCTGATGTTCTGTTTCGTGGTCCCAAACAACTCCGCCATGAGCTGCTGCGTCAACCACACGGTCTCGCGCTCAAAGCGCACATCCAGGCGGATTCGGCCATCCTGGCTCTGGTAGATCAGCAGTTGGGATTCGGGTGGTTCTTCACTCATCGTGTGGCTGGAATTTTATAAGTGGCCTTCAGAGAACCATGGTCGCTCAACGCATGCCACAGATCGAGATAGCGCGAAGTTCGAGCCTCCACGCCGCCATACAGACTGAGGCACAGAAACCAATGCGGTATAGCTGGACTGGAGACCTCTCTTTCGCCAAACCAACCGCAAAGCGTTCAAGCACGTCAAACATCCGATACCGTTCAGCGGGTCAGGAAGAGGCCTCATGGTTTTGTGTTTGAAATGGACACGTCCGCCAGCTGTTTTAGAGATCTCTCAAAAGAGATTATCAACAAATCATATAGCCTGTCACCCGACTCCGTTTGACCATCGATTACCAAAGCTGGCGCAACGAATCGAGGTAAATGCTCCTGTTTGAAGCGATTGTATTCGCAGATCCTGTATACATGTATCTTGAACGCTGAAAATAGCTTGTTCACTATCTCCCGTTCACGAGCCTTGAAATCAAGGGTTTGCCCAACGGCAGGTCGTGTATCGTGAAGCTCTCGAAGGCTGTCTAGCCATCGCCAGAAAGTGTCATCACCATAAGCAACGCAAGCATCAGCTAGTTTTTGATATGACCGATAAATTTTTTCATCATTTTTCGTCTCGTTATGCTGCACGGAAGCAGCCCAACACCACTTGGGATCGTCATCTCGAGGTGATTCGAACGTGACCAATTCTTGCAAAAGCCCCGTTGTTTTAATGATCGCGCGGAGTGCGCTCGCTGCATCGAGTCGAGACTCAACATATTCACTCGATTCAATCGCCTGCTTTAATTCGGAGAGGCAGAGGGATACGTTTCGCAGGGATGTGAGGGATCTGCATTGCTCTACAGCTTTTCGGATCAAATTGTGGTCCCTCACGGACTCAGACAGGGAATTCATTCGATGATCGAGTTCAGCAAGTTCAGCTAACTGGCTTTCAATGTGAGCCACTAAAATAACGGAATCCGCCGATGAATCTAGGCTTACTATGATTCGGTCAAGATCACTATTCAATTTTGGATAAGCGCTAAGCACCCCACCAAACTCAAGGGCCAGGGCGCGAAGCTGGGCCAGTCCATGGGCAACGCCTTGGTTCTGCAGGCGTGGAAGGTAGTCTGGGTCCGCGCTCATTTATAAGGAAGTGAAGGTGTTAAGTTCGGCCAAGGCGTCAGCTACTAGCCAGCTGGCATAACTGATTGGATCGACGTATGAGCCGTCCGCGGTGCGGACAGGCGTTGCAGTTCTCGGAGCCCATCCATCATGCATGAAATATGGATTTCGAAGAGCAAATTTGACGTTGTGGATCGCATGTTGAGGGTCTGGGGCCGTTCGCAGGTCATCCCCTCCAAAACTTTCCATATACCTGATTGCATCTTCAATATTGATCCATTCGGTTCCACAATCTCTTATTTCCTTGTTGTCCTGCCTGCTCCACTCGGGATTTGAAATGAACCTAAAATGATAAGACAATTCAATGAGCCGTTTAAGGTTCGTGATTGTTCTGGCATGCGCTTGCTCGGCTGGAGAGTTTGCCTCTTCTGTCATAAGATGCTTTGCTTCCGTGAGGATGCTCGTCGCTGTTCGGAGTCCTGCGGCTCCCAAGGCACCCTCAAGAATCGCATTCGTCTTGGGTTTTGTTTTTGCTGACGCCGGGATGAGATCAATGAATGCTTCAAGAGCCGTCAGATCGGTCAACTGGCGTTCAACACGTTCAGCCAACAAGCTGTAGTCAAATCCATCTTGCTCGTGAAGCAGCGCGTCGAGTTCGGCTTTGGCGCGGGGAAACTTGGCAAGAGTGCTGCTGAACTCCACCGCAAGTGTGCGGAGCTGAAACAAGCCTTGAGCATTGCCTTGGGCTTGCAGGTTTTGAAGATAGCTTGGGTCTGAACTCATGGTTGGGCCTATTGGAAGTTGTTTGGATCGCAATCCAGCACATCGGCGAGTGTTACTGTAGGCCTACGGGCGTAGGTCCGAGCTGTTAATGCTGCCTCACTAGGTAGCGCGAGAAAACGCTGGATCGAGGGGGCGTGATACGTTTTCCGCAAGGCAGTAATGCGGGCAGACACTTTGCCGCCATCCCACGGGGCGAGAATGAACCGCTGATTCCGATCCAGTTTCCCGCCGCCTTCGTTGAGAATAGCTTGGAAGCTGCCGAGGGGGATGGACATGGCGTCATCGTTGTCGTTGCCCATGAGGTAGCGGCAATCGCTGGTGTTGTTCAAGCGCATGGCAAGGCGGAGGGCGTAGTTGTTGTCGCGATCACCGGATTCGATGGGCACGTCTTGATAGGTCTGGGTGCTGAGGATGAGGTGGACGCCGAACTTCCGGCCTTCCTTGGCGATCTCGGCGAGGAAGTGACAGTGCTGGCTGCGCTCGTCGCGGTCGGGGAACAGGGTGGGGCTTTTGAGCTTGTGGAATTCGTCGGCGATGGTGACGAGGGCGGGCATGGGCTGGCCGCTGACGCGGCGGTAATCGTGGATGCTGGCGACTTCGCAGGCGTGGGCTTTGCGGCACTGGCTGAAGAGGAGCACGCGGCGCTCCATGTCGTCGAGGATGGCGCGGAAGATGTGGGCGGGGCGCGGGGTATCGGGGCCGCAGTGGCACAGCTCGACGTGGGGCAGGGTGCTGAAGAGATCGAACTCGGTGCCGCCCATGTCCACGAGGACGAGGCGCAGGGCATCGGGCGAGGCGGATTCGCAGGCGGAGAGGATGAGGTTTTTCAGGAAGGAGGATTTTCCGCTGCCGGTGCCGCCGCCAATGAGGGCGTGGTAGCAGCCGGAGCGCGGGCCGAGGCGGAAATGCACGGGCGTGGCTCCCTGATGGCCGATGATGACGCTGAGGGCGTCCTCCGGCAGCGTGCATGCGGCGGACTGGCTCTGGAGGTGGGACTGGATGCTGTGGCTGAGGGCGCGGAGTTGATCAGCGGGGAGGCCAGGGCGGAAGCCGAACTGTTTGAAGAGCCGGAAGTGCTCGGGGAATTGCGCAGCGGCATCAAGCTGGGTGCCCTGCACCTGAAGGCGGATGGCGCGGGCGGTGGCTTGCTGGAAGGCGGGTAGGAGTGTCTCGCGGGTGTGGCTGGGCAGGGTGATAGCGCGGTCGGGGGCGTGAAGGACGATGGGCACGATGCCGACGCGCGGCCCGTGCTGGCAGAGGTGAAGGACGCTGCGCCAGAGGGTGTCGAGGTGCGTGGCGAGTTCGATGAGATCGGTAATGAGAAGCAAGTGGAACGGTCCGGCTCCGGCGATCTGCTGGGCGTAGGTGGTCCAGTCGCCAAGCTGCGCGGCAGCGAGCAAGCTGTCGCGCTGATGGGCGAGGGCGAGGAGTTCATCGAGCCGCTGGCCGAGCGCGCGTCGGTCGTGATGGATGCCGCCGAGGGGTTGCTCGGTGCGGGCGAGCAGGCCCTTGAGCACATCGTAGCCGCAGGGTGCGGTGGCGATGATCTCGCAGCGGACGGCGACGTGTGAACCTATCGCGGTGTAGCGGTCAAGGAACTGGAGGGCGATGGCTTCGGCGAGATTCTCGGCAAGCGGCTGGCCATCGGGTGTGTGGGTGAGGACGATGGTGGCGGGCGCCTCGCACGGGATGCACGCAAGCTGTGGCGGCACCGCCTTCGGCAGGTGGCCGAGGGTGAGGTGCTTGGCTGGTGGTGTGGTGGCTGACGGCATTTCAGTTAGTTTGTAACGGCGTGACGAACTTGTCGAGCATGAGGAGGGAATCCATCTTGTTGACTAGGTGAGGTATTCGGATTCGAGTTCGGCGGTCTTCATGCCGCTGCCGTTGTCCTGGACGGTGATGGGGGCGTCGGTGAGGATGTTGGGGACGCTGACTTGGACCTCCGTGGCCTCGGCATCCCAGGCGTTGTCGATGAGTTCCTTCAGCGCCTTCTCGCTGGAGGTGTAGTTCTCGCCGAGGACTTGGGTGAGGCGGGGATCGACGCGGAAGTGGGCGGTGGGCATGGGGGTGCCGAAATATTGAATTCACTCCTCTATTGGACTCCAAACCCGCTCAAACCCAAAGCCCGCGAAGTGCTTCTGATTCGCCGTGGCGAAGTGCGTGACGCCGTGGTGGCGGAGGGTGAGGGCGAGGCGGGCGTCGATGATGTGGCGGAATCCGGTGGTGGTCTTGGCGGCCCAGTTCCAGAGAGGTTTGGCGACATCAGACTCGTAGTCGCCGAACTCCCAGGTGGGATTGGCGCGGAGGGCATCGCAGAAGGTGGTGGCTTCCTTGGCTGTTTTGGGCTTTTTGAAGACGGCGGGATTGCGGAGCTGCATGTAAAGCTCCACGAGGACGAGGCCGCAGAGAAGGAAGCGACTATCGCCGCTGGTCTCTTCGTCAAAGAAGCGACGGGCGGCTTCGTGGTGCGGCGAGTCGGGATTGGCCGCGTAGAGGAAGAGATTGGTATCGGCGAAGAGGATCATGAGGCGGTGCGCTCAAAAATGGCGTCAGCCTCGGGCCGCAGGCTGGCGGGATCGGCAAGGAAATCACCGCCGCAATCGAGGGTGGGGAAACGCCAGACGTTTTTGGGCTTGGGGCCTTCGGGAAAGCGCGTGACGAAATGCTCGGCAGCCTTGCGCATGACCTCGGAGAACGACCAATCTTGGCGCTCAGCGACCTCTTTCAGGCGCTGGTAAAGCGGCTCGGGAAACTGGATTTGAGTGCGCTTCATGATGCGCTTTTTACATCATGTGAATTTCAATGTCAATTTGATGGCATGAACGGATTCACGACCACCACGCCATCGTAGTCCCGACCGTGGTTGAGGTCTTCACTGCGGAGTTGGTGGCTACGGGCCGCTTTGCGAAGGCCCTGACTGCCTCAGACAACTCCTCGGGGACTTGAATCTGAGTCTTGGTCATGCTGGGGATTTGTGGAGAAGTGGACATTGCCCTCCCTCTCCAAAGTTCCAGTAGCTTCGGTTGACAACCGAAGCCGTCTCACTTCTTCAGCGTCTTGATGAACAAGATCACAGAGTCGATCTCGTGGTCCTTCAGCACGCCAAGGTAGGACGGCATGCCGACGCCGGTGCGTTCCATCTCGTAACCGGCCTGGACGCGTCTCGCGGGATCGAGAATGGACTCGCGGAGGTAGGCGGCATCGATGCTTTTGATTTCCGAGCCGTCGGAGAAGGTGCGGTGCGCGCCCCAGATGCCGATCCAGGTGGGACCGACGGCTGTTTTCGCACCTCCAGCAGCGGGTGGTGGCGCGGGCAGTTTAGGATCGCCAGTGGCGTGGCAGGCGATGCAGCCAAAGCGCACCGCGACTTCCTTGCCGATAGCAGCGGTGGGTTCGATGTCGGGACCTTCTGCAACGAGATCTTTGCGCGGGCTGAGATCGACTTCATTCGATGCGAGGCCGAGGCTTGTGAGATCGAACGACGGCAGCGAGTGCAGGGTGAGGTAGGCGTTTTCCACCCGCTCCACTCCGGGCACGGGCAGCCGGTAGGTGAGGCGGAGAGAATCTGCGGGGCGCATGTCGCGGATACCGAGGAAGAGGGATTTGCCATCCTTTGAGAGCACTGCGCTGGAGACAGGGATGGCTTCCTGACCGGGCTGGTCGTTGTCGGTGCGGTAGTTGCCAGAGCCATACTGGTGCGTCTGATGGTAGTTCCAGCGGTCAGCGGAGTAACGGCCCAGTTCTGTGACGAGCGCGGATGAAAGCGGCGCATCGAAGCTCATGAAGATGCCGCGTTTCTCCGCACGAATCTCGCGCGGCAGCCAGTTCGGCACCTTGCCCGGACGCACACGAAAGATGCCGCTGGTGCGGCTGCCGGTGCTGCCGAAAATTTGGAAGCCTGCGACGTAAAGCAGGCCATCGCGAGGATGTACACGGCCGTTGAGCAAACCAGCGGGGAAACCTGAGAGCAGTGGCATCACCGCGCCCTGGTCGCCGTGCGGATTGAGGTAGATTTTGAAAATCTCCGGCCGGTTGTAGCCGATGTGGATGAGCGAACCATTGAGCGCACCCATGCGCGGCTCGCTGCCATCGCGTTGTTTGATCCAGAGCTGGCTCGCGCCGGATTGATTGATGAAATGCGGAATCCAGACTTCGGCCGGAGCGATGGTCGCGGGATGTGTCACCTTGTCTTTGAACTTCTCCGGCTGAAAACCGAAGTAGCGGCCTTCTTCGACGCGGTAGATCGGTGTGGCGGGTTTCCAATTTCCCTGTTGATCACTGGCGGTGAGGATGCCGGTTTCAGGATCGTAGCCGAGGTAAGGCTGGCGGAAGCCAGTGGCGATGACCTGAAAGCTGCCGCCATCCGGCGCGACCTTGACGACTACGCCGTTGAATTTGCCGATCGTGGAACCGATTTGGCCGCCCAGTGCGAGATAAAAGCCGCCGTCGCGCGTGGCGATGATGTCCATGGGATAGTTCCGCGTCTCGGCAGACTGAGCGACGACATTGAAGACGTTTGCATACCAATCCGCCTCGCCATTGCCGTCGGTGTCGATGAGTTTGACGATACCGTTGCGGTCAAAAACATGAATGACATCGCCGACGATGCAGAGGCTCTGCGGCTCGTGCAGACCCGAGGCAAAGCGGCTCCACGTCGCCGCCTCCGAGCCGAGACCTTCGACGATCCAGACATCGCCATCAAAGGTGAGAACGACCGCACGACCATCCGGGAAAAATTCGAGATCGGAGGGGCGCACATTGCGCCGCCACGGATTCGGCATCGGCAACGGAAGATCATCAAACACCCACGGTGCATCCTTGGTCGGAGGAGTGACCGCTCCAGACTTCACCGGCGTGCTCCAACGCCGCGCGGGCGGTTTTGCCTCTGCGAAAGCATCCAGTTTGCCTGCTGAGACATCGCCAGTCGCAGAGATGACGATGCAATGTGTGGTGTTGGTCTTCGAGGCAGACAGACTGAGCCAGTCCGCATCACCCGGGCCAAAACGGAGGTGCAGTTTTTCTTCGCGCGGCCCCACTTCGAGCAGTCGCGCCGCCCCTGCGCCCTCGGCGACGAAGCGCTCCCGAACGAGTGTGCCGCCGACGGTATATTCCAATTGTGCGCCGCTCTGCACGAGTCGGATGCCGGAGAAACGCCCGAGTTTCACTGGAACAGGACCGAGGCCCAGCTCGCCAGCTTCCGCGTGGCCGCGATCACGCGGATCATCGAGCGAAGGCGTCTCGCCCACGGAGACACCCGGACGCAGCGACATCGCTACCAACGGCAGACCGAGCGATCGCGGCAGTTCCTTTTGTCCTGGAGCCGCCTTCCGGTTCGGCAGCCGATAACTACCGGTGCCCATGCCATCCATGGTGAGATACTCGCCCTCATCGCTGGCTTTCCAAATGAGCGCCCAACGCAGCAGGTCAGGATCAAAGCAGCCGAAGACACCATTTCCCGCAGCGATAATGATTCCGCGCGGCGTAAGATTTTCATCCTGCGGCATGGCACCAAACTTCCGCGCATCCACCGTCTGCGTGAAGAAAGGGAAATCCGCCTCGACAAAAGAGGCGAACGGCGAATTCAGCTCCAGGTGCGCCTTTTCCTGCGCTCTGGTCAGGGTGGCGAAAAGTACAAAGGACAACAGGGGCAGGAGCATTCGGTTCATTGAAATTTGTCGATCTCTAAGGTGGATGAATTGGCAATCAAAATCGTGGAAAGCACTACGACCGCATGATCACATTTCAAACGGCCAAACCCACACTCGACAAGCGGTCAGATGAGGTGGGGCTTCCAGCATTGGCAAGTGGGCTGAAACACGGCATGCTGTCCCCCCAATCATGCATCGCGACCTGCGCCTGTTATCCGCTGATTGCCTTCGAGCCCAATGATTCCCGCTTTTCGCATGAACCTCCGACAATTCACCCTTTTTGCCCTGCTCACCACTCGCGCAGCCGCTGAACAGCCCGGCATCATTCACTCCGAGTTTCTTTTCGATCCCGCGCCGCATCCGCAATGCCATGCATCGACCATTGTGGAGACCCAGAACGGCCTCGTCGCCGCGTGGTTCGGTGGGACGAAGGAAGGGAATCCCGATGTCGGCATCTGGCTGACGCGGCAGGTGAATGGCCAATGGACTGCACCGGTGGAGGTGTCGAACGGTGCCGAGACAGAAGACCCGCGCGTCAATTGTCTGAACCCCGTGCTGTTTCAGCCGCAGAGCGGCCCGCTGCTGCTGTTTTATAAAACGGGCAAGTGGTGGGCCTATGTGAAGCGCTCCACCGACGATGGCGCGACGTGGTCGAAGGCCGAGCGCCTCTACAGCGGCCTCTTCGGCCCCGTGAAGAACAAGCCGGTGCTGCTCGACGACGGCAGCATCCTCAGTCCCACCAGCACCGAGTTCACCGCGCCTCAGGGCAGCGCGTGGCAGGTGCATTTTGAACGCAGCACGGACGGCGGCAAAAGCTGGCAGCGCACCGGCCCGCTCAACGACGGCCTCAAAATTCACGCGATCCAGCCCAGCATCCTGATTCATCCGAATCATCGCCTGCAGGCGCTCGGTCGTACCCGCGAAGGGCACCTCTACGACGTGTGGTCACAGGACAACGGCCTCACCTGGGGCGTGATCACTCTCATGGACCTGCCAAACAACAACAGCGGCACCGATGCTGTCACGCTGCGCGATGGTCGGCACATGCTGGTTTACAATCACGTCACCAACACCGCAGGCCGCACCAACGGCCCGCGCTCGCCACTGAACGTCGCCGTGTCCAAAGATGGCAAGCAATGGGAAGCCGCGTTGGTGCTGGAAACCGAGCCGAACAAAGAATTCAGCTATCCCGCGATCATTCAGACCCGCGACGCCCTCGTCCACATCACCTACACCTGGAAACGCGAGTTCATCAAACACGCCGTCGTTGATCCGGCCAAGCTCACCTCCAAACCCATCGTCAATGGCCAATGGCCGTAACCCAACCCAACGCGCTAACCCATGAACATGATCGACTACTTGTTTCCATACCTGTTCGGATACGGCATGATCGGAGCGTGGCTGCCCGCGCTGCTGCTGTCCATCGCGCCTGGGATTCACCGCCGATCCGTCAAAGTTTTCTTCCTGTCTTTGCTGTGGGTGCTCGTGGGCATCACGCTGCCTGGATACTGGTTTCTGCTGTCGGTGGGATTGCTGCCGGAATGGAAAGGCGGCTGCACACTCGGTGCGTTCACCTGTTTTGTGGTCGGGAAATTATGGTTATCACCGCTAGTCGTGTGGGCGCTTGCGGCCTTCTATGCACGAGTCGTATGGAAGGTGGCGCAGCCGCTGCGATCGTGGATCGTCTTCGGATATTGGGTTGGCGCTATCATCAGCGTGATCTGCCTACTTCATGGCATCGTGGCGTTCCCAAGGTATCTGATGGTATTCTGGCCGTTTCTCGTGCCGACTTTGACCGCAGTTTACTATTCAGTCGTAGCCCGCAGACTGATTCGCGAAAGCGGCATCAGCATCGCCAAACTTTGGGCTGCTGCGATTGCGACGGTCCCATTTTGGCTACTGGCCTTCTGGCAATCAGGCCGGGTCTTTGAATCGCTACCAGAACAACAGCCCGAGTGTTTTGTCGTCACAGCGGCGATGCGCGGACATGCGTCAATCGTTGGTCCGTTTCACACGATCCACCGACACGGGCAGGAGCGCCGAGTCAACCGCCAGTTGATGGCATTCTGGGCCTTTGAAGCTGTGTGGTCGGCCAGAATGCCGCGTCTCCACGGAGCTGTCCGTATGATTTACAATCGCATCGGTCCGCTCGTTGCAAAACGCATGACAACTGCATGGATAGCGGACGCCGTCTATTTGGCCCTGAAACCATTCGAATGGGCATTGTGCCTGCGGTGACGTCCACTCGCATCTGCTGGCGACTACCAATCCACGCGACCATTAAACGACGGCCGCTCATGCTGACTGGCTTTCCCAAACTGATTTCACCACTTCGACGAAGACAACCGTGACGAACTCTACGACCTCGCCACCGACGCAGGCGAGATGACCGACCTTTCCTCCCAGCATTCCCCCCTGCCGCCGGAACGTTGGGGACTGCCCGACAATGAGCACCATCGCCTCGTACTGCATTTCTCGAAAAACATGATCGACTGGTGCTTCGCCGGCCTTGTGGCGAAAGGCGACACACCGAAAGAGTCACGCCACTACGTCAGCATGTGCATCGACGGCGACGATCTCTGCATCGTCAGCCGCAGCAGCGACGAGCACGCGCATTCCGCGCACAACGGCAACCTCATCACCTTTCACCGCGTGAAGGGCTTCCGTGCCCTCGTTTATTGACGGCATGAGCCGCCTCCTTTTGTTCTGCCTGATCTGCGCGAGCAGTGCTGTCGCCCAGCATTACCCGAAAAATCATTGGGAAAGGGTGACCGATAACGAAGCTGCTGCCAGTGGCTGGTCGCGGGAAAAACTTGTCGCCGCGCATGAGTATGCCGCCACGCTGAAGACGGAGGCCGTGATGATCATCGCCGGAGGCAAGGTGCTGGACTCCTGGGGTGCGGTGGACCGGAAGTTCAATGTGCATTCCATCCGCAAAAGTTTCCTCAGCGCCTTGTGTGGCATTCAAGTGGCATCTGGCAGGCTGAAACTGGGTACCACGATGGCCGAACTCAGCATCGACGATAATGAACCGGCGCTCAGCGAGGTGGAGAAGAAGGCCACGGTACATGATTTGCTCAGAGCACGCTCCGGCGTGTATCACCCCGCGCTGTATGAGACCGCCGGAATGAAGGCCGCGCGTCCACCACGGCACAGCCACGCGCCAGGAACGTTCTGGTATTACAACAACTGGGACTTCAACGCGCTGGGGACCATCTATGAGCAAGAGTGCGGGGCGGAAATCTACGCGGATTTTCAGCGTCTCATCGCCACGCCTCTCGGCATGCAGGACTACACCGCCGCCGATGGCAGGTATGTCACGGGGGCCGATTCCATTCACCGCGCCTACCCCTTCCGCATGACCGCGCGAGACCTGGCCCGTTTTGGCATGCTGTTTCTGCGGGACGGGAAATGGAATGGAGCACAAATCGTGCCTGCGGGCTGGGTGAAGGAAAGCACGACTTCGTATTCCGCTGCCGGCAAGAACGGCGGCTACGGCTACCTCTGGTGGGTCTCGCGGAACGGCGTGCATCTACCCGGCGTGACCTTGCCGGAGGGCAGTTATTCCGCGCGTGGGGCGGGCGGTCATTACATTCTCATCGTTCCTGCGCTTGAACTCGTCATCGTGCATCGCGTCAACACGGACATCGACGGCCAGAGAGTGGAGTCGGCGGAGTTCGGCACACTGGTGAAGCTTGTTCTTGAGGCACACCACTTGTGAGCGACAAGTTGGCCCTTTTGTTCCCTGTCCACAAATAACCGAGATCATGATTGGCCCTGCCACCCATCACTGCGTGAGGGCCGTGGCACCGCCGGGCGGATGAATGCACTTCAATTCATGCATCGCGCCAATGGCCAGACCGACCGCGCAGGCGGTGGCGACGAGCGGTTGCGGGATGTTCTGAGCGCAGGCCACGCCGATGAGCGCGGAAACGCCATGCCCAGCGAGCACCGACCATGGCAGTGAAAGCTGACCATGTGGCACGCCGAACAGCAGCACTGCACTGGCTCCCATGGAGGCGACGAGCGCCGCCGCGTCCTCGCCTAGCAGCGCCCATAAAGTAAGCGCGATCAACGCGAGGATGGAAAGCCCGCCACCGACTGCGGCGACGATTTTTTCCGTGAAGCTGACTTCAATGAGTTCGATGCCGAGCCATTTGCGCAAAGTGGGAAGAGGCATTCAAGAGGAGCCTAACAAGCTCGATCAATGCGGGATACCGGTGCCGTGAACTTGCGCGAAGTACTCGGCGATCTCGCGCACGCCTTCGACGAAGGCATGCCCCTTTGCCTGCTGCACTTTCACCTGCGGCGGCAGATCGGGAGGCAGCGTGTGCAGCACCAACACCGGGCAACTTTGATTCTCCTCGCCCAGCAGCGGAGCCAGCTCAGGGCGTGGTCGAGGATAGTCGATGTAGTGAATATCCACAGTTTGTTTGAGCTTGGGGTAAAACTCCAGCAGTCCGGCCACTTCGGCGCAGCCAGGGCAGAAATAGGGGCGCTCCGCATTGTCGAGGAAGTCGGGTTTCAGCAGATACAGTTGATCACGGTTCCTGAGGCAAAGGGGTGGAATCAGGCATCAAGATCATCAAACTCCGCCAGATAGCAGGGCGGGCTGGCGTGGCTGGGTGGTATCTCTTCGGCGACTTGCGCATCGTTGAGCTTGCTCAGCCAAGAAAACATCGCCGTCGCATCCAGTTTTTCCACGGAGGCGCGAAACGAAGGATCGGGCGTGCTCTTCGTCAAAGCGTCATCAGCTTGCGTGTTCATCAGCTGACGAAGGGTGAAGGTTCCAGCGAGCCTGAGCGCCGCCACCAGGCGCTCTTCATCAGGCCCCATTCCATTTCCATGTGCCGGTGAGGGCTGAATCCTGCGCGTGACAGAAAGGGTTCCGGCGGTGTGAGTTCCTTCGCTGGCAAACGTGTGAAGACGCGGAAAAAAGCATACATGAGTGCCAGGATGCATGCGCTGCGCCTACGCCGCCAGCCTTGCGCAGCGACTTGAAAATCCGCCAGCAGCCAGGAGGCGTCATCCGCCGCTGCGCTGGCGATGTGCGGCACGATGGCCGCGAGCTGATCCGCGCGAAAGCAGTCGAGAAAGTAATGCGTGACGACGAGGTCAAAGGTTCCGCGCGTTGGTGACCAGGAGAGAATGTCATCCTGAATGAAATGCACCCGCCGGTCATCCATCCCCTGTTTCGCGAGCGCCCGCCGGGCCTGGGCCAGCATGGCCGCGCTGGAGTCCACGCAAGTGATCTCCGCTTCAGGAAAACGCCTGCGGCAGGCGCATAAAAAGCGGCCGTGGCCCTCCCCTAGCGTGAGCACACGCCGAGGCGGCGTGATTTCGTCCAGATAGGCCGTGCGGCAGCACTGCATCTTCCCGCCTGCGGTCAGGCGCTCCATCAGCGAGTAAACCGGTGCCAGCAGATCAAAGCTCATGCGCGGGCGGGTTCTGGCAGCGGCAGCCAGCGCTGACGGTTCCACCACAGGCCGGAGACAAGCGCTCCTGCTGCGTAGGCAACCACATCCGCCGGATCTCCCGCCGTGTTCCCCATCGCTTGCGGGCCGATCCATTCAAACAGCAGCGACCAAAAAATGGCATGTGCAGCGATCTCGCCCACATGTGGCGGCGCATCATCCGCACGCAGGCCCAGGCGACGGTACAGCCACAGCACTGGCGGTAACGCGCAGGACATCAGCCACAGGTCATTGAAATGAAACATCATGAACCCCGGCTCCAGCCACGGCTTGACCAGCCAACGGTTGATCCCATAAAGACCGCAGCCGACGAGGAACAGCGTGTCGCCACAGTAGCGGAAACGCGGCATGTCAGAACAGGGCGTAAATGATCCCGCCTGCGCTGGCGGCGATGAGGGATTTGAGCAGCAGCGCCTTGGTGATGAGCAGCATGGTAGTGGGTGGGTTGAGGATTGCAGCAGCCGCCAGTCTGGGCTTGCTGGAAGCGATATAGTATCGTAATGCGATATACGTCAAACAAAGAGTGGCAGCTCCTGCCGCCAGGATACCACCCTCGCTGCCATGCCCGCCCGCAAGCCGATTTCCAAGCCGCAGTATGAAGACCTCGCCGCCTTCCGCTTCGAGTTGCGCAGGTTCCTGCGCTTCAGTGAAGATGCGGCCTCGGCGGCTGGCATCACCCCGCAGCAGTATCAGGCGCTGCTGGCCATCAAGGGCTTCCCTGGCCGCGACCACGTCACCGTTGGCGAGCTGGCGGAGCGCCTGCAGATCCGCCATCACAGCGCAGTCGGCCTCATTGACCGCCTCGTGCTGGAGCGCCTCGTCAAACGCGATGCCTCGGCCACTGAGGATCGGCGGCAGGTTCACATCCTGCTCTCCGCGCGCGGCGAGCGCGTGCTAGCAGACCTCGCCACCACCCACCGCGAGGAGCTGCGCCTCATCGGCCCGGAACTACGCGCCCTGCTCCAGCGCGTGAACCAGAGCGACGGCCCGGCAGCCGACTGACGCTTGTTCTCGTTCACATGGCTGCCGCAGCCTATCTCAACGCGTGAAGCACTTCCTCACCCTCGTTTATAAAATCGTCATGAAAGCACTATTCTCCATCTTCTTGTCATTCGTCATTCTGCATTCGTCATTCGCGGCGACGCCGCTCAACGTCCTGTTCATCGCCGCCGATGACCTGCGCAATGATCTCGGCTGCTACGGCCATGCGGAGGTCAAAACGCCCCACCTCGACCGCCTTGCCAAACGCGCCCTCGTTTTCAACAAAGCCTACTGCCAACAGGCCGTGTGTAATCCGTCGCGTGCCTCCATCATGACCGGGCAGCGACTCGACACACTGCGCGTGTGGGACTTGCCCACACACTTCCGCACGCATGCGCCAGATGTGGTCACGCTGCCGCAGCACTTCAAAAAGAGCGGCTACTTCACCCAGAACATCGGCAAGATCTTCCACAATTGGATTCACGAGGTGCAGGGCGATCCCGCGTCGTGGAGCGTCCCGGCAGTGATGCACTTCGCCAATCACGGCGCGGACAAGCCCGAGATCAGCGGCGAGCTACCGCCCAATTTCACCACGGACCCCAAATGCGAATGCCGCGATGTGCCGGACGAAGCTTATTTCGACGGACGGGTGGCAAAGCTCGCCGTCGAGGCTCTCCAACAGCGGAAGGAAAAGAGCGATCCCTTTTTCCTTGCCGTCGGCTTCTGGAAACCGCACTCACCCTTCAACGCGCCCAAAAAGTACTGGGATCTCTATCAGCGTGATGCCATCGCCATGCCGAAAAACCCCGACTGGCCGCAGGACGCGCCACGCATCGCCTGGCATGACAGCCGCGAGATTCTCGGCAGCGGCCCCAAGGCGCGTAAAATCACCGCAGAGAACATCCGCGAGATGCGCCACGGTTATCTCGCGAACATCAGCTACATGGACGCGCAGATCGGCCGAGTGCTCAATGAACTCGACCGCCTACAACTCACCGACAGCACTGTCATCGTCTTCTGGTCCGACCACGGCTACCACCTCGGCGAGCAGACTTTGTTTGCCAAAACCTCCAACTTTGAACTCGACGCTCGCGTGCCGCTGATCATCGCCACACCCGGCATGAAGACCGCAGGAAAGAAGACCGAATCTCTCGCCGAGCTGATGGACCTTTATCCCACGCTGGCCGAGTTATGCGCCCTGCCAAAACCGACCAGCACCGCCGGTGTCAGTCTCACGCCGATCCTCACCGATCCACAGGCCATCGTGCGCGAAGTCGCGCTCACCCAGCACTCGCGGCCTGCCTATTACAAAGACGCGCCTACTCACATGGGCTACACCATCCGCAGCGCCACGCACCGCTACACCGAATGGCGCGATTGGAAGACCGGCGCCACCACCGACCGCGAGCTTTATGATCACGTCCACGATCCCGATGAAACCCGCAATCTGGTGAATCACGCTGATCAAACCGCAGTCGTCGCCAAACATGCCGCACTATTGCAAGGCATGAAGCCCATTGTCACGCCGGGATGGAAGCCTGTGCTGCCCTAACGTTGATCTGTGGGGCGAAAAGGATACCGAGTCTCTCAGCGACACGCAGCGGTTGGTGCAGCGCCTCAATCATGCGATTCGCATCATCGGCTCCGCGCAGGTCCTTGCTGGCGGTATGTGCCTCCCGGAACGGAGGTTTTTCGGAGGCACCTGACGGCACACACACGGCAATGATGGACATCGCGGCGCACCCAGGTACCCTCAGCGTTCCGCCATGCCTACCAAGCCCACGAATCAACTCACCCTTCACGATAAACTCTCGCGTCTCAGCCCAGTGCAGGCGAAAAAACTACTCGGTGATCGCGCTGCGGGCCTGATGCCGAAAGCGGGGCGGGAGGAGATCGACATTGCCACGCAGGTGCTCTTCACCGCCGAGCAGTTCCAGCTCGTCTTTCCGCTGAAACAGATCGTGGTGAACATCGCGCTGCATCCCAGCTATCGGAACCGCCTGCAGATCGTGTGCAGCCATGAGGGTGAGGAGGGGGAATACTTCCGCGCGGCGGCGATTTCCCTGATTTTGGAGGAAAAGTTGGCGCTGGGACTGTCCGCGCCGCCGGATGAAAACACGCCGTGGGAACTGCTCAAAGAGAGCGAGCTGGAAGAGCGCGCAATCGCCGAGCGCATGAAGCGCGCGACGGAGGAGGTGATGAAGATCAAGCCTGCGGACAAAGCCACGCCATGGACGGATTTCAGCGTGATGAGCGCCATGAGCGGCAAGACCTATCGCGTGGCATTGCGCGGAATGACGCGCGGTGAGGCCTACTGCTCGTGCCCGGATTTTCGGAAGAACCGTCTGGGCCTGTGCAAGCATGTGATCAAGGTGCTGGAGTCGGTCAAAAAGCGGTTTTCGGCCGCCGAACTGGCAAAGACTGCCAAGCCGCTGCGCATTGGCATTTTCGCGCGATACGATGGCGAACTGCGCCTCGGCCTCGAAATACCGTCACGGCTCAAAGAGGCCGTCAAAGTGCTCGTGGAGCCGTGGCGGGGCCGGTTTGCGATCAGCGACGCGGACATGGCGGCGCTGTTCGAGGTGGTGCGGCAGTTGTCGCAGATGGATGCGGACTTCATCGTGTATCCCGATGCGGAGGAGGTGCTGAATCAAGCGGTGCATCGCCACCGCATGACGAAGCTCGTGGCGGAGATTCGCCAAAGTCCGAAGGAGCATCCGCTGCGCACGACGCTGCTACACACCGAGCTGCTGCCGTATCAGATGGACGGCATCGCCTTCGTCGCAGGCGCGGGCCGCGCGGTGCTGGCGGATGAGATGGGCCTGGGCAAGACGATCCAGGGCGTGGGCGTGGCGGAGTTCCTAGCGCGGCATGCTGGGGTGCGGCGGGTGCTGGTGGTGTGCCCTGCATCGCTGAAATCGCAGTGGCTGGCGGAGATCACGCGCTTCTGTGATCGCAGTGTGCAGATCGTGGCTGGCAAGATGTCAGAGCGCACCACGCAGTATGCCAGCGCGGCGTTTTTCACCGTGGCGAACTACGAGCAGGTGCTGCGCGACTACCTGGACATCGAGCGTTCGTCTTGGGATCTCATCATTCTTGACGAGGCCCAGCGCATCAAAAACTGGGAGGCCAAGACCAGCCGCGTCATCAAGAGCCTGCGCAGCCCCTTCGCGCTCGTGTTGAGCGGCACGCCGCTGGAAAACCGGCTGGATGATCTCTACAGCATCGTGGAGTTCATTGATGACCGCCGCCTGGGACCGGCCTTTCGCTTCATGCACGGCCACCGTGTCGTCGATGAGCATGGCAAGGTGCTCGGTTACAAGAATCTCGATGCGTTGCGGGAGCGGCTGCGGCCCATCCTGCTGCGGCGCACTCGAAAGAGCATCCAGCTCGACCTGCCGCCGCGCAGCACGGAGATCGTGCGCGTTCCCTGCACGGAGGAGCAAAAGCAGCTCCACAGCGCGCACATGCAGATCGTGCAGAGTATCACGCGAAAGGCCTTCATCAGTGAAATGGACCTGCTGCGCCTGCAAAAGGCGCTGCTCATGGCGCGCATGAGCGCGGACAGTACCACGCTGGTGGACAAGCAGCCGAACGGCTTTTCCAGCAAGCTCGAGCGCCTCGCCGATCTGCTGGAGCAGCTCATCGGCGAGCCGGAGCGGAAGATCATTCTCTTCAGCGAGTGGACGACGATGCTCAATCTCATCGAGCCGATCCTCAAGAATCTCAAAGCCCCCTTCGTGCGGCTAGACGGCCAGGTGCCGCAGAAGCAGCGCAACATGATCGTGCAGCGATTCCAGACGGACGCAAAGTGCCGCTGCTTCCTGACCACGAACGCCGGTAGCACCGGCCTCAATTTGCAGGCCGCTGATACCGTCATCAATATCGACCTGCCGTGGAATCCAGCGCTGCTGGAGCAGCGCATCGCCCGTGCGCACCGCATGGGGCAGAAGCGGAAGGTGCAGGTCTATCTCATGATCACGGAGGGCACCATTGAGGAGAACCTGCTGGCCACGCTTTCCGCCAAGCACGAGCTGGCAGGGGCGGTGCTTGATCCCGACAGCGACCTGCGGGAGGTGCAGCTCGTCAGCGGCATGGATGAACTCAAACGCCGCCTGGAAGTGCTCCTCGGCGCGAAGCCGGAGGGCGATCAGGACGTGAGCCTGGCCCGCGCCGTGGAGACGACCCTGACCGAGCGCAAAACGCGAGTCGCCGAGGCCGGTGGGCAGCTATTCAGCGCCGCGTTTGGCTTCCTCGGGGAGCTGATGCCCGGCGCGAACGCGCCCACGCCGGAGTCCGTCGAGGCGCTGCGCAGCGGCCTCGCCGAATGCACGGAAACGAATGCAGACGGCAGTGTGAGTTTGAGCCTGAAACTGCCCAATGCCGAAGCCCTGACCGCGATGGCGACCGCACTGGCGAAGCTGCTGGCGGGCCAGTAGCCTTCCGCACATCATCAAAGCACCTCATTACCCATGCCCGATACACCCGAAGAACTCCTCGCCAGCCTCGACGCCGTATCCTTACCCCAAAGCCATTATCCAGGAGATGATCGACCGGCGAGAGGAGATGATTCCTGTGCTGCTGGAGGTGCTAGAGGATACAGCGAGGCGTCCGGATCATTCTGGAAGGCAGCCATTGGAAGCCTCTGACCTTTGCCTGCTACTTGCTGGCGCAGTTTCGCGTCACCGCCGCCTTCAAGCCGCTGTGCGCTGTGCGCTGTGCTTGCTCTGCCCGGTAGAGCCGTGAACGACCTATTCGGCGACATCCTCACCGAGGACATGGGCAACATCCTCGCCAGCGTCTATGACGGGGATGATGCTACCCTCCGTGCGATAGTGGAGAATCCGGAGGTGTATGAGTTCGTGCGTAGCGCCACCCTTCCGAATGGCCTGCTCTGCCTGCTCAACGAAGGTAAAATCACCCGCGAGTGGCTGGAAGCCTACGCCACCGAGCTGCTAGAAACCAAGCTGGAGCGCGAGCCCAACGCGGTCTGGGATGGATGGACCTGCCTGTGTGCTGACCTGGGCTTTGCCAGCACCGTGCCGCTGATCGAAAGAGCGATGCAGGATGACCTGTGCGATCCTTGGTTTTACAGACCTGAGAAACTCCTGCATCGCGCCCGCAACGGCGGGGATGACCGCTGGAAGCACCGGGTCGGACTGATTGCAGACACCATCCAAAAAACCTCTGGTTGGCCCGCCTGGCAGAAGCCCGTGAAGCCCAAGCCCCTCCCGCCGCCGCCCAAAGTCGTCGCCGCCCGGACGACTCCCAAAGTGGGCCGCAACGACCCCTACCCCTGCGGCTCCGGGAAGAAGCACAAGAAGTGCTGCGGTGATTGATCGACCAACGATGCCCGGCCAACATTATGAGCGGCAGATATTATGTTGGCGGCGAATCATCACTTGGCCAAACAGCGTGTGCAAAATATCCGTCTGGCTGATGAGGATTAGTCAGGCCACGGAGACGGCTCCTCTTGAGCGTGCTTGATCGCTCGTTCACTGCTTTGCACGATCTCCAAGTAGAATGCTCGAAGAGCCGGCCGCAAGCGGTGCAGGGCTGCCATTTCGAGTGCGCGATCTCGGTTGTGCAGGTCGTGGCCGCGAGTCTGGCCGGGTTGAGCAGAGAATGAGCGCGGTTGCAGGGAGGAATGCAGTCTGCGGTTCACGGTTTCCTGGCACGCGGTGCTTTGCTTGGCCGCGTGCAGCAGGATCTGTTCAGTGAGGTCAGGATTGTTGAATGGCAGATGCGAATCCAGTCCCACAGGTTGCAGGGCGAGAGTCAGTTCGTCCTCCTGGAGTGCTGGCAGGCGCTCGTCCAACCAAGTCTGATAGGTCTGCCAAGCGCCGTTGCCGAGGAGCTGAAACCAGTGGCTCAGTTCAGTAGCGTGGGTGGAGGCTCCTGAGCGACGAGCGGTCATGAGTTGCTGAAAAGCGTCGTCAAGCAGCTCGTGAATCTGTGCGACCCCATCTAGCGAATGCAAATCAAGGTAGCCAAAGGGTTTATAGCCAGCATCTGCGCCACCCAGCCAATGATCGAGACGTGCCTGGAGGAAGTCCACGACCTGCTGCGGATCATGACGGCTCCAGGGTTCAAGAAGCTTGCGCAAGTGGAACTCCTGCAAGTCTGGGACAAGCAGCAGCTTTTGCAGAATGGCGCTTCCGTGTGGAGTGCCGTTCAAAGGTGGCCAGTCGAACCATGTCGTGATGCAATCGCGGAGTTCTTCGTAGAGCTGGGTTTCGTCTTTTTTGATCGTCACTGTGGCGACGACATCGAAGACGACTTCCAGATGACGAAAGAAGGTGTGCGCTTCCTTGGCCCAGGAGAGAACGTGAGATCGGAAATCCGCATCTTCATGGCTGGCATAGCTTTTCAATGCTCCCAGTTCCTCCGCCGTGAGTTCGCGCCGATAGCGCAAACTACGCAGTGCTTCCAAGTTGAGCGCTTTCCTGGGGCTTTGCAGTGCTCTGAGCGCCCATTCGGCGCGAAGGGCCGGTTCGTCGATCCAGGCTTGGTCAAGAGCCTGGAAGAATATGTCCAACGTGCTGTTTTCAGATGTCTCAAGGCATTCCGCTAGCTGCGGCAACAGAGCGGGCTGCTGCTTTCGGATAGAGCCAACGAATGACCAGAAACTGACGCTGCCGACTTTTTCGAGTTCAGCGTGCCGTTCTTGTAGAAAGCGCCAAAGCCCCTGAGCATCCCCAGTGAGCTGCAAAACTTCCTGAGTGCATTGACTGACAAACGTGTCCCATGCTTGCCGCCTCAAGGCGATCTCGGCCTGAATGCTGGAGTGGGCTTCTTGGTGGCTGAGGTGCTTGCCGGATTGATATAATGCCCTGCGTCTGCCGATAGCCTCGCTCATCGGAACATCGGACTCCTCGGAGGAAAGAAAGAGGCGATGAATCCGCAGCTCCAAAGTGTCTGGAAAGACTTCCAAAAGCTCATGAATGGCATGGTGGCCTGTTTTTTCGTGCAGAGCCGATTGTAAGCTCGTGACGAGCGTCTGTCGCAATGCCCAGAGCGTGGCGGCATCCTTGATGGCCGGGATGGCTTTTTTGAGCGCACTGAATGCCCGCGCCTGCTCCTGACGCCAAGCTTTGCGATCTTCGGCTCGCGCTCCTTCTGCTTTCACGGGCATGCGATCTGGTACGAAGAAGTGGCGAAAGTAGTGCGCGGCTGCCTGCCGAGCCTGCCAGACGGAGGAATGAAGCCAGTGCAGACAGATCGAGAGCGCCTCTTTTCGGAGGTGCTTCGAGGGACCGAGGGGCAGCAGATAGTTGCGGACTTGAAGGGTGCGCTGGTCCGCCCATTCGTTTTCTTCCTTGGTGAGATGAAAGCAGCCGTCCAGCGTCGCGTGGAGAAGCCCACCGAGTCTTTCATGCGATGGCAGGTTGGCGGGGTCGTGGATGCGGGCTTTGACCCACGGCATGGCCCGCTCCGCAAACACAGGCGGCCCAAAGCAGGCGACAGAGCAGATGGTGCTGACCTTTGGCAAAAGGTCGCCGTATTGGCCTCCGTCGATCTCCCAGAGCAGATTCAGGCAATCGGTGACGAGGTCCAGATGACTTCTGCCGATGGTTTCCACGATGGCTGCGCATGTTTCGAGCACCTGTGCAAAAGATGGCGGAGCCGAGGAGAGCATCGCTTCAATCTCAGACGGCGTTTCAGCGGGTTGATCACCCTTTAAGCGCAGGGCTTCACGCACTTGGAGTAGTGCCTCGTGTGGCTGTAGTTCGCAGATACTTTGCCACAAACTTAGAATGCTCACGCGGCGACGCCAGCCAGCGAGGCGGTATTCATTTTTCAGCGCCTCCACGAGTGAGGTGGTGACTCGTGGGGCGCTCGGATGGAGAAGGCGGGCGAGGTATTCCGCCTCAGATAGGTTTCGCAGCACGGCAGGCAGCAGGGTGTCATTACCCAGATCAGTCCACAGTCTCGCGGGAAAAGGCTTTGATTGGCCTTTTTCGTCGAAGCACGCTTCACAAGTGCGGTAGTCGGCCGCCAGATCGGGAACCAGCCGCCAGGTGCTGTGTTGCGAGGAGGCGTCCTGCTTGATCTGGAGATGGCCTGCTTGCTCCAAAACTTCGAGAAGCCGACGGAAATCCGGCAACGTGAGGCCGAGAAAAGACGCTGTCTTTCCATCAAAGCCATCTTCGACAGGCGCGGAGGAAAGCAGGGCGAGGACGTTCAGCGTTTCCTCGATGATAGGCTCTGAGGTGCCGAGCGTGGCAGCTAGCTTCGCTGAGTCAAATAGTCGTCGAAGCACCTGACGACGAAAATCCTCGCTCTCGTGCAGATTGATCTGCCCGCTGTGTTTGTTGAGATAACTGGCTCCTAACAGAATGATGAGCGGGCTGTCTCCAGCGGCAGCCACGAGCGGCTTGGCAAGGTGTGCGAGGTCAGCGTGAAGGGCTAATCCGGCGAGGGTAAGCTGCGCAGCGCGTTTCATCGGGGCGAGCGCAGGGAGTGTCATCACCCCGCTGATCTCCGCTTGGCTGAGCTCGATCTGTAGCGAGCGCAGGCGGTAGGTGCGGGTGCCAATGACCAGCCGGAGCTTCGCGCCCCAGCGACGCCGCATCTTCTCGAAATGCACCCGCATGTCTGGCTGCCACTTGTGAACATCATCCAAAATGATGACCACTTCATCGCACACCGGGAGCCACTGCATGGCCCCCTCAAGTTCGGTGGGTGTGCAGGGTTCGAGAAAGCGCACACATCTCCGAATCTGCCCCTCGGCGGCCTGATGGGCTAGCTCAATGAGGAGGCGTGTCTTTCCCTCGCCGCCGGGAGCTGGCAGAATGATGGCGCGGTCTTCACCCGCGAGAGCTGCGAGCATAGCGCGTAGCTCCGCATCCCGGCCCAGCAATCGCTGCGAATGGTTGAAGGTATCCTGAAATCCCGCCGTCATTGCTAGCGCGGTAATGAGCGGGCTGGCATCAGTGACGCCGAGAAGATCGAGCGAGGTCCCTGCGCCGAAGTATTTGGTGATGAGCGTTGCGCCTTGGGTGTTCTTGAGGTGCTGCCCAATGTGACGCTCAATGTCGCTGATGAAGAACACATGCCATCTGGGCTGTCCGGTTGCGCGTGAGTCGTTGTGCTCGTTGATGGCATGCTGAATTTGGCCGTCACCACCGCCGCCAGTGTCCAGCGCCAAAACGAGCACGCATTCGTCGGCAGCAGCGGTGGCTTCGGCAATGGCATCGTGGGTCTTCTTGGCGTTCCAGTCCCGGGTGCGTTTGCATTGGAAAACTATGCGCGTCCGCTGCTCTACTCCGCCGTCCACTTGCCGGATCACATCCGCCTGGATGTCGATGCCGTCCTGACCCTGGCCTGAGCGGGCAAAGGGCTGCGGGTGAATCAAGCTGCCGCCGAGCAAGGGAGTTCTGAGGCTGAGCAGGAGCCATTCACAGCAGAATTGCTCGAACAACGGCCCAGAAAGAGCGTGAATTCGAGTTGCCAAAATGTTGTTTTCCCCATTCATTTCTTGCAAAATAGGTTTTAATACAGAATTTACAAGAATGAATCAGGCGATTATTTCCAGAGACACCTTGAGCCAAGCCGTACAGCACTCGCTTGAGACGCAGCCTATCACCGCCCTACTGGGGCCACGCCAGTGTGGAAAAACCTTCCTTGCGGAGATGATTTCGTATCGCTTCGCGGAGCGGCATTGGTTCGATATGGAGCGTCCGCAGGATTTGTTCCGTTTGCAGCAGAATCCCGGCCTACTGGAGTCGCTGCAAGGACTCGTCATCATTGATGAGGTGCAGCGTGCGCCTGAGCTTTTTCCGCAACTTCGCGTGCTCGCGGACCGCCGCTTTCCACTCACACGCTTTTTGATTCTAGGCAGCGCTTCCTTTGAACTCGTGCGTGGAGCTTCTGAGTCTCTAGCTGGCCGTATGCGCTTCTTTCAGATGGGCGGCTTTGATCTCGATGAGCTGACAATGCATGACCAGGAGCAGCTATGGCTGCGCGGCGGCTTCCCGAAGTCCTTTCTCGCTCTGAATGACAAGGAGTCTTGGCTGTGGCGAGAGAGTTTTGTGGACACCTTTTTGATGAAGGACATACCCAGCTACGGTCTCGTGCGTCATGGCTCCATGTTGATGCGCCGATTTTGGACGATGGTGTCTGACTTCCATGGTCAATCCTGGAACTCTAGCAAACTGGCATCCTCGCTCAACATCGACGCCGGCACGGTAAAACGGTACATCGACTTGCTCACGGAGTGCTACTTGGTGCGTCAGCTACAGCCCTGGACTGAAAATGTGGGCAAACGCATCCGGCGTTCCCCAAAAATCTACCTGCGAGACAGCGGTATCCTGCACTCCATGCTGGGCATTCGATCCACGAAAGACTTGCGAGACAGCCCTGCCTTTGGTGCCTCCTGGGAGGGTTTTGCGGTCGAGCATGTGGTGAAGATGGCGGGATCGTCATTTGAGGCGTTTGCCTGGGAGACACTCGCAGGTGCTGAGCTGGACTTGCTGCTCGTGAATGGATCCAGAAAGATCGGCTTCGAGATGAAAGCTTCCGAAACACCCTCGACCACCAAGTCGATGCGCATCGCTGCTGCCGATTTGAATCTTGAGCGAATCTTTGTGATTCACCCTGGCTCTGCCAGCCATGAACTGGACTCTACCATCCATGTCGTGGCCTTGCGTGACTTGAAGCAGATTGTGGCACCTTACTTGGAAGGATAGCGATGCCCGTCACGAACCAGTCCACCCCAGCGGAGAAGATCGCGCTGTTTCGCTCGCTGTTTCGGGGGCGGGAGGAGGTTTGGCCGTTGCGGTTTGAGTCGGTAAAGACGGGAAAGGCGGGCTACTCGCCGGTGTGTGGGAATGAGTGGGTGCGCGGGGTCTGTGAGAAGCCACGCATCAAGTGCAGCGACTGCCCGCATCAGAAATGGCTGCCGGTGACGGATGAAGTGGTTAGGAAGCATCTATCGGGGGTGGATGATCGCGGCAGGAGCTTCGTGGCGGGTGTGTATCCGATGCTGCTGGATGAGCGGTGCTTCTTTTTGGCGGTGGATTTTGATGAAGGGGATTGGAAGACGGATGCGGCGGCCTATTTGGAGACGTGCGGGCGGCTCGGAGTGCCTGCGGTGTTGGAGAGATCGCGCTCGGGTGAGGGCGGGCATGTGTGGCTGTTTTTTGCGGAGGCGATTCCGGCGGCGCTGGCGCGGAAGCTGGCGGCGCATCTGCTCACGGAAACGTTGGAGAGCAGGCCGGAGGCGGGATTGAAGTCGTATGATCGCTTCTTTCCGAATCAGGACACGCTGCCACGCGGTGGTTTTGGCAATCTCATCGCGCTGCCGTTGCAGAAGGCGGCGCGGGAGCAGGGCAACAGTGTCTTTGTGGATGAGCAATTGGTGCCGTTTGAGGATCAGTGGGCCTTCTTGGCGGGCATTCAGCGCATCAAGAAAGCGCAGGTGGAGCAGATCGTGCGCGAGGCGGAGGGGCGCGGGCGGATCATCGGTGTGCGGATGGCTTTACCGGAGGATGAAGACGCGGCAGAGCCGTGGAAGCTGATGCCTTCGCGACAACGCCATGCCTTGCCGACGGGCGAGATGCCGAAGAGCCTCGAACTCGTGTTCAGCGACCAGATCTATGTGCCGAAAGCGGAGCTGCCGCCTTCGCTGCGGAATGCGCTGATCCGCATCGCGGCGTTTCAGAATCCGGAATTTTACAAGGCACAGGCCATGCGGCTACCGGTCTGGGACAAGCCACGCATCATCACTTGCGCGGAGGATCACGCGGAGCACATCGGCCTGCCGCGTGGATGTGCGGAGGAAGTGCTCGATCTGCTCAAGACGCTGAGAATCCGCGTTAGCATGCAGGATGAGCGATGCGGCGGAAAGCCGCTCGAAGCTGCCTTCAGCGGCGCATTGAGGCTGGAGCAGGAAAAAGCGGCGGTGGCGATGCTGGCGTATGATAGCGGTGTTTTGGCTGCGACGACGGCTTTTGGCAAAACGGTGCTCGCAGCGTGGCTGATGGCGAAGCGCGGAGTGAACACGCTCATTCTCGTGCATCGACAGCAGCTCATGGAGCAGTGGGTGGAGCGGCTGTCGCAGTTCCTCGGCCTCAAACCTGCGGAAATCGGGCGCTGGGGTGCGGGGAAGAAAAAGCTGAGCGGCAAGGTCGATGTGGCGCTGATCCAGAACCTCGTGCGTAAAGGCGTGGTGAATGATCTCGTGGCGGATTACGGGCAGGTGATCGTGGATGAGTGCCATCATCTCTCGGCGCAGAGTTTTGAGCTGGTCGCGCGGCGGGTGAAGGCGCGGTTCGTCATCGGCTTGTCGGCCACGGTGGCGCGGAAGGACGGGCATCACCCGATCATCTTCATGCAGTGCGGGCCGGTGCGGCATCGCGTAGATGCGCGGGCGCAGGCGGCGCTGCGGCCCTTCACGCATGAGGTGCTGGTGCGGCCCACCGGCTTCATGCCGGGTGGCGAGCCGGAGGAGGACAAGCGCATAGAATATCAGCGGCTCTGCGATGCCGTGATGCGCAGCGAGCGCCGCAATGCGCAGATCATCGCCGAGGTTACGCTGGCGGTGAGCGGTGGGAGATCGCCCATCGTGCTTACTGAACGGACGGAGCATCTGGAACTGCTGGCGGCTGCTTTGCAAATGGCCGTGCCGCATGTTGTGACGCTGCGAGGTGGCATGGGCAAGAAAGCGCTCACGGCGGCACTGGATCAGCTCAAGACCATTCCAGCGAACGAGGGTCGCGTCGTCATCGCCACGGGACGCTTCGTGGGCGAGGGCTTTGACGATGCGCAGCTCGATACGTTGTTTCTGACGATGCCAGTCTCCTGGCGCGGCACAGTGGCGCAGTATGCGGGCCGTTTGCACCGCTTGTATGAAAGCAAGAAGGTGGCGCAGGTGCATGACTACGCCGATCTCGATGTGCCGATGCTCGCCCGCATGTTCGACAAACGCTGCGTGGGCTATGAGGCCGCCGGTTACACCATTTTGCTTCCCGCCAGCGCACTACCCGGCTGGCCGCAGACCGTGCCGCTACCGGTCGATCCGCAGTGGAAACAAGACTACGCCGCCAGTGTGCGCCGACTCCTCGCGGATGGTGTCGAGGAGCCGCTGGCGCAGCTCTTTGTCCATGCAGCACGCACGCCGCCGCCGGATGCCGAGGGTGTCGAACGTGCCCGCAGCGCCAGTGAAGCCTTCATTTTTCGTAACTATTCAGGTGGTTAAGAAAAGTTAAAGATCGTGCGTTTAACCTCTGAATGCATTACACCGAGGAACACTTGCGACCCGCGATCCAAACCGCCTTTGATCATGGTGGCCTTGATGGTGTATGC
>Ga0209702_10002297_pt1 | contig 33844 bp, 25 predicted proteins | sample FRY01_FD_187210 | JGI IMG/M metagenome (GOLD analysis project Ga0209702, IMG submission 187210) | Freshwater microbial communities from Lake Fryxell liftoff mats and glacier meltwater in Antarctica - FRY-01 (SPAdes) (version 2) | ecosystem: Environmental > Aquatic > Freshwater > Ice > Glacier...
CATTGGCGTGAGGGAGGCTGAGGGCCGGCACAAGGCACGGCCCCTACGGATCTTGCGAACGGGGCCGTCGGGACGGCGCATTGGCGTGAGGGAGGCTGAGGGCCGGCACAAGGCACGGCCCCTACGGATCTTGCGAACGGGGCCGTCGGGACGGCGCATTGGCGTGAGGGAGGCTGAGGGCCGGCACAAGGCACGGCCCCTACGGGTCTTGCGATCGGGGCCGTCGGGACGGCGCATTGGCGTGAAGGAGGCTGAGGGCCGGCACAAGGCACGGCCCCTACGGATCTTGCGTTCGGGGCCGTCGGGACGGCCGTCGGCCGGACGCGTTATTCCCAGAAGTGGATCGGGATCTCGCGGGCGGGCGCGGCCGTGCCGACGGTTGGACGGCAACGCAAGAGGCAGCCCGTGTGGCCGGACCGCGTCGGGGCCCAAGCCCCCTCATAGTGGTACCAGCCGGGGCTGCCTTCGACCGGGGTGCCCTTGAGGGTCACGAGGGCAGGGGTCTCGACGTGGCGGGCGCCGTCGAGGTGTCCGGCGAGGAGCTCGACGCGGACGTCTTCGGCTGGGACTTTGCCTAAATAGACCGCGGCGCTGACGGGGATGCTCTGGGCTAACTTAACATCATAGGTGGCCGCGAAGGTCACCTCGCCGAAGCGGACGTCCTTCCAGTCCAGTGCGAGGCCGGCGACCGCGGCGGCGCGGGCCTTGGCCATTGGGAAGCCAGCGCTGGCCTCGGCGCGGCCTGCTGCCGAGGCGGGCAGGTAAAAGCTCTGGGCGTAGTCCCGCACCATGCGGCCGGTGCCGAAGTGGGCGGCGAGGGTGTTCATCGAGTGTTTGACGCGTTGCATCCAGCGCTCGGGGCGGCCGTCGGCGTTGCGGTCGTAGAACTCGGGCACGACGCAGTTTTCGAGGACCTCCATCAATTCACGGGCCTCGATAGCGTCGCCCAGCTCGGCGTCTTCGTGGATCTCGCCGCGGCCGATGGCCCAGCCGTTATCGCCATCCCAGGCCTCGGCCCACCAGCCGTCGAGGACGCTGAGGTTGAGGCCGCCGTTGATGATGACCTTCATGCCGGAGGTGCCCGAGGCCTCTTTCGGGCGGCGGGGGTTATTGAGCCACACGTCCACGCCGTGGATCAAATGGCGCGCGACGCCCATGTCATATTCCTCGACAAAGGAGATGCATTTACGCACTTCGGGGTCCCGCGCGAAGTGGACCAGCTCTTGGATGAGCTCTTTCGCGGGCAGGTCTTGGGGGTGGGCCTTGCCGGCGAAGATGAACTGGACGGGCCTCTCTTTGTTAGTCAAGAGGGCCCGGAGGCGGTCCTTGTCCCGAAGTAAGAGCGTCGCGCGTTTGTAGGTCGCAAAGCGGCGCGCAAAGCCGATGGTCAGCACGTTGGGGTCGAGGACCTCGGCCTCGTAGTCGACGTCACGCTGCGTCATGCGCAGCCTCGTGGCCTGGCGCGTAGAGCGGGTGCGCACGAAGTCGACGAGGCGACTTCGCAAGACCTGGTGGGTGTCCCAGATGAGGTCATTTGGCACTTCATCGAAAGAAACGTGGCTGCTCGCGAGGACCTTCTCGTCACGCCATGCGTCGCCGAGGTATTTGTCGTGAAGCTCGCGCATCTCGGGGGCGACCCAAGTGCCGACATGGATGCCGTTCGTGAGGCCGAGGATCGGCACCTCGTGGCCCTCGAGGCCGGGCCAGAGCTTTTGCCACATCTCGCGCGAGACCTCGCCGTGCAAGAGCGACACGCCATTGACCATGCCGGCGGCGCGGAGGGCGAGGTAGGCCATGTTGAAGCCGCGCTCGAGGTTTGGGTCGGCCTCGTGGGCGCCGAGGCGGAGGAAGGACTCGCGGTCGAGCCCGAGGCGCTTATGGATGTTCGGCAAGAAGCGGTCAAGTTGGGCGCGCGAGAAGATGTCAAAGCCGGCCGGGACGGGCGTGTGGGTGGTGAAGACCGTCGTCGTCACGCAGACCTCGCGGGCGACTTCGAAGGACATGCCATGCTTCGCTTGGAGGTCCGCGATGCGGGCGAGGGCCATGAAGGACGAGTGGCCCTCGTTGAGGTGAAAGACGGTCGGCTCGAGGCCAAGCGCTTGGAGGACATAGAATCCGCCCATGCCCAAGACGATCTCTTGCTTGCAGCGATAGTCCCGATCCCCGCCGTAGAGTCGGTAGGTGATGGCGCGGTCTTCCGCGCTGTTCTCGGCGAGGTTCGTGTCGAGCAGGTAGACGCGGGACCGGCCTATCTTGACCTCCCAGCAGCGGACCCGGACTGTTCTCGTCTCGACAGCCACATCAACGGTTAGCGGCAGGCCATCCGGGCGGTAGACCGGTTGGATGGGCAGCATCCGGAAATCGTTGTCGTAGGGGTCCTCTTGTTGCCAGCCGTCTCGGTTGAGGTACTGGCGAAAGTAGCCCTCTTGGTAGGCGAGGCCGATGCCGACGAAGGGGAGGCCAAGGTCGGACGCGGCCTTGACGTGGTCGCCGGCCAAGACCCCGAGCCCGCCGGAGTAGAGCGGTAGGGACTCGCTGAGGCCGAACTCGGCGCAGAAGTAAGCGACGAGGGTCTGTTCGCGGTGCTCTTTGGGGAGCCAGGTGTCGCCTTCGAGGGAGGCCTTCAGCCCGGCCTCGACCGACTTCAACCGCGTGACGAAGGCCTCATCGGCGGCGAGGGCCTCAAGTCGGGCCTGGTCGACGCGGCTGAGCAGCGCGACCGGGTTGTGGTTTGTGGCCGTCCACGCCTCGGCGTCGATGGTCCGAAACAGATCCCGAATCTCCGGATGCCAGCTGAACGCGAGGTCGCGCGCTAGGGCCGTCAGCGCCTCGAGGGCCGGGGGAATCGACGGAGTCACGTTGAAGGTCTGGATACGCGGCATCAGGTTTAATCCCTTCTTTGAAGCCCACGGCGTGCGGACTGGCGCATCATGCCCGACCGAGTCTCGTTGTAAAGACCGCCGGGGCGTTCACGTCGGAGAGCGTTCAGAGGGCGCCGGACGCCTGGGCCGGTTTGGGGCGCCAAGCGCGCTACAAGCGCGCGGACCAATAGGCTGTGGCGAGGCGAGAGGGGGGGGGCCGGTTTGGGGCGCTAAGCGCGCTAGAAACGCGCGGACCAATAGGCTGTGGCGAGGCGAGAGGGCGGGGGGGCCGGTTTGGTCCGCTAAGCGCGCTACAAGCGCGCGGACCAATAGGCTGTGGCGAGGCGAGAGGGCGGGATGGGCCTTTGGTCCGCGCGCATTCTGCGCGCTTGGCGGGCGTCGTGATGTCGCGCCCGAATGGGTGCCGACCCGGGCTATCTTGGTCGTTGACGCCGGCGGTCGCGCCGGATAGCGTGCGGCCATGAACACACGGATCATGACAGCTTTGGCGCTCTTGGGTTTGGTGGCGGTGGGTTGCGGCAAGGCTGAGGTCCTGCCTCTGGCCTCCGTTGACGCGGCCACGGCCATAAACGAGGCCCCGGCTGTCGCGGCAGCGGCCGTCGATGCCGCCACCGAGGCGCCCGCGCGCGCCCTCGGGCTGAAGCTGGGGTTCGCCTACACCGCCAATCTGATGGGTGAACTCGAACCCTGTGGCTGACGAGCTAATCCGCTGGGCGGTCTTGCCCGGAAAGCAGCTTGGATGACGGATGGCGACGGCACCCCCGAAAAGTTGGGGGTCGCTGAGCTTTTTCTGTTCGACGCGGGGGACACCTTCTTGCCCTCGCACATGGTTCGTGACGAGGACCGCCCTCGCTGGGAGGCGACGGCCGCGTTTATCGTCGAGCGCTACAACGCGCAGGGTGTCGCGGCGATGAGCCTCGGTGATAAAGACCTTGGGCTTGGTCGCAGCGTCCTTCAGGGGCTGGTCAAGGCCGCAAAGTTCCCGATCTTGGCCGCCAACGTCGTCGATATCAAGACGAACAAGGGCGTCTTTCAGTCGTGGGCCATGATCGAGCGCGGCGGCGTGAAGATCGGCGTCATCGGGCTCTTGTCGGACACGAGGACGTCAGTCTTGGCGCAGCGCCTTGGGGCCGAAGGCATCATCGTCAAGCCCCCCGCAGAGGCGATGAACGCGCTCCTGTCCGAGATCAACGCGGCCGGGGCCGACTTCTGGGTCGTTCTCAGCCAGCTAAACGCCCGCGAAGAGACCGAAATCTCAGAGGCATTCCCCTTTATTCGCGCATTCTTAGGCGGTGATGGCATGTCGGCCCCGCAAGAGCCCCTGCCGTCGGGTTCCGCCTGGTCTTTTGGCGGCGGGCAGAAGGGCAAGCAGGTCTCGGTCGCGATCGTCGACTTCCAGGCACCGACTGGCCCGAATACACCGTGGAATCTCGGTGACCGCAAGGCCCTCGCAGAGCGGCAGCTCGCCGAGTCGGTCGCGCGCATCAAGCAGTTGGAGACCCAACTCGAAAAGCTGGCCCCCCCGCCAGAGCAAGGCGTCGAGGTCCCACTGCCCACGGACGGCAGCCCAGGACCGCGAGTCACCGAGGTTCGACGCAAGCAGCTTGAGACCCAGCTTGTCCACGCGCGGACGACCGAGCAGATGGCTCAGGTCGAGATCGCGGAGGCGGCAAAGGTCGGCGACGGACCGGGCAACGCGATTCAGATCAAAGTCTTTCCGATGGGTCGCGGGATGCCCGACGGTGAGGCTGACGGCGAGGCCGTGAAGGCCTTCCGCTTGAAGTGGCCGGCGCCGCCCGGGCACTGAGGCAGGCGGATTGGCTGAATTCCTATGTCGGGGATGCGGGCGGGGACGCCGCGGGCCCAAGGGTTTTGGCAATAAAACCAGCCTGCTATAACCGTGGGCTTATCGCGAATGCGGCGCAGGTCTTCATCGCGATTTACGTCGTGGCGGTCGTCGAGGACTGTCAGGCGCTCCTCGCTGCGATTGGGTGTATCGAGGTCAAACCATTTGCGGAAGACCTCGGTCGCGAGGATCTGCGCCTAGGTCGTGGTGGACGACGACAGCGTCAGCAGAGCGCTCTCGCGGCGGGCTCCCGCGACGACAAAATTAACCCGAACGGGAAGGGAGCGTCCATTGAGCTCGACGTCCGCCTCGAACGGGAGGTTGGTGTCGGCGAGCACGTCATCGACGTTCTCGTTCACGGGCACCTGAAGGGAGTTGCGACGCGTGTAAACGACCGCGCGCACGAGATTGCGACCAGCCACCGTCATACGAATGGTTTCAACGTCCATCATGGCCTCCTCGGGTCGGGGCGTGGAAGGTTCCGAGATGAACGATGCCCGCGAGCGCGCAGAAGCTCTCGAAGACCTCGTGGGACATTGAGAGTGAGAGTGAGCAGTTGCGCCTCGCGGCCGTGGCAGGACCGATCGCACGAAGTCGGAGCTCATCACCTTCGAGGGTGATGAGAATGAACGTGGACCGCGACGAGACCACTGAGGCCCGAGCACAGCGACAGAGTTCTGAGCGTGACCGCTCGCATTTCGCATCTGGCTCCTCGGCCCATTCAAAATGATTGACGGCCATCACTTTGAAGGTGCGGGCGCTGTTCTCGGCGGAGGCGCTGTGAGGATATCACTTTAGGCAGAGTCATCTGGCATCCGAACTCGACACTCTGTGGCGAATGAGCTGGCCGGATCTTGGCAGCCAGTAGCTAAGCACGGCGCTGTGACCGACGTGTGATCGGCGGGGCGGTGGCGCCATTCGTGGGGCTTTTTTGGGCGCGTAACAGTTTAGGTGGGGTATTCAGCGCGCACCCGGGCGCGTGCAGTGACAAGTTACGATTCCCAGATCTGGATCGGATCTTGCTTTGAGCTTGGTCAGCTTAACGACGCGACTCCGGTACAAGAGTTTCGTCGCCAAGCGACCTCGATCTGCCTCACCCACGACACCAATTGTTATTGGGGCGCCCGCACATTTTCAGAGCGCGGCGTGGCATCAGGCCGTCGATCCTCGCTCGCCAGCGAGGAAAGCGACAGGCGCTCTCTTCAACCACATCTCAGGAGGAAACAAACCATGGCCGAGATTCCCGTACAAAAGAAAACCGGCGTCGTTTGGTGGGCATGGCTGCTTGGGCTGCTGCTGCTAGCCAGCGCCGGCTATCTCATCTACTCCCTCGTCGACGACGATCCCAAACGCGACGTGGACAAAGTCGTCGCCATAAATCAGGGAGACCGGACCGCCGCACACGTGGTCATCGCCGAAGTTGCCGCCCCCGCTGGCGGCAACGACGCGGTCGCGGTCGTACGCGACAACGAAGGGGATGGCGATGAGGATGCCGGAGACGCTGGCTCAGCCGATGGCGGGTCCGTGGTGACCTACGTCATCATCGCGACCGCCGAGAAGGAGAACGCGGACCCCCGGCAGTGGGTCGGCGAGCGGTTCACGCTCGGCGACCTGAAGGTCAATCGGGTCACCGGGGACACGACCTTCTGGGTCACGCCGCAGGACAGCTCCCGCGAGTACCTCGTCGTGCTCGACGAGGTCGTCACCCCCGACACGAAAATGGAGGGCCGCTACAAAGTGATCGCCGGCCAAGTGATCACGGTGCATGGCGTCGTGAAGGCGCTCGACGAGCAAGCCGTGAGGCATTGGGGCCTGAGCGCAGAGCAAGTCGCGGCCACCGGCGGTGACCGCGCCGTCTACTTCCACGCCGACAGCCTCGACATCACCGAGCGCCCGCAATAACACACCGAAACAACGGAGGACTTTCCATGTCACGCTTTCCCTTATCCGACAGCTCCGATTGGGAGCTTACCCACGACGAACAGGACATCCGCGGCTGGGACGCGCTCGACGGCGCTGGCCTCAAGATCGGCAAAGTCAACGAGATGATCGTCAACAGCGAGAGCGAGTTTGTCGACACGATCACGCTCGAGGACGGCCGTGAGTTCGGGGCGCGCGACATCCACATCGGGGACGGCGTCATCTACGTTCAGCCCGTTGCGGCCAAGGGCGTCCGTCCGATCGTGACCGTCTACAACGAATACGGGCGCGTCGTGCGCAAGGAGCGCGTCCATGACGGCGTGTTCGCCGGGTACGACGGGCCGCTCCGAGCCCACTACGACAAGACCTACGGCGCCGGCCCCTGGAGCTACGAGCACTACGAGCCGGGCTATCGCTTCGGCTACGAGATGGCCAAGCACCCGAGCCACGCTGGGAAGTCCTACGACGCCATCCTGGCGCAGGTGCGATCGGCCTATGCCGAGCGCTACCCTGAGGCGAGCTACGACGACTGCGCCGACGCGGCAGCTTACGCCTACGCGTACCACCGCGAGCAGAGCAGCTGATCGCCGGCGAGCGACTATCCACGGCTCCGAGGCTCTCATGATGGTCCGCGGACGACGAAGCGCGTGCCGACCGTCGTCGGGCGCGGAGTCGTTGTCCGAAGCCGGCCACGCGCTCTGTGGCTTGCAATATTATGCGGGTGTGTGCGCGCCGACTCGGATTGAAGGTCGCAGGTCGCTCCATAGCCGCATCACCCAGCGCGGGGGATGCGGCTGAGATTCCATAGAGGCGGCACCCCCCCGGCAGAGCGTGCGGGGGCGCCCGCGGACCGGCCAAAATTCCTGCGCCCGGACTGGCCGCAAACCGGCTGAATTCCTGCGGTATTGATGCCCATGGGCCGGTCTAGTTCCTGCGTTGGGGATGGCCGGCGAGCCAGTATCGAAGCGACTTTGCGACCGTCTCAGTGAGCTCGCGGTAGGGCTTGGACAGGGTCCGCGGCCTCTGCCATAGTCCCGCGCATGGAAGACACCTTCGACACCGCCCCCCTCCATGCGTACCTCGCGGCCACTGACGCCGAGCTGAAGCGCTACATCGACCCCGCGCACATGAGCTATCTGCCGCTCTATCTCGGACGCGCGGACGTGAGGCATGCCTTGGGCGAGGCACCGGAAGCCGTCCTGCGCGAGCTGGCCTTCGCGGGTCGGTGCTACGCGGCCAGCGGCGGGATCTACCTCACGAAGTGGCCCCACACGCAGTTTCGGCGACGTCGCCTTGAGCCCCTCGAGATCGCGCTAGCGACCGGGGACGAGGAGGCCCTCGCGGGCATCAAGACACACTTCGCGGTCGACGCCTTCGCCCTCTTTGCGGGGCTGGAGGCCGACGCCTTGCACACGGAGATCGCCGTCGTGACGCCGTTTTTCCGAGACGGCACCTGTGAGACGCCGGTCCAGGCCGCGGGCGCGCTCGGCGTCTTCTATTGGCTGGCCCTGTCTGCGGCTATCCTCGAGGACGCCGAGGCCCTGGCCTTGGTGCGGCAGCGCGCGGGGACCTTCATGGACGACTTCGGACACCTCCTCGGCGGCGCATCGGCCGGGCCGGTCGCACGCCTCCGCACAGTCACCGAGTGCCTGAGCGTCATCCGCGCCAACCCGCCTGAGTCCGCGACAGCAGTGATTGTCCGCACGGTCCACCGGCACATACAGCTCACGACGGCGGAGTATGCGCAGATGGAGGCGCGCGACCCGGACGCTTTCAAGCAGCGGCGCGGATCCTTGGATAGAGCCGCGCTCAGCCTCTTGGCCCTCGCGGCCAGCTTCGAGATCGATCTCGGAGCAGCGGCTGAGGCGCCGCCATTTAGCGAGAGATGGCTTGCCTATGCGACAGCGGTCGGGCACACACTCAAAGCGTGAAAATCATCTCAATCGATCTTGATGTCCCCGAAGTCTGGCTCATTGGTCCCGCGGTCGAGGCCTTGCGTCGGGGGGAACTCATCGTTTTTCCGACGGATTCTATCTACGCCCTCGCGTGCGACCCCGAGAATCGCCGGGCCGTAATGAATCTTTACGCGGCCAAGGGGATGACCGAGAACCATCGCTGCTCGATGATCTGTTCGGACCTCAAGCAGGTCGGCAGCATCGCGCGCGCCGTGTCAAATGAAGCTTTTCACTTCATGAAGCACCACTTTCCGGGGGCCTTCACGGTCATCTTGAAGGCCTCTCGCGAGCTGCCGAAGCAGGCCACAGGCAAGCGCAACCAGATTGGCGTGCGCATGCCAAATCACCCGATACCCCTCGCATTGATTGAGGAATTTGGCCGTCCCATGCTAGTGACGTCGGTGCCCGACTGGAGCCCCGGCGATCCGGTCGATCCGGTCGAGACGTCTCAGCGCCTGGTCAACCGACCGACGGTCGTCTTGGATCAAGGGCCTCAGAACGCCGAGCCGTCGACCGTCGTTGACTTCTCCGACGAGGTCCCCGTCCTCGTGCGCATGGGTAAGGGCGTCGTTGAGGGATGGGTCGACGTCGTCCCTGAGCTATAGGTCAGCCTTCGCGTCTAACTTCCGCAGGTGGGCGGCCGCGGCCTCAGGTGCCGTTGGGTTCACGATGAGCCCCGAGCCAATCTCGAGCCCGCCGTAGCGGTGGGTGCGGGGGATGAGCTCGATGCACCAATGCCAGAAGGCGCCAAGGCCACTCATGTCGCGGTGGCCGTATGCGTCCGCGTTGGGCGCCGTGTGAACCGCGAGGTTGACAGGTGCGCCGTGGGTCGCGAGGTGGACGAGCTTCAGAACCCTCTGAATGAGTCCTGCTAGGATCTTGAGCTGCTGGTCGTCGACGCGCGTGAAGATCGCGTCGTGGGCGATGGGCGCCACCCAGACCTCGAAGGCGTGACGGCTAGCATAGGGGCAAAACGCGACGAAATCGCCGTCAGTCGCGACGACCCGTGTGCCGGTGGAGCGCTCAAACTCAATGATATCGCAGGTCAAGCATCGCTCTTTGTGGCGATAGTGGGTCTCGGCCGAGTGATAGATCTGCCCAAGACGCGGGGGCCAGACGGGGGTCGCGAGGACCTGGCTGTGGGCATGTTCGAGCGTCGCGCCAGCCTCCGGGCCTTCATTGCGAAAGATCGTCACCCAGCGCATGCGGCGGTCACGATTTAGGTCTGCCCCGCGATCCCGCCACAACCGCAGGATGGCTGTCGCGGCGTCCACCGGCAGGTCCCGAAAGGCCGTGTCATGGTGGCAGGTCTCGATAATCACCTCATGTGCCCCGACCCCTGAGGCGGCATCCCAGGGACCGACGGCGTGGCGCGTCTCGGGGACCTCAATCCGCAGCGCAGGGTAGAGGTTCGCGACGGCCAAGGCGCGGTCGTCCGCCGTCCTGTACTCGCCCACGACGCGGGCCGCGCCATCCCCGGACATAATGAGGCAGAAGGGGCAGGGCTGAACGGTCCGGTCGACGACAGCGGTCTCAAAGGGCTTGAAATCGCTGGGGCGGCGTCCGCGCTCTTCGGACACGAGGACCCACGAGGCGTCGAGGGGGTTGTAACGGAGTTCCGACATGGGGCCTCAAGGGTCAGACGAGAGTGGAAGAAGGGGTGGCGTGCGCAAGAAACGCGCGCGTTAGATGCGTCGAAGGCGGGCGGCGTCCTTGGGTCCAATCAAGGTCAAGCGCATATCGCCTTCGGCCGGGAAGCGCTCGATCATTGCGTGGTCGCCGCCGTCGATAGCTTGCTGCAGCTCAACCCATCCGGTGATGGCGGCCCCGCCCATTCGCGCGCCGATCTTGGCTAGGGGGATGGACGCCTCCAGCTGATCGCGATGACGTGCTGTGACACAGATGTCGGCACCCTTGAGAGGCGCATCCGTGGTCGCGAGGAGGACGCGCAGCGGCGCCTGTGTCCCCGTGCGCAGACACAGGACGATTCGCGTTTCGGGCCCGAATTTTCGGACAAAGCTTGTGACGGGGCCAACCTCAACGCGCAAATAGAGGGTCTGCGAGTCATGGGTATACAAAAGACCTAGGATCGCGGGCTCTGCTCTGTGAATGGCGCCGAATCGCGGGGTGATACGGCCCGCGCCAATCCACTTGTAGTACCAATCATCCCGGCCGTCGGTCTCGACGCTACCGAGCGCGACCGGCGTCTCGTCGTGGTGTCGGTCGGTACGGCCGGTCGGTGGTTCATCGACAAGCTGGTCGTCGGTCGGCGCCGCATAGAGGGTCCGGTTCAGCGCGTCGGGATGCGGACGGCCTAGGTGATGCCAGATAGCGCGGATGTGCGCGCGAAAGAGGGCGTCAAAGTGTCCGTCAAAGGGGGTCGAATGCCCCTGGCCGAACCACCACCACCAATCGGAGGCCTCGGCGCGCATAATGAGGTCCGCGAGGACTGGGTCGCCGCTCTCGGCCTTAAGGAGGTCGGGCATCGACCGCCCGACGGCCTCGCGCACCGCCGCCAGTTCGTCCCAGGCGCGATTTTTGACCGGGTCGCCGAGCCAGGTCTGAAAAGTCCCATCGATCCAGGAGCCTGCGGGGATGCGAGGGAGGTTGGGGGTGTGCGCTGCTTGGGCGGTCTTGGCCTCAGACAGAGTCACGAGTTGGAGCCCGTCGGCGTCGGCGATCGCGTCATAGAGCCCTGGTAGAAAGGCCGTGACGCCTCCCGGGTAGTGCTCCCAGCAGTTCTCGCCGTCGAGCGCGACCACGATGACGGCCGTGTCTTCGCCTCGGCGCGCGAGGGCGGCGCGAACCCGTTGCAAGTGCGCGACGAAATCGCGATAGGCGGCGCGCCGGTCCCAGTTGGCGTAGACAAAGCCGATGCGGTCGGAAAGGCCGTGGTCTCGAAAAAAGACCGTCACGCCCTGACAGTTCCACGGCTTACAATGCGCCAGACCGTCGTCCTTTCCGCTGACCGCGAGCGCTTTGTGCAGCAGCGTCTCGTCGCTGATCAGCCACTCGACTCCGGCGTTCTTGAAGGCGCACAGGGCGCTGTCGGACAGCGAACCCTCGGACGGCCACATGCCGCGGATCGGGACGGGGGCGCCGTCGTGGTGGAAGTGAGGCCGATTGGGGCCGAACGCGCGCGTGATTTGGGCGTCGGCGTCGTCGGGATGGCGGAAGCGAGCGTGGGGCAAGGGGGTATCTGGGATGGACTCGCGGGCCGCGTGCGTATCGATGAGCAGAGGAATGATCGGGTGGTAGTAGGGGCTGAGAGTTAGCTCAACCGCGCCAGTCGAGGCGAGGGCGGCCCAGCGCGCCTCGACACCGCCGCCAGAAGCGGCTTGAGCCTCGAGGACCGTGAGGCGGTCGTCCGGCGCGAAGTCGCGCCCTTTGGCGACGAGCGCCGCGATTGGTGCCGATTCCCGGACGACGACCCCGCACCACGCGAGGTTGAACCAGACCTGCAGATCGATGACGTCGGCGTGCGAGAGCTCGGAGCCACCGTTGACGATATCTCGCAGCTCGCGATAGCGCGGCCATGGGGCGAGCATCGTCGCGTCGGGGAGCGAGAAGAAGTGCTTGCGGATCATCGCGAGGTCGCCCGCGGACAGCGTCGCTGGGTCCGCGATACTCAGGCGCCAAAACCGTTCCGACGCCTGTGTTCGTGGGTCCCCCACGGCTTTGAGCTGGTCGAGGAGGCCTGGCACCCAGTTGACGGTCGCCCGCGCGCGGGGCGCGAGCTCCATGACGCGCGCCATGTCCACGTAGTCGCGAGAGCCGTGCAAACGCACCCACGGCATCGTGATCTCCCCCGTCTCGGGGTCCGCATAGGACGGCTGGTGCATGTGCCAGAGGAAGGCGACCTGAAGTGTTGTGCTCAATATTATGCCCGAGCCGCGGTTACTTGGAGCCGATGGTGAAGTGGGTGATCCCTAGCTGAGCACCATCGGCCGTCACGACCTCACAACTCCAGTTCCCTGTCCAGTGTCCGAGGGGTTTTTGTTTGGACCAGGTCTTCCATCGCGGGCTCTTGCCGACCTCGAGCTCGACTCGCGACACGAGGAGCCCGTCCCGCCGCCACACGTGGACGACTGACTGGTCCGGCTCGCGACTCTCGATAGCGGAGTAGCAGCACAACATATCAGGGACCTCGTCGTAGTGTTCCCTGATGTTCTCGGGGCTACGGTCGACGACGTCGGTGCCGACCGCCAGCTCGACGAGGCGGATGGGGCCGTCGACGGTCGAGATCGTCGTCCCGGGAGTCGCCTCGCTGTCGGCGACGTCGACGATCGACGGGTCTGTTTCGGGTTTCCGTGGGGGGCCTTCGCGCTTGTCGCCCCGCTCGCCCAGCGCGGTCGCGAGGGCAGCATCGATGGCGGCGCTTCGCTCCTTGCGCAGCTCGGTCGCGAGCTCCTCGCGCAGCTCGGCCCGGAGCTCTTTTCGGACGGCGACGCGGATCTCGTGCTCAAGCGCCGTGCGTTCTGCGGGATCGAGATGCGCGAGGACGGGGCTGGGCCCCGGGTCGGCCTGGCATCCTGCGAGGATCGTACAACCCAAGGCAGACGCAAGCGCAAGGCGGCGCGCCGCGTTGGCCCTGAAGGTGGAGGCGAAGCTGAACACCCGCGTCATGCTCGTTCCGTGTTGCATTTTTAGACCATACATCAAGCGCAACGTTTTTTCGACAGGTCGTACGTGCCGTCCTAGGCTGGTTTAATCTCTGAAACCGCCGGAGGCTCCGATGCCTGAGTCCGAAACACCTCAAACGCGCAATATCTGTCCCGCCTGCAACTCCGGGTACGCCTCGGATATTATGGTGTGCACGCGCTGTGGTACGGGCCTGCTGGAGGTGCCCGACATGAAGCTCCTGTCGGGTACGTCTCTTGACGACCGCTACGACATTGAGGGCGTCGTCGGCACTGGCGGGATGGGGGCTGTGTATCGCGCCCGCCAGCGGGGCATGGAGCGAGAGGTGGCCATCAAGGTGCTGCACCCCCATTTCGCGACCGATCCCCGCGCCGTGAAAAGGTTTTTCCGCGAGGCCCAGAGCGCGTCGCGCCTCGTGCACCCCAACATCGTGACCGTGTTCGACTTTGGGCGGGCCCGTGAGGGGCACCTCTACATGGTGATGGAGCTGCTTGAGGGCTGGACGCTCGGCGACCTGATTCACTACCGCGCGCCGCTGTCCCCGGGACTGACCATCCACATCGGCACCCAGATCTGCGCCGCGCTGGAGGCCGCCGAGGTCGTGCGCCTCGTTCACCGTGATCTGAAGCCTGATAATATCCTCCTGTCTGCGACCGACGACGGCTTCTGGGCCAAGGTGCTGGACTTCGGGATCGCGCGCATCGCGCGCGGCGACGGCGACGAGGACAGCGCGCTCCGGCGCCACGAGTCTACCGTCGAGATCGCAGGTACGCCCGCGTACATGGCCCCGGAGCAGGTCCTCGGGCGTGAGCCAGCGCCGAGCTCGGACCTCTATTCGCTGGGGGTCATCCTCTATGAGATGGTCGCCAAGCGCCGACCCTTTGACGAGTCCAGTACGGTCGCGCTGTGTATGCGGCAGATGAATGAGGCGCCGCCACCTGTGACCGACCATGCGCGCGTGTCGGACGCGCTGGCGGGGCTCATCATGCAGCTCCTCGAGAAGAAGCCTGAGAATCGGCCCGCGAGCGCCACGGAAGTGCGGCGGCGTCTTGAGACCTGCCCGGAGGCCTCGATGTCCTTCGTGCGGCCGTCTATCAGCGCGGACGCGCCCCGTGGGATCGCCCAGAAGACGACGCGGTCAGAGAACGGTCGCGTCATGGCCGAGCAGACGATTGACCTCAAATATTTGGCGCGGCCCCACATGCCGCTGGCGGACGTGCTGGCCCGTAGCCGCGCTGGGATGGGGCTCGTAATGGCCGACAGGGCCGAGGCCCTCGACCCCCAGACCCCGCCTCCCGTGCCCGTCCGTGGTGGTTTCGTCGCGATCCTGGCGATCATCGCCGAGCAGGCCCGTTCTCTCGCGGATGGCCCTGGCGGTGGTCTATTGAGCGCGCTTGAGGGACGCGGGGCCGAGGTGCTCCGCGAGGAGAAGCTCGCGATCGTGCGTTTCCGAGGCAGCGATCGCGACGGCGGGGCTCGCCGCGCGGTCGAAGAGCTGGCCTCTCTCTCGCTGGAGACCCAGGCGACGGCCCTGCGGCACAACGTGGCGCTGCGCATCGGGATCTCGACTATCCACGGCCAAGACCTCGTGCGCGCCGTCGATGAGGCGCGCCGCCTCGCGGCAGACACCGTGCCAGGGAAGGTGGCTCTCGCCGCCGCGACGGCACGCAACGCCGAGCTCTCGGTGGTCTCGCAGACGTCGGTCTTCATGCCGGATGGGACCTCCCTTGAGACGGTGGTCTTGCGGGATCCCACCGCCCTCGTCGACTCGGACGTGCTCCTCTGGGGCCGGTCGATGCAGCTGCGTCGGCTCGGGCAGATCGCGGACGAGGCCCAGCGAAACGGGCCATGTCAGGCGCTCGTGCTGGGCGGCCGCGGGATGGGGAAGACGAGCTGTCTCCAGTCATTTCTTCGCGGCCGGCACAGCCTGATGGTGCGTGCCTCGCCCCTCGCCGCGGGCTTCCCAGGGCACACCGTCGCTCGCCTTGTGGCCTTGGCGTGGGGCATTTCGCGTATCACGGGCAAGTCCACCGATCTCGATCCGTTGGCGCTGGTGGCGATCTCGGAAGCCGACAGAGGGCTGCTTGAGACCCTTCTGCTCGACCGGGCGCCGCCTGAGACGCTGACCTCGCAGGCCATCGCCCGCCTCGCCTTCGGGGCGATCTTGCGCTACGCGGCCGGTGAACCGCTCATCATCGCCATCGACGACGCGCACGAGGTGGACACCGCCAGCGCCGCGATCTTGCGTGACGTGATGCTCTTGGCCGCCGGACAGCCTTGGACCTTCGTCGCGACCGCGCGGCACACGGAGGGCGCGGTGGTCTTGGCCAATCCGCATCGTGTGGAGCTCAAAGCGCTTGGGCTGCGGCCGATGAATCAGCTCGCGGAGGAGATCGGTATCGACCAGCGCCGCCGCCACACGCTCCTCGCGCTGGCGCAGGGCAACCCGTCGGTGCTGGGCTTGCTCGGCGCCGCCGATGCACCCGCCGACGCGCCGATCTCCTTGGGTGAGGGCCTGCTGCCCTGGCTCTTGAACAAGGTCCTGCGTCGCGCGGGACCGCAAGAGGCCGACCGCGCATGGGTCGAGGCCGCCACGGGGCAGGGGCGCAGCTTTGAGACCCCGCTCGTGCAGTCGGCGCGCTACTTTCTTGAGGCAGGCCTGAACGCCGAGCTGGCGAGCTGGCTCGGCAAGCGGCTGGCGTGGGAGGGGCCCGTCCCCGAGGCCTTGGCCAGCGCGCTGGCGGCCTCGGGCGAGATCCCCCTGAGCGTAGAGCGCTGCGCGCGCCTTGGACTGCATCGCGTGGCCGCCGAGGTCCTTGAGAGCGTCGTCGCCAAAGAGCCGTCGAAGCCCTCATGGATCCGACTCGCAAGCTTGCACCTCAAAGCAGGGGACAGCCCTCGGGCGGCGCGAGCCTTCTCGTCGTTTTTGACCGCATCCCCAGAGGCCCAGGCCTCCCCGTCCAATCCTGCCAGCAGCGCGCAGTTGCTCGATCTCGTCGCGGGGTTCCTCGGGGCTAGCGACGGCGCCGCCGCTGCCAGAGCCCTCGCCTCCGCGCGCGAGGGCCTCCTCATCACCGTCGAGGGCGGCGCGATGCGGGCCGCACCCAACGCAGAGCCGTTCGAGCTGGGCCGCTACTTCGTGCTGGAGGCGCGTGTCATCCTCGCCGATCTCGGGGCCAAGGCCGCCGCGGCGTCGCTTGGTAACGCCCAGCGCCTCCAGGACTCCCTCGGCCGCAACGACGCTCGGGCTGCGCTCGCGCTTGGTGCCCTCGTGCAAGAGGCCCGGGCCGAGGTCGCCATCGCAGCCGACGATCGCGAGAGCGCGCTGACGAACCTGCGTCAAGCGCGTCAGGCCTTCCGCGATCTCGGGCGCGAACGGGACTCCTTCCGCTGCCTCATCGCGCACGGAGCGCTGGACGCGGTCAGCGATGACCCAACAGACCTACGGCGCGCCTCGGAGACCCTCGTCGTGGCCTCGCGCCTCGCGCTGGCCGCCGGTTTCGAGCGGGATCACATCTACGCCGAGACCATCCTCGGCATGTGTGAGGTAGACCTCGCCGACCTCGACGCCGGAACGCAGCGTCTCCGCGTGGCCTTCCGTCAGGCCAACACGCTGGGTGTCGACGCGGCGCTGCAGAGCCTCACGGCCGTCGCGATGGCGCGGGCCATGGCTCGCCGCGGTCTCGTCGCCGACGCCCGGCGCTATCTCGAGAGGGCGAGGCAGCTCGCCGCCGGCCCTCTCGCCGAGGCGCACGCGCTCATCGCGGAGGCGCGGACCCTAGAGGCTGAGGGTCAGACCCGCCGCGCTCAGCGTGCCTATGCCGACGCTGCCGAGCAGGCTCGCCGCGCGGGACACGGTGTCCTCGCGCGCGTCGCGATGAGCCGCGGCGCGCAGCCGGCACCTCTCGCGGTCAGCGCCTAGGGCCAACCTCGGCCATTGGCGCGGCCTGGATGCGGAAGACAGGCCGCCTCGACTCGACGCTCGCGACCTGCGGGATTGGGCTGCGGTCGAAAAGATCGCGGACGCTGAGGCGCCTCAAAGGTTCCATCAGCGCCTCGCTCAGGACCTCGAGGGGCTGGCGGATGTCGCACAGCGCCTCTTGCTGGCAGCGATGGGGGCCTCCGCTCTGGCACTCCACGAGGCCGACATTTTCTTCGAAGAGACCAAAGAGCTCGGCGAGCGAGATCTCGCCAAGGGGCTTAGCCAGGCGGTAGCCACCCCCGCTGCCCTTGGACGCGTCAACGAGCTTTGCTTTTCTTAACGCCTGCAAGACCTTCGCGAGCAACATCTCGGGGATGTGGTAGCGCGTGGCGATCTCTTTCGCTGTCACAAGGGGGGCATCCCGCCCGTGATCGCTGCCGCCGACGACGGGGGCCGCGCTGGACAGGCCCATTACCCTCAAAGCGAGCAGCGCGTATTCGGTTTTCTTGTTGAGGCGCAGCATAGGGCAATCCAAATCGGACCGGGTGAGTCCGAAATCTGACAGGACTGCGCCGGGAGCGCAAGGGGCGGGTCCAAGGCGAGTCAATTCGGCCCCGTTCGCAGTACACACCGTGGCTCCTTTCGCCTCGAAACGAAGTTTCTGGCGTGCTAGCGTCGCCGCCCCTAGCGACCGCCGAATCCGGTGGCCGTCTTGACAGTGTCCCGAAGGCGCGCGAGGAAGACATGGCAATACGTTCTATTTTTAACGGAATCGGCGCGTCGGCGCTCTCGGCGGCCCTCGTCCTTAGCCCCCTCGGCGCCTGTACCGACGACAACAAGCCCGCAGATGACGTGAGCTTGGACGGGTCTCTGCCTGATGGTTCCGGGGACGCGGTCGCCGACACGGCGGGTGACGACGTGACTGAAGACGCCGCCGACACCGCCGCTGATGCCGTCACGCCCCCAACGGCAGAGCAGCTGGCCGTCCTCTCAGTACCCGAGACCGCGCGCGTCGTGATCCCCGGCCTGACCGGCGAGGTCCAGGTTCTCCGTACGGTCGGTGCAATTCCACATATTTATGCCGAGAATCGACTCGACCTGATGCGCGTCGCCGGCTTCATTCAGGGTAGCGATCGCTACTTCTTTATGGACCTACAGCGGCGCCTCGGGCTTGGGACCCTCAGCTCGCTCCTCGGCGAGCTCGGCCTCAATCAAGACATCGAGGCCCGTGGCACCGGTATGACGGCCATCGTCGATCGCCTCGACGCGCACATCAGTGACGACTTCCGGGCCTACCTCGCGGCCTATGCCGAGGGCGTGAACGCCTACATTGACGCGGTCCGAGCCGGGACGGCGATTCCGCCAACAGAGACGGACTACGCGTCCTTTTTGGGTTTTGATGCGCCCGCCGACATGATGTCGCCCTTCGCGGTCCGGGACGTGCTCTCCCTCGTCGCGGTCGTGATGCACAGCACCAACTTCGAGTCCGGCGATGTCGGCATGGAGGCCGCCTGGAATAACCTCGACAACCTCTTCCGTGGGGCGACCAAGGAAGAACTCCGCCGGGCGGGCTTCCTCGAAGACTTCTGGTTCAATGTCCGCGGTCTCTTTGGTGACACCAACTCGACCGACGGCTTCGGCCTGACGGGCGCTGGGCCAACGACGGCCCGCCGCGCCAAGGCCGAGGCGCCGAAGGCTCAGGGGGCCGACGCCGGCGGGACCAAGATGAAGACTCCGGCCGACATGATCGAGAGCCTCGCCGCACGCCTTGAAGCCCGCGCCAGGCGCGCCGGCAAGGATCGCGAGGCCGGCTTCGGCTCGAACGTGTGGGCCGTCAGTGGCTCGCACGCTGAGGGCGGCGGCGCCATCTTGGCCAACGATGGCCACCTCGACCTCAGCATCCCACCCCTGGCTTACGGCGCCGGTCTCAACACCGCGGTCTTCCACAAGGATGAGACCCATGCCCCGATGCACCAGATGGGTGGCTGGCTTGGGAATTTCCCCGTGCTCATCGGCGGCACCAACGGCAAGGTCGCCTTTGGCGGCGTGAATCCGGTCGTCGATATCACCGACTGGTACCGCGAGGAGATCCGCTTTGCCGCCGACGGCGAGACCCTCGAGAGCTACTTTCAAGGCCAGTGGAAGCCCCTTCAGGTCGTCGAAGAGGTCTACGAGGTCGCGACGGTCGCGCTCTTAGAGAGCGTCGGGCGCACCGCACGCGTCAAGCGCTACATGACCTTTGACGGGCGATGGCTCACGACGATCGAGGGCCGCCCCCTCGCCGCTGACGAGGAGCCCGCCGCCGGCGAAAAAGTCGTCGAGATGCTCGCCAAGCGCATCGTCGCCGGCGACACCGACGGCGATGACAAGATCACCGCGATCTCATTTGACTACGTAGGACTTGACGTCACGAAGTGGCCCGAGGCTCTCTTCGAGCTCGGTATGGCATCCAACGTCGAAGAGGCTCGGCAGGCCACGAAGGGCTTTGTCGGATCGGCCCTCTTTATGTCTGTGATCGATGACGCCGGAAATGCGATGTTCACCAGCTATCAGGCGGTGCCGTGTCGTGGCTATTTGCCGCGCACGGACGGCGTCTTCGCCCTCGGCGCCGACCCCACACGCCTGCTCGACGGTACGACCTACGGCGGGTTCACCATCGTGACGGATGACAGCGGCAAGGCCGACGAGACGGCCGGCGCCGACGATCCTTATAAGTGCGTGATTCCCCTGGATACCATGCCCTACGCCATCAACCCGGCTCGTGGCTTTGTGTTCAACGCCAACAGTGACCCAGCGGGGCTCATGGAGGATGGCGACGAGAAAAACGATGAGCACTACATCGGCGGGCTGTGGGCGTCGGTGCGTGCCAACACCATCCAGCGCGATCTCTACCGCGTCACTGCGGATAAAGGCGCCACGGTGCAGGACCTCGTGACGATGCAGGCGAACATTGAGTCGCGCCTCGGAGAGACGTTTGTACCGCACCTAAATGGCGCCATCGCCCGCGCGGTGGCCTTGTCGGAGACTGACGGCCCCGTGACCCCCGCTGAGGGACGGATGGTGGCGCTGCTGAACGCCAACCGCGAGGCCTTCGACTCGGTCAAGAGCCGCCTCGCGGCTTGGGGACAACAAGACTACGTGGCATCGTCGGGCGTCGAGACCTTCTACACGAGCCCCTCCGAGGAGGATCGCGCGAATTCCATCGCGACGATGATCTTCAACGCGTGGTTCCCGCGCTTTATGGACGCGGTCTGGAACGACGAGAACGTTGGGTCATGGCGCAACGGGAACGAGCACAAGGTGACCGCCCTCGCGCGGATGTTGGAAGGGCGGGGTCCCGGTAATCCGAAGGCGATGGCCACATGGGACGAAGACACCGAAGAGGGCGTCTTCTTTGACCGCCAAGGGACGGCCGACGTCGAGAGCAGCGATGAGCTGATGCTCTCGGCCCTCGTGCAGGCGTTGGATTTCCTAGGTTCCGAGCCAGTCGAGCCCGGGCGCGGTGGCTTTGGCTCAACCGATATGGACAGGTGGCTCTGGGGCCTGCGCCACATGGCCAAGTTCCAGTCTGTTCTCGGTCCCTACTTGGCTGGGGCCGGGCCCTTGTCGGCCCTCGGAGATATCTTCTCGATCACCACGTCACGTCTTCCGCTCATGCCGAACCTCGCCGACGGCGACCCACGCAAAGGCCTCAAGTGGTTCCCGCGCGGCGGTGACCAATGGTCTGTCGACGCGGCGAACCCTGGCTTCGGTGGTACGAACTTCGAATACGGGGCCGGCGCGGCGATGCGCATCGTCATGCAGCTTAAAGACGGTAAGGTCACGGGGCAGTTCATCATACCCGGCGGCGAGAGCGGGCTCACGACCAGCGCGCACTTTGACGACCAAGCGCGCCTGTGGCTGGCCAACGAGTACCTCCCGCTTCTCTTTGCGGTCGAGGACGTCGTCGCCGGCGCAATCGGCCGTGAGGTCTATACCAAGGGCGAGTGAGTCTCACGCTGGGAAGTGCGCGCCGTCGGCGACGACCGTGTCATCAGGGACGACCGCGCCCCGCGCGACCTTGGCCTTGGCCCCGATGGTCGCGCGGGCGCCGATAATCGCCCCTGAGCCAATGCGCGCGCCCTCCCCGATGGTGGCATACGCGAGCACGTTCACCCGCGGCTCGATGAAGGCCCCATCCTTTACGGTGACCCCAGGCAGGATCCCAACGGCCGCCGCGATCATCACCTTTTCGCCGATGAAGACGGGGGCGAAGATGAGCTTTTCGCCAATCATCATGTGCCCGCTGATGCCGCTCGCCGCGCCGATCATCGAGCCGGCGCCGATGGTCACGAGGTGCGGATCGAGGATGACGACATCGCTCGACATCTGTGCCTTAAACGAGATGCGGGCGCCGAGCAGGCGCAGCGTGAGCCAGCGGACGCTGGAGAGCTGGCTCCAGAGGGGCAAGACCAGCGGCATCGTCAGCCATCGGCGGATGAGGAATTGTATGACCCAGGCGTTGAAGTCGCGGCCCCCCATGACGCGCGTGGCACCAGCGCGGGGCTTGGGTGCGACGGCCCCGAGGAGCGCGACCGCGACGAGCCAGACGAGCAGGCCGCAGACGATGCCGAGCGCGAGCCCGAGAGATCCGGGTGAGGCCGCGTGGATCTCAATGGCCGTGGCCGCGGAGAGGGCGGTGAGCAGGGTCAGGCCACAGAGCCAGACGAAGTCCATCAGGATAGTTCCGATAACCATGGTCTACCACGCTCCTTGAAGGTCCATGCCTGCTGCGACCGTGAGGGTTTGGCCGGTGATGGCGGCCCCGGTGGGCCCCGTCAGAAAGCCGACGGCGCCAGCGACGTCCGATGGCGTGACGAGGCGTTTCAGCGCGGCCTTCTGCGCGAGGGCGCGTAGGGCGGCGTCATCGCTTAGGCGGGTGTGGAGGCGGGCGTTGTCGATGGCGCCGGGCGCGACGACGTTTGCGGTGACTTGAAAGCGACCATAGTCGACAGCGAGGCCACGCGTGAAGCCCGCAACGGCGGCCTTTGCTGCTGTATAGGTCGTGGCGCCCGGTCCGGCCAAGCGGGCCGCCAGTGAGCCGATGGCGACGATTCTACCGAAGCGCGCGGCCATCATGCCCTCGATGAGTCCGGCGACGAGGTCCTCAAATGCGTGGACCTCCAGTGACCAGATCGCGTCCCGCTCGGGGTGTGTTTGCTGGTGAAATCTTTTGTATTCGAACCGATGGCCCGCGGCGTGCACGAGGGCGTGTATGGGCGGCAAGGCCTCGACGAGGGACTCTCGAAACGCCCGGCCTGACAGGTCGCCGGGGTAGTGAGTCGCGACGTCGGCCCCAGCCCCGATGGCGCTGCGCGAGGTCCCGTGGACGACGTAGCCTTGGCCCGCGAGGGTGGCGGCGATCGCGAGGCCGACCTCGGAGCTGACCCCCGTCACGAGGGCGTGGCGTTCAGGGAAGGTGGCGTTCAAACGGGACCCCGCAGCGCGGCTCGAAACGCGGCAGGGACGTTCGCCGCGTCCTTGATAAGGCGCACAGGCTTGGCCTGATTGCCGGCGGGTGAGAGGCGAGCGCGCTCTTCTTCCCACGCGTCCATCGCGGCGGGGCTGACGAGCTGAAGCTCGACGGGCCCCAGCAGATCGGATCGGCGTTCTTTTCCGTAGATCGGGTTGGCCTCGGCTAGGGTCGCATCGAGCAATTCTGAGGCTTGGTCGCAAAGTGCGGCATCCAGTCCGACGAGGCTTGCGATGGCGGCTCCGTAGCGCCCCCGTCCGCTGGCGTCGGGCTCTTCGGGCCATACGAGCCAGCGGGCACCAGCTAGCTTCGGAGAGGCCGTGAAGAGGGCCTCGAAGGCCTGCTCGAAGTGGTGGCCGCTCGTGAGGTCGTGGTGGGCAGACAGGACCGCGCCGACCTTTTGAACAAAATGGAACTCGGGGGTGCGGCCGAAGAATCCGGTGACCTTGATCTCGTCCATCAGGCGGTAACGCCACAGGCCCACTGGGGTCGTCATGACGATGCCGTAGTGGCGCCCGACCTCGACCTCGTGGATGAGACAGGTCTCGCCGGTGGGCTCGCCGGCGGCGTCGAGGGTCTCGAACTCGAAGAAGACGCTGTCGATAGCCGCGACGCCCGAGGGGTCGTTGTCGCGCAGCGGCACGTTGAGCCAGCCCTCGGTCGCTGAGTAGAGGGCCGAGCGGAGAGACTTTGGCCGCCAGTGATCGTCGATGGCGGCTTTGGCGCTGCCCGCGGCGGCGTGGTACCAGCAGGAGACGACGTCTAGCTCGGGCCAGCAAGCGTAGGGCGCGAAGTCCTCTCCCTTGGTGCGCTGTTCAAGCACGCGGGCCCTCTTCGGGTCTGGCGCGAAGGCGCCCGCGAGGGACCGCCTCTCATTCGGCGTCAGTGTCCCAGGCGGAGTGAGGGTCCCGTCTCGGATGTCGCGTAGGAGGCTATCTTGGTGGCGCTCTAGAGTGCGGGCAATGGACGCAAAGGGGGCCGTCGTGATCCCCACCGCGAAGGAGAGGTCGTGCATCAGCGCCGTGCGCGCGATGGCGTAGCTGTTGGCGTCGGGATCGCTGATCGAGAAGACGGCCGGCGGGACCGCATAGAAGCGCTGAAGCAGCGGCGGCATACGCACGTAGTTGAAGCCCGAGATATAGCCGATGGGCACGCCCGTCGGTGCGATTTCAACCGTCGGTGTACCAACTACATACAGGACGCGGTGCTTGAAGAGGTCCGGGTGAGCCTTTTGCAGGCTGTGGATAAAGAGATGCATCGGCTTTTGGAACGAGCGGCGATAGTCCTCGGTCAGCGGGATGAGCTTGCGCGCGCCGCTGGTGCCAGAGGTCATCGCGAAGAAGATCGGCTTGCCGGGCGCGAGCTGGTCGGGGGCGCCGTGAAGGGCGGCCTCCACCTCGGGCGCGATATCATCATAGGAGGTCAAAGGGACCGAGGCGCGAAAGGCCGCGATGTCGGCCGCGCTGGATGTGGGCACCCCGAGGCGGCGGGCGTGGGCCGTTCTGCCGTGGGTCGCGACGAGGCCCTTTAGTAGGGCCTCTTGGGCGGGGAGGGGGTCTTGGCAGATGGCCTCAAAGGTCCGAAACCGACGGCCGCGGACTAGCTGCATGCCGCTGGCTAAGATCCGATTTATGTTCATGGGGTTACCTTATCGGTGGCCTGTAAAAGAGCCACACCCGCCGTGTAGCCAGCACCCGCGGTCAAGAGCAGGACCCGCTGCCCTGGCTGGATGCGCCCCGCGCGCAGGGCTCGGTCGAGGGCGATGAGCACCGAGGCGCCGCCGACGTTGCCGATATGTGGGACCTCAAGTTGAAAGCGTTCGAGGGGGATTCGCAGCCGCCGGGAGACCCTCTCGAGGATGCGCAGGTTCGGTTGATGGGGCACGACGAGATCGATGTCGGCGGCGCTGAGGCCCGCCGCGGCGAGGAAATCCGCCGCGATGGATGTGAAACCGTCGACCGCTTTGAAGAAGACGTGGGCCCCGTCCTCCATCGTGAGCGCGTTTAGGCCGCTCGCGATCGTCTCGGGCGTGGTCTGCATGCGCGAACCGCCGGCTGGGACCTTGATGGCATCGTAGCCGGAGCCGTCGGATGACAGGGCGGTCGCGACGAGGCGAAGTGGGGGGTATCTCGGGGGTGTTGCGCTGCCAAGGCCGACGACCGAGAGGGCGCCAGCCCCGTCGCCAAACAGCACACGCACGCCCGGTGGGGCGCCCTGGAGGGTCCGGAAGCGGCACTCGGCGGCCCCCACGAGCACGCGCCTGTCCCCGGTCGCGATGGCCCGCGCCGCGTCGTCTAGGGCGAAGATGGCCCCGGCGCAGGCGGCGGTTAGGTCGTAGGCGGGGGGGCCACCGAGGCCAAGGCGATGCGCGACGAGAGGCGCCGTGCCCGGGGACGGGTGGTCTGGGGTCACTGTCGCGACGATGAGCCGGTCGACGGGTCGCGCGGAGCCGTCGGGGGCCTCGGTCAGGGGCCTCAGCGCATGGCAGAGGAGGTCAGAAGTGGCCTCGTCATCCGCCGCGACGTGCCGCGACTCGACGCCCGTCAGCGTGATGAGGTCGGCCGCGGCCTCGCCGAAGAGCGCGGTCGTCGTCTCGCGTCTCGCGGGCAGATAGCTGCCAGTGCCTTCAATCCAGACGTCGTCATAGCGGCGTACTTGCATGCTGCCCCTTTGGAATCAGTCGAGCGCGACGCCGTTGCTGGCTAGCAGGGTCGCGAGAGCCCGCGGCGTCGCGAAATTCGCGCGGGTCACGTCGTCGGCCTCGATAAAGACGTCGAAGGCCATCTCGATGGCGTCGACAAGTTGTATGACCTGCAAGGATGCGAGCGAGAGCTGGGTGTCGAGGTCGCTCGGGCTCTGCGCGATGACGGCCAAGAGACGTCGGATCGCATTGGGAATTTCGGTCAGGGGCGGCGCCATCAGCTCTCCTCGGCGAGGATGGTCGATTCGATGGTCCCGCGGTCCAGCTTGCCATTCGCGAGGCGTGGCAGCGCGGGCCACCAGAGGATGCGGCGCGGGATCCCATGAGGCGGCATCTCGGCCGCGATAGCAAGTCGGTCGATGGGCCGGGGGGCCTCGTAGACGAGGATGATGCGGCCGTCGACGGGCTGGCGGCGGTCGGGGACAAAGACCGCGAAGGCCGCGGTGGCCCCGGCGCGTTCGGCGCCACGTGAGACCTCTTGGAGGGCGACCTTTTCACCTCGGACCTTTACGAGGTCGTCGGCGCGACCCAGCACGTGGAGGCGATCGAGCTCGTCGATGACGCCGATGTCGCCGGTGCGCCAGCCGCCGTCGACCCGCATCGCGGCGGTGGCCTCGGGGTCGCCCCAGTAGCCGACCATCGCCGTGTCCGTCGCGAAGGCGATCTCACCGGGTTGGCCTGGCTGACCGTCGATCCAGAGCTTAACGCCCGGGATCTGGCGCCCGACCGTGCCGGCAAAGAAGGCGGGGTGAATGCTGGGCATGGCCGTGAGGCGGGGCCCGGCCTCGGTGCAGCCATATTGGTTCCAGATGATGGCCTCGGGGAAGTCCTTGCCCAGCTCCCGCAGCAGCAGCGGGTGCAGGGGCCCGCCCGCCGAGCCGACGATGCGGATGCCGTCGCGGACGGTCGTTGGCGCGTCCCTCAGCGTGTCGCGGAGGCCCCGCAGCATGTGCGGCACGCCGGCGATGACCGTCGGGGGCGTCTCCAAGAGGCGCGCAGCTCGCTCGGCGGGGTAGGGGCTGCCGCACCAGACGAGGCGACAGCCCGTGAAGACCGCCGCGAAGATCTGGCCGATGAGGCCAAAGCCGTGGTCACAGGGCAGCTGCATCGCGATGACATCGTCGCGCACGAGGCCGAGGTATAGGGCGATGCGTTGGGCAGACAGCGCGATCGCGTCGGCGGTGAAGGCCGGTAGACGCGGCGCGCCGGTGGACCCCGAGGTCCTGAGGACCAGCGCGAGGCTGGCCTCGTCGGCCAGCTCGAGGGCGTGGGGCACATCGGGCAGGGCCGAGGCGGCGGTCGCGTTCGCGTCGGGCACGGGGATGGCGCCCTGCCTCCAGGCCGCCTCGATGCCGACGAGAGTCGTCAGCGGGTCGCCCGCGGGGATGACGATCCGCCGTCCTTCCGGCACCTTCATGTGTTCAGCGAGGTCCAGGATAGCGTTGAGATCAAAGGAGGCGCCGTCCTGGACCAGCACGAAACCGGGATCTACGAATCGCCGAAGGCTATGGTTGGTGCTCATAGGGATATGCCTGGGTGCCAGCGGAGGCGGGCGCCGCCGGCAGAGAGCCCGCCGCCCGCTGCCAGCAGGATGACCTCGCTTGGGGGTAGTCCCGGCTCGCGGCTGAGGTAGTCAAGTCCAGCCAGCAGGGACGCGGTCCCAAGGTGGCCGCACAATTCGAGAGCCTTCGTGTAGGCACTCTCGCCCGCGAGGGCCGTGGCGGTGGCCTTCCGCGTGGTCGAGACGATCACTCGGGCGGCGACGTCGGCGTTATCTGGTTTGACGTCAAAGTGTTTGGCCAGCGCCGTCAGGATGGTCTTGGCCGCGACGTCGAAGGCCTCGGGGTCCCCCGTCAGGTGCCAAGGTCTCGTATCATCGGCGCGCGGAGGGAGCTCGGCCGCGACCGTCGCGAGATCGGCGTGCTCGGCGCGCCCGGCAAAGATGGCCTCGCCTAGGGCATAGCCGGCGTTAGCGTCACCGGGAAGGGCGATCGCCGCCGCGGCCCCATCCCCGAAGACGAAGGGGGCGAAGCGCTCGTTCGGGGGCGCGATGTGCGAGAAGCGGTCAGCGGCCGTGATGAGCACTGGGGCCTGCAGGTCGGCGGCGAGACGGAGGCCCTGATAGATGGCGTGCAGCCCGCCCGTGCAGCCGGCTCGCACGTCGAAGAAGGCCGCGTGGATCCCGTGGCTCTCGGCGAGGGCGCGGCCGATGCGTGCTGACTCCGGGGTGGTCCAGCGCGACGGGGTCGAGGTCGCGTGGACGTGAAAGGCGATGTCTCTCGGGGCGATACCCGGTGAAGCCCCAAGGACCTCGGCGACGGCCCGAGTCGTCAGATGCACGAGGCCATCGCGCCCCTCATCAGCCTCGCTGGTGTCAAGGTGATGGCGTGACAGGCTGCCTAGCTGCGCCTCGATGGCGGCGAGCATGGCCTCGCGCCGGGCGCCGGCGAGCTGAGGCGCGACACGCGTCAGCAGCTCGGCGTTCGTGTGTCGCTGACGGGGCAGCGCGAGGGCCGTCCGGGTGAGGCGGGCGGCGACTGCGGGCAGTGGGCGATGCAGGGTCACGGCGTGTCTCCTTCGGGGGTGGCGCGGTGCCCCCAGCGTGTCCGCGCGACGCCACGCCGCGGTTTTCCGCTTGTGGTGCGGGGCAAGCTGCCCTTGAGGGTGAAGACCACCCGATCGACTGTGAGGTCGAGGCGGTCGGCGACCACCGTCTTTACCGCGCGAGTCAGCTCGGCATGAAGGTCGGTGTTCAAAATATCGTCCGTCTCGAGCACCGCGGTCACGATCTCGCCACGTCCGCTAGGGTCGGCCTCGCCAAAGGTCAGGACGCCGCGATGGCGGACGCCCGTGATGGTCTGAATCAGGGCGTCCAGCTCTTCGGGGAAGAAGTGGCGACCGCGGATGATGATGACGTCCTTCTCGCGTCCGGCGATGTAGATGTGGCCGCCGTGCGTGAACCCGAGGTCCCCGGTGCGCAGCCAGCGGACTCCATCGGCGTCGTCCTCGAAGACCTCGGCTGTGGCCTCTGCGTCGCGCCAGTAGCCGTCCATCATCGAGGCGCCGTGCAGCTGCACCCGGCCCATGAAGCCCTCGGTAAGCTCCGCGCCGTTGTCGCCAATGACCCGCAGGCGCGTCGTCGCTAGAAGTGGGCCGTTGCCAGTGATCTCGACCGCGCCGGGCGCGTCGGGTGCGCAGAAGGGCACCGCGGCGCCGAGCCTCAGAGGCGGCAGGACGAATGCGGTGGCTAGCGAGTCGAGGGTCCCACCCATCGTTGCGGCACAACACATCTCGGCCAGGCCGAAGCTAGGCAGAAAGATTTGACGTCCATCGGTGAAGGCGTCCGAGAAGCGGCGCAGGATCGACGCGTCAATGGGCTCGGCCCCGCACACGACGCCACGCAGCGCGGTCAAGTCGAAGGTCTCGCCCGTGCGCGCCGCGCGCCGGCGGACCATCTCGAACGCGAAGGGGGGCCCACTGGAGAAGTTGATGTGCTCGGTGGCCATGAGGCGCAGCCAGCCGAGGGGGTCCATCGCGAAGAATTCCGTTGGCATAATCCACTGCTCGACCCCGGCCGCGACCCCCGTCATCAGCGACATCACGGCCATATCGTGAACGAGGGGGACCCAGAAGGCGAAGCGGTCCTCGGGCGTGACGGCCATGCGATGCTGGGTGTCGATGGCGTTCGTCGTCACCGCGCCGTGCGAGAGCATCACCCCCTTCGGGTGGCTCAGCGAACCAGATGTGAACTGCAGCAACGCGATTGTCTCGGGACCCACATGGGCGCATGGAGCGGGGGCGGTAGTCATTGCAGTTGAGATTATATCTTCCCACGCGTAGGTCGGCAGCTCGCGGCCCGCGGCCGTAGCGCTGAGGCCTCTCAAGGCTTGCCGCGGCGCGATGATGGGGGCGCCATCGGCCCGCTGTGAGACCGCCTCCAGCTTCTGGGCCCAATCCTCGGCGTCACCGAAAGGGCGCAACGGCGCGATAATGGCCGGGATGAGCCCTGCCCATTGCGCCGCGAAGAGGGCCGAGACGAGGGGCTCGCTGTTTGACATGACCAGCAGGACAGGCAGGCCGGCGGGGCGTCCGGTGACGGTCAGGAGGCTCGCCGCGAGCGCCGGCAGCCCGCGCAAGAGGTCGGAATAGGACCGGCGCTCGAAGCCCTTTGGGGTCCCGAAGGACAGGCCCTTGTCCGTCGCCGCGGCGCGTTCAAGGAGGCTCAGGAGGTTGGTCGGATTTGGGGCCAGCGTCTCGGACATAGGGACTCTTTAGGCAGGGGCGGTGCGGTCGGTGTCTAGATCGGGAGCAGCACCACGCGGCGGCCACCGGGCGGGCAGTACGACAGCGCGCGGGAGGTCGCGAGCGCGTTTAGGACCTCGCGCCGGAGGTCGCCGGGGGTGATGTGGCGGTGGACGATCCCGGCGGTGCCGCCGCGGCCGGCGAGGCTATCCTCTACGGCGTCGCGCGCAGCGTCACCCATCTGGATGACCTCGGCGCCTTCAAAGGCTAGGACCGTTGCGGCTGCGGCCGCGAGCACGACCCCACCGCCGACCGCGCGGCGGATGATCACCGCGACAGTGGGGACATGGGCACGCGCCTCGGCGTAGGCCGAGATGACGCGGGCGCCGTGGGTGAGGAGGCGCCCAGCCTCTTCGGCTTGGCCAGGCATAAAGCCGGGGGTGTCGGCCAGGGTGATAATCGGGAGCCCGAACGCCGTGGCTAACCGCACCGCGCGGGCGAGCTTCTGGGCGGACGCGCAGTCGATGGCGCCGGCGCGATAGGCGGGTTGGCTGGCGATCAGCATGACCGTGCGCCCATCGAGGCGCGCTGGCCCAGTGAGGATAGCGCCGCCCCAGCGAGCGTGGGTCTCAACCCACGAGTCCGCATCGACCAGCGCGTCGACCAACGCCCGCGCGTCGTAACCGATGGTCGACCAGGGGAGGGCTGGTGTCGCCGCGAGCGCAGGGGTGGAGGCAGCGCAGGGTGGGGGCGCCGCGGGCGAGCTAGGGAAGTAGCTGGCGAGGGCCCGGAGCTGGGTGATGAGGCCGGCGTCGTTGGGCGCCAGTGCCGCATAGAGCCCAGTGGTCGCGCTGTGGAGCTCCGTCCCGCCGAGCTGCTCAAGGGAGCTGTCTTCGTGCAGGGCCTTGCCGACGACCGCGGGGCCGCTGAGAAAGGAGAAGGACCGCTCGGCGACCGCGAGCACATAGTCGCAGAGCGCCGCAGCGTAGGCGGCGGCGCCGGCCGCGAGACCGAAGACGCCCGCGAAGAGGGGCACGTGCCCCGAAGCGTCGGCGAGAGCCCGCAGGAAGGCCGCGTTGTCGCCGATAGTGGCGGGGCCCTCGCTGAGGCGCCCACCCTCGGAGTCTGCGAGGATAAAGACCATCGCCCCGCGGAGCGTCGCTTCACGGACGAGCTCGGCCATGCGCCCCGCGTCCCCGGCGCTGGTCGCCCCCCGGGACACGCTGAAGTCATGGGCGATGATCGCGGCCTTCTGGCCACGCACCAACGCAAAACCAAGGATAACTGCGCCGCCATCGATAGGATCCCACGCGGCGAAGGTCCCCGGGTCGCCGAGCGCAACCGCGCGCTCGGCGGCCGTCATTCGGCCGAGGCGTCGAGAGCGTCGGGGTGCCGCGTGTCCAGTCATGACGTGGCGCGTGCCGAGACAAAATCCGAGAGGCTGCCGAGGGTTGTGATCCCCCGAAAGTCCTCGGGTGGTGCTTTGAATTGAAAGTCTTGCTGCACGAGAAAGGCGAGGTCGGTCAGCGAAAGCGAGTCGAGCCCGAGGTCCGTCCGAAGGTGCGCTTCCCGCGCGATGGCCGTCGGAGGCACCTGGAAATCGTCTTCAAGGAGACGGGCCAAGCGGTCGAAGACGGGGTCGGCATCGGTGGACATTTTCAGCGCCGCCTTGGGGCCAGAGGTTGAGTGGCGGAAGCTCAGGAGAATCGAACTCCCCTAGGACGCCGGCGGCGCCCCACAACGGTTTTGAAGACCGCGCGACCCACCAGAGCCGGTGAGCTTCCGCGGGCACTGTAAGGCAGGTCCGGCCCGGACGCAAAGGGGTCTTGGGCGGCGGGCTAGGGCGGTCGCGAAGTCGTTTCGACGCGAACCCAGTTTTCATATCTACGCGGCCTTCGATCGGGCGGGATTGTTCCAGTCCGATATTTCCCTTGTAAAACCAACTTATTATAATCGATAGCCGCCGGGGCCCCTCCCGCAGATACGCATGTCTTTATATCGAGCACGTTCTGAAAGCGAAGCAAGCTGCCGCATGACTTTGAGATCGCCATGACGAAGCCCTTATTAATAAATGGACCGGATAGCTGTTGTTTTGATACAGTCCAGCGATGCGATCCGAGATTTCCCAGGCACCTGAAGTCCACGACATGCGCCTTTGGCTCGAATGCCCCGCCGCTGGTCAGCTTGCGATCCTCGAAGGGATCGCGGCCGCTTCGGGTCGCGAGTTGCGGGCGTTCAGGGCCGAGACCGAGCCGCAGTGGTTCCGCTCCGGCGGGCCGCGCCTCGTCCACCGGCGCTCCGGGGTCCGCCTCTGTCTGGTCCCCGGCGGAGTCTTCGCGCTAGGCCCGGACACCGGACGTCGCGCCGTTCGACTCGCACCATTTCTCCTCGCCGAGGAGCCACTCTCGGTCGACGATGGGCGCCGGCTCGGCGTTGGCGAGTGGCGGCGGACGCGTTTCCTTCCTGCCGGTGGCTCGGTGCTGTACCTTGAACCCGACGAGATCGCGCGTCTGACGGTCGAGCTGTCCCCGCTGCGAATTCCGAGCGATGACGAGTGGGAGGCCGCCGTGCGCGCCGGTACCAAGACGAGCTTCTTCTGGGGCGAGGACATCCCGAATGCGCCGCCCTGCCTGCCGCATCCGCTGGGGCTCGCGATGCCCGGCTGGTGGGACGAACTCACGGCGGAGGGCCGCGTGCGTGGGGGGGCCGCGCGGGTTTGGCCTTGGCACGACGACGCCGGCGTTCGGCGACTTCGGGTGGACGTGTGGCGGGCCTTCGAGAACGAGAACGAGCCGCGCGGAGTCGGGCTGCGGCTGGCGCTGCCGCTAGGAGCCTGCAGCGGATAGGGGAAAGGGTGTTCACTTTCGAGGTCGTGCCGGATCTGGGTCTCTCAGAACCAAAGTGATATCATGGATGTCCTCGGCGATCCTGGAACGCCGACGCGTCCGAGATCGGATGCGAGGGCGCTTTTCATCTATCGGCCACAGACGCCTAAGAGACGCAATCGATACCCCTTAAGTATTGGGATCAACAAGCGAACGCGTCTTGGGATCTGCTTGCTGGATAGCTAGAAGGTAGCCCTTGGCCAGTCAGTGGAATCCGCCCGTCGAACTTTCGCCTAGCGAAGAGGAGATCACGAAGCGCGTCAAGAAAGGCCCGCTCTTCGCTTTTTTCGCACGTATCGCCATCTCCTGTTCGATGAGGCGACGCAAGTAGAGCGCCTCGCATCGCATAACCAAGTGGCGCGTGGCAAGGATGCATTGCCGCGGGCCCAAGTGCCGGAGGCGATGCTGATGCAGGCAGCGTTCTGAGTGCCGGATTACGGCGTGCCTGAATTGACGGTGGTCGATATGCCCTGGCAAATGGTGCTGGACTGGGCTGATGGTCGGAAACCGGCCATCAACCAGGGTTCGGTGTAGAACTTCCGGCTGCGCCGTATCGCGCACGATCTGGTGCAGGTGTCGAACGATCGTGCCCTCGAATCGACTCGTGAAGCTAAGGGCTATAGCGCGACGGCGTTGCGGGCTGCCTTGGATTCGAGCCTGCTGTGGGGCGCAGGTCGAGTCGAAGACACGTTTAATCTGATGGGTCGGGCAGCAGCAGCACGGGTCGTGCGGGCGGCTGCTAAGGAACAGGACAGGACCGTTGCCGAAGTCGCTGTGGCAGCTGGGATTCCGCGGGTAGCGGCATCCAGCATCATGGCCGGCTGGGACCTCGATCTCGACTGGAAGGTAAGAGCTGAAGGACTGCGCAGCGACTCGGCTAGGTCGAGTCGCTGCAGAAGTGGCCGAAGACCGAACTGGCCGAGGCCATCAAGAAGCCGCCGCTCGACGCGAAGGTGGCCACGATCAAGAGGGTGGCGGCCCAAGACCACACCGGACGCCCACCGCAGTGGCCCGCGCTTCGGGCGGCTTGACGCGGGACCGCCCAACTCGCCGCTCGGTGCCCGACATCCTGCACGCGCGCCATGGCCTTCGCCATCTCCTCCGCCGTGTACTAACGGCACTTCACATTCACAACCATTTTGGCCTCATTGTGCGCTCCCCGAGCCCAGACGGAAGTGTTCGCGTTTTGCGGGCCAGCTATGGCTGGTCAGGGCGCGGCAAGCACTATGTGCTGTGCCTGCGCGGCAACCAGCCGGAATTGCGCATGGAAGCGGAGCGGCTGCTCAGCAAGCAGCCGGTCGACAAGGCGCTGGCGCAGACCGTGGATCCCGTGTCCGG
>Ga0209702_10002299_pt1 | contig 33832 bp, 38 predicted proteins | sample FRY01_FD_187210 | JGI IMG/M metagenome (GOLD analysis project Ga0209702, IMG submission 187210) | Freshwater microbial communities from Lake Fryxell liftoff mats and glacier meltwater in Antarctica - FRY-01 (SPAdes) (version 2) | ecosystem: Environmental > Aquatic > Freshwater > Ice > Glacier...
ATAATTAATAATAACAGAGGAAGTTGATAGAATTCAATAACCTAACACAACAAATGATAAATTTTAAATGAATCTTCACAAATCAATAATATTTCTTTTTTTACTATTTAGTTTTGCAGTTTTTTCTCAAAATCAAACAAAACATAAAGTAGTAAGTGGAGAGTCTATTTACTCTATTGCAAAAAAATATAAAGTTTCGGAAGTAGAAATTTATAATTTAAATTCTAATGTAAAAGGAAAAATTTTACAATTAAACACAGTTTTAATTATTCCTAAAAGCAAGAGCCATTTAAATGAAACACATGCTGTAGAATTGGGAGAGTCTTTTTTTACTATTGCTAAAAAATACGATTTAAGTATAGATGAGTTACAAAAAATGAATCCAGAAGTTTTACCTCAAAAGCTTCAAATAGGCACAAAATTATTTCTTAAAAAAGTAATTGTAAGTACGGTAGATAAAAACACTAAAAAAGAAATTGAAAAATCGTCAGAAAAACAACTTGTTACAGAAGATGTTATTCATAAAGTTAAAAAAAGAGAAACTCTTGGGGTTCTTGCAAAAAAATACGATTTAAGATTGTCAGAACTAAAAAGTTTAAACCCTAACCTAGGTAAGAATTTGCCTATTGGTTATAACTTAATAGTAAAAAAAGGAGAAGTAATTTCTCAAATAATTAAAGAAATTAAACAAGAAACAATTGTTTTAGATGATCGAGAAGAAGCGGATGATAATATAGAAGAAGCAGATGATTCGGGTGATATTACACACATAGTTCAAAAAGGAGAAACTTTAAATAAAGTAGCTAAACAATATAATTTAAAATTAAAAACTTTAAAAAAACTTAACCCAGGTTTAGACGACCATTTAAGTATTGGACATAAATTACTTGTAAAAAAAGGAGAAACTGCAAATAACTTAAAATATTCTGTTGCTTACGAAGAATCTGAAGAAGATGCAGAAGATGTTTCATCTCTTTCTGAAGAAGGGCTGTCTTTAGCAGATAAATTAATAGAAAGAGCATCAGAACAAATAGGTGCTAGATATAGAAGTGGAGGAACATCAAGTGGAGGTTTTGATTGTTCTGGACTTATGGTTTATACTTATACCGATTTAAGTTTTAAATTACCAAGATCATCTGCATCGCAATCTAAATATGGTAAAAAAATTAAAAAAGACAAAGCACAAAAAGGCGATTTGATATTTTTTACAACAAATGGTAGAGGTAATATTAACCACGTTGGTATGATTACTGATGTAAAAGAGGGAGAAATTAAATTTATTCATGCATCTGTTAGATCAGGTGTAGTTGTTTCTTCTACAAACGAAAGTTATTATAAAAAACGATTTGTTAAAATTGTAAGGGTATTATAAATAAAAAAACACCCAATAGCGTCTAACTTTTTGGGTGCAGTCTAAATTTTCAAAGCTTTGTGTTTTTAAATTATTTTGAGTTATGCAGGTTCTCCGTATAAATCAAATTCTGTAGCATCTATAATTTTAATATTTGTGAAATCTCCAACTTTTACATAAAAATTAGCAGCATTTATTAAAACTTCGTTATCTACATCTGGACTATCAAATTCTGTTCTTCCAACAAAGTACTGACCTTCTTTTCGGTCTATGATACATTTAAATGTCTCACCAATTTTTTCTTGGTTTAATTCCCACGAAATTTTAGATTGTATTTCCATTATTTCGTTTGCACGATCTTGTTTTACATCTGCAGGAACATCATCTACTAAATTAAAAGCATGTGTATTTTCTTCGTGAGAATAAGTAAAACAACCTAAACGTTCAAAACGCATTTCTTTAACCCAATCGCGCATTATTTCAAAATCTTCTTGCGTTTCTCCTGGATAACCAACAATCAAAGTCGTTCTGATGGTCATTCCTGGAACAGCTTCACGGAATTCTTTTAATAACTTGGTCGTTTTTTCTTTGGTAGTTCCACGACGCATCGATTTCAAAATGCTATCTGAAATATGTTGAAGTGGAATATCAATATAATTGCAAATTTTTGGCTCGCGCTTCATTAAATCTAAAACATCCATCGGAAAACCAGTAGGAAAGGCGTAGTGTAATCTAATCCATTCTATTCCTTCTACTTTAATTAAGTTTTCTAGTAACTCTGCTAGATTTCTTTTTTTGTATAAGTCTAAACCGTAATATGTTAAATCTTGAGCAATTAATATTAATTCTTTTACACCATTTTTTGCTAAACCTTCTGCTTCTTTAACCAATTTTTCTATTGATTGAGAAACGTGTTTGCCACGCATTAATGGAATTGCACAAAAACTACAAGGTCTGTCGCAACCTTCGGCAATTTTTAAATAGGCATAATTTTTAGGCGTAGTTGTTAAACGTTCTCCTAATAATTCGTGTTTATAATCTGCTCCAAGCACTTTTAATAGTTGAGGCAGTTCTGTAGTGCCAAAATATTGGTCAACATTCGGAATTTCTTTTTCTAAATCTGTCCTGTATCTTTCAGATAAACATCCTGTAACAAATACTTTATCAACAATGCCTTTCTCTTTTTTATCAACATATTCAAGAATTGTATTTATAGATTCTTCTTTGGCATTATTAATAAAGCCACAAGTGTTGATTACTACAATATTACCTTCTTGTTCATGTACAACATCTTTACCGCTAGCTTTTAATTGACCCATTAAAACTTCGCTATCGTATACGTTTTTAGAACAACCTAAGGTTATTACATTTATTTTATTTTTTTTTAACGTCTTGGTTCTCATTTAGAATAAAAAATTGGAGAGCAAAATTACATTTTTAAATTCAGTAATCATAATAAATAAAAAAGCCATCTTAATGTAAGATGGCTTTAGAGTATTAATTTAGACTATTTTATAGTTCAAATAGTAATGATATTGTTGTAGTATTGTTTGTATTAGAAATAAAAGCAGGAGAAGTTAAGCCTTGATTAAAAAACCCTTGATTAAAATCTCTTTTAGTAATAGAGTGAGAGATGTCTAATCTAGTATCTCCAAAGTTATAACCTATTCCGCCAGAAAAACCTTTTAAGTCACCAATTGTTTTTTGGTCGCTGTATGGACTTTCTTCAAATCTATAACCACCTCTAAAACTCCATTCTTTTTCTTTAATTTCAACTCCAAGTCTATATTCTGTAGTTGTAGTTAAAACAGCGTTCATGTTTGAGTTTAATGTGTTAAAAAAAGAATCGTTTTCTGGTTTAAACTTAGTGTCTCTATAATCTTTTAATGTGTAATCAAAACTTATAAATCCTTTTTTATCAAATACATATGCTAAACTTGTTGTCCATTTACTTGGAGTTTGAAGTTTATATGTTGGATAAATATTTATTACTTGTGGATCAACTAAATCATTAAAAGTTTGACCTGCAACTTTATTTGTTACAGAAAGTCTCTGAGTAAATTCATCATTTAATTTATGCCATGTTGGAGATTCGTATGATAAGCCTAGTCTTAAATTTTGAGATGCTTTGTAAATTCCTCCAACTTGAAAAGAAAACCCACTTCCGTACGTGTATAATTGATTATCGAATTGTAAATTTTGAACACCATCGTTTAAATCGTTAGTATTAGACTCGTAAAAACTTGTTGTTCTTGTGTAATCTGTAAAATGAGAATTTAAATTTAGACCTAAATATAGTTTGTCTTTGTATTGACCAGCAAGATTAAAGGTTAATTTACCATTAGAACCGTTAGATACTACAAAGTTTTCTTGATAATAATTTCCTCCAGAAGGAATCTCAGATACATATTGAGTATTACTATTATTGTTTATAACGGGTGAAATAATATAACCTTCATACCCAAAAAAAGCTTGTTGAGTGGCATAACTCATATTGCTATATGAGTTGTTAGTAATTGAACCTAAAGACCTGCCGTTTGCAAAATATAAAAAGTATTGATCTATAGATGTTGTTGGGTTTGTTCCCGAAGTAAAAGTGCTATTATCTAAATTATTAGTGTTTTCGTAATTTGCAGCTAGAGTTATCCTGTTCCAATTACTGTTTTTGTTTTTAAAGACTAATACACCACCTAATTGGTTAAAGTCTATACCTGCATCATTTTTTTTATTTTGAGTTCCAAAATAGGTAGATTTATTACTGTTGTCAAACAAACTTAAACTAACAACAGCTTGATTGTTGTTTATAACTGCTGAACCAGCAGGGTTTACATTTAAAGAAGATAAATCTCCACCTAATGCTCCAAACGCACCACTTAAAGCTCTATATCTAGCAGAACCAGTTATATTATCCATGCTGTATCTAAGTGCGTCATTTATGTCTTGTGCTTGCATTAATGTTAAAGAAAATAACGCAAGTATTATTGTTACTGTTTTATTCATAATATAAAAAGCATTAATTTATAGATAAGATTTAAGATTTTATTAATTTCCTCTTCCGCCACCTCTAGAAGAACCACCGCCACCGCTTGATCTTCCTCCACCACTAGATGATGATGAGCCCGAACTTCCGCTAGAAGATCTGCTTCCTCCGTAGTTAGAACCAGAATTTGAGTTAGTATTACTGCTTGGAGTATAACTCCTTACTGTGTTAGAATTATTATTTGAATTGTTTCTAATTGTTCCAGAATTAGAACTAGAATTTGTAGATTGATTTACAGAATTAGTGTTGCCTCTAGAAAACGAACTACGTCTAGTGCTAGAGTAATTAGTTGAATTTGAGGGGTTTTGGTTTCTATCTGTGCTATAAGAATCTCTTCTATTGCTAGAAAAATTTCTGTTAGAAGAATTGTTGTTATTTCTGTTTGAATAATTGTCATCGCCTCTTCTTCCATTGCTATATGCATAATTATTATGATATCCGTTATTCCAATACCCATAATTATTATATCCTAAGGCAAAACCATAATTCCATCCCCAAATTGGACCGTAAAAAGAATTCCATCCCCAATTTGAGCCATACCAATTATTCCATCCCCAACTTGGACCGTAAAAAGAATTCCATCCCCAATTTGAGCCGTACCAATTGTTCCATCCCATATTATTCCAACCAAAATCATCATAAGCATTAACTGTTATAGATATTGGGTTAGAACCCCAACTAGAATTCGAGCTGTAACTTATCGAATCATTTTGTTCCTCAGAAGAAGAATAATTCTCTACATTAGTAAAATAATCGTCTTGATGATCTAATTGTTTAGATTTAAAATAATTATTGTAAGGACTGTTTTGAACAGGTGCTTCAACAGCTACGTCATTAATATATCCTTTTTTCGGACTGTCATAAATACCATCATTATTAAAATAAGAAATATTCTGATAGCTTCCACAAGAAGTCAGAATTAAAGAAAACGATGTAATTAACAAATAAAAGAAAGATTTTACGGTATTAACAGAATAAGTTTTCATAATCAAGGCTTTTTTATTGTTGGTCATTACAAAAATAGTTAGTTTTGTCGAACAATTTAGTTAAATTTAGTTAAACAATATTTATGCCAAATTATTAAAAATGAGCAAAAACCTTACACAAAGAGCAGAAGATTATTCAAAATGGTATAATGAACTTGTAGTCAAGGCTGATTTGGCCGAGAATTCAGGAGTTAGAGGATGTATGATTATTAAACCATATGGTTACGGTATTTGGGAGAAAATGCAAGCAGAATTAGACAGAATGTTTAAAGAAACAGGACATCAAAATGCTTATTTCCCATTATTTGTGCCTAAAAGTATGTTTGAAGCAGAAGAGAAGAATGCTGAAGGATTTGCTAAAGAATGTGCAATAGTAACACATTATAGATTAAAAAATGACCCAGATAACCCAGGAAAATTAATGGTTGATCCTCAGGCTAAACTAGAAGAAGAGTTAATTATTAGACCAACTAGCGAAGCTATTATTTGGAGTACATATAAAAACTGGATACAATCATATAGAGATTTACCTTTATTAATAAATCAGTGGGCAAATGTTGTTAGATGGGAAATGAGAACAAGGTTGTTTTTAAGAACATCTGAGTTTTTATGGCAAGAAGGCCATACAGCACATGCAACAAAGCAAGAAGCAATTCAAGAATCAATTCAAATGATGGATGTTTATGCAGAGTTTGCAGAGAAGTTTATGGCTGTTCCAGTTATAAAAGGTATAAAAACCGAATCTGAAAGATTTGCTGGAGCAGTAGAAACATACTGTATTGAAGCATTGATGCAAGATGGAAAGGCCTTACAAGCAGGAACATCTCACTTTTTAGGTCAAAATTTTGCAGAAGCATTCGATGTTAAATTTGCAAATAAAGAAGGAAAACGAGAATACGTTTGGGGAACTTCTTGGGGAGTTTCTACAAGATTAATAGGGGCTTTAGTAATGACTCATTCTGATGATAACGGATTGGTTTTGCCTCCAAGATTAGCTCCAATTCAAGTTGTTATTGTGCCGATTTATAAATTAGACGAGCAATTAGAGCAAATTACTGCAGTAGTTAATGATTTAATGGCCGATTTAAAAAAACTTAACATATCTGTTAAATTTGACAATAGAACCACTCAAAAGCCAGGATATAAGTTTGCAGAATGGGAGTTAAAAGGAGTTCCTATTAGAATTGGAGTTGGACCAAAAGATATAGAAAACGGAACATTTGAAGTTGCAAGAAGAGATACATTATCTAAAGAAGTAGTTTCTAAAGAAGGGATTGCAGATTTTATAAATTCTTTGTTAGAAACAATTCAAAACGATTTATTTGCAAAAGCACACAATTATAGAGAAACTCACATTACAGAAGTAAATGATTTCGAAGAATTTAAAACCGTTTTAGATGTTAAAGGAGGTTTTTTAGCAGCACATTGGGATGGAACTCCAGAAACAGAACAAAAGATAAAAGACCTAACAAAAGCAACAATAAGATGCGTGCCTTTAAATAGAAGTAGTGAGGCTGGAGTATGTGTGTTTACTGGAAAACCATCTGCTGGAAGAGTGTTTTTTGCAAAAGCATATTAAAAAAAATAAAAAAAAGTTATTTAACTATTGTGAGTGTAAAAAATAATTGTATTTTTGCACTCGCAATTACCAAGAGGCCCGTTCGTCTATCGGTTAGGACGCATGGTTTTCATCCATGTAAGAGCGGTTCGATTCCGCTACGGGCTACAAATTAAATCTATAATTTTAGATTGAAAACCAACTTAGGGAATATGGTCCGTTCGTCTAGGGGTTAGGACGCTAGGATTTCATCCTAGTAACAGGGGTTCGATTCCCTTACGGACTACAAAACAAAATTATTAAAAACATTTATTTTTAAGAAAATGGCAAATCATAAATCAGCATTAAAGAGAATCAGAAGTAACGAAAAGAGAAAAGTATTAAACAGATACCAACATAAAACTACTCGTAATGCTATAAAAGCATTAAGAATGGCTGTTGATAAAAATGAAGCTTCTGCTAAGTTAGCATCTGTTATTTCTATGGTTGATAAATTAGCTAAGAAAAACATTATACACGATAACAAAGCATCAAACTTAAAATCTAAGTTAACTAAACTAGTTGCTAATTTGGCATAGTTAGGATGTGTCCTCTAAATACCTACGAAAAATCCACCATTGAGTGGATTTTTTGTTTTTTTAATATAAATATTGCTTTTAAATAAATTCTTCTTTTAATTTTTCAAGTTCTTCAATATCTTTTGAAAGTTTAAATACTTGCGGCTCTGTCAAGTCATATTTCCATTAGGATACTTTTTGTATATCGCTATTTGAGGACGGGAGATTATATAATTTAATAAAGAATTTGGAGCATAAAAACACAAAAAAATGTAAATTTGAAGAAAAATAATGACAAAAAAAATAAAAGCATTTTTAATTCAGTTTGTAATATTTGCAATTACGTTCTTAATTATTAGATATTTAGTAGTGTGTTATACGGATTTAATGGGCTTTTGGGTGCCATTTTTATCGTTTATTGTAACAACCTTAATAATTCCAAAATTTCAGGCAGTAAAAACAAAAGAGGGTGAGAAAATATTTATGAAATGGTTTTTAATTAAAGGAATTAAAGAAATCTAATCTGTTTTTTTTGACTTTACACTTTTATTTTTTTTATATACAGGAATAAAATAGGTTACAGTATAGTTTAAGCCTACTCCAAAACTGCCATCATAAGTTCTATTAAATCCAGGAATGTAAAGATTATCAAAACCAAAAGGCTTACCGTTAGATATTAATCTATTCATTCTAACACTAAAACCGGCATATAAATTACTAAATAGTTCGGCTTTCATACCAACTACAACTTCAAACCAGCTAGCTGTTAAACCATTATATTTTTCTCCAGAAATTACGTTTGGGGCTTCTCCAAAATATGGGTTTGTATTGTAGATTTTATAACTATGTAATTCTTGGCTAAAACTACTTACTCCATATCTTGCTCCAATATAAATTAGATTTTCCATGTCTAACCAGTTTTCGTAAAAATTATAATCAAAACCAGCTTTAAAATAAGAACCTTTTGTTGTAAAAGTTAACCTATCGTCAATAGTAGTTTTATTTTCGTTACCCAACTCTCCAGCTATATAATATTTTTTTGTTAGCTTATAATCTCCAACAAACTCTATACCTTGATAGTTTTTGTCAAAAGAACTTCTGGCAATTTTGTATAAGTCTGCTCCAATTCTAATGCCAAATTTTTCAGACTTTAAAGAAGTTGAGTCAGTTTTGTTATTTTGAGCAGTTAGTGTACTTGCAAATAATAAAAAACTTATTTTAAAAATACATTTTGATATGGATATCATCTTCTGTTTCTATTTTATTTTTTATTATTTCTATGTTTTTTATCCAATAAACTACATCTCCAACAGGATTTGTTTTTATGGTTGCATTTAAAAGGTTTAAGTCAAATTGAGATTTAAAACCACAAGCTCTAGAAATGTAGATGTCGTTTGTGGTGTAATTAAATTTAATTAAATCTGTATTTTTTGTAGCTGTAATAGAAGTAGAGTTTATCTCTAAAGTATACTGTGTAAAATTCTCGTTAGTTTTTAACGGAAGTCGAATTGTGTTTACGCCATTAAATTCTAAACTTGTAGAAGCACCATTGCCGGTTGCTTTTAAATTAGCAACATTTTTTAAAACCGAAGTGTTTATACTATCATAAAACTCGATAATTAATCTTGGAGTAGTAGGCGTTTCTTCGGCACAAATATCATCTTTTTCGCAACTAGAAAAACTAGAAGTAAAAATTAACAGAAGAGTGATTTTAAATAATTTTTTCATTTATCTTAATTCTAATAAAACAACATTTTCAACATGATGCGTTTGCGGAAACATATCTACAGGTCTTACTTTTGTAACTTTATACATTTCATCCATTAAAGCTAAATCTCTAGCTTGAGTTGCAGAGTTACAGCTTACATAAACAACTTTTTTAGGAGCAATTTTTAAAATCTGAGCTACAACATCTTTATGCATTCCGTCTCTTGGCGGATCTGTAATAATTACATCTGGATGACCATGTTGATTAATAAATTGGTCGTTAAAAACATTTTTCATGTCTCCTACAAAAAACTCGCAATTAGAAATGTTATTTCTTTTTGCATTTTCTTTTGCGTCTGCAATAGCTTCCGGAACTGCTTCTACGCCAACTACTTTTAGAGCGTTTTTAGAAACAAACTGAGCAATAGTGCCAGTTCCAGTATAAAGGTCGTAAACTAATTCTTTACCAGTTAAACCAGCATATTCTCTAGTAACTTTATAAAGCTCGTAAGCTTGGTTTGAGTTTGTTTGATAAAAAGATTTTGCATTAATACTAAAATGCAAACCTTCCATCTCTTCTAAAATATATTCTCTTCCTTTAAAAAGTTTAACATCTTGATCATAAATGGTATCGTTAGGTTTACCATTTATAACGTATAACAAAGCAGTTATTTCTGGAAAACGTTCTGCTATAAAATTTAATAAAAGTTCGCGTTTTGGTTTATCTTCTTTGTAAAACTGAATTAAAACCATTATTTCGCCTGTTGAAGCAGTTCTAATCATTAAAGTTCTTAATAAACCTTCGTGATTTCTAGCATTAAAAAACTCTAATTCATTTTTAACCGCAAATTCTTTTATTTCGTTTCTAATTGCATTAGACGGATCTTGCTGAAGATGACATTTATTGATATCTAAAATTTTATCCCACATTCGTGGAATATGGAACCCTAAAGCATTTTTATTTTCAAATTCTTCACCGCTTCTTATTTCTTCATCTGTCATCCAACGTGCATTAGAAAAACCAAACTCCATTTTATTTCTGTAAAAAAACTGTTCTTTAGAACCTAAAATTGGCTCAAAGTCTGGTAAATCTACTTTTCCTATGCGTTTTAGGTTGTTGTAAACTTCTTGATTTTTGTAAAAAAGTTGCTTTTCATAATTCATATTTTGCCATTTACAACCTCCACATGTTCCAAAATGTTCGCAAACAGGTTCTATTCTGTCTTTAGAAAATTTATGAAAATTTATAGCCTTACCTTCATAATATGCTTTTCTTTTTTTTAATGTTTGAATATCTATTACATCGCCTGGAACAACATTTGGTATAAAAATTACTTTTCCGTCTGGTGCTTTTGCAACAGAAACGCCTTTTGCACCAGCATTTAAAACTAGTATATCGTTAAAAACTATTTTATCTGTTATTTTTCTTGCCATCTGACAAAAATAAGAATTGTTGCGTTGATTTGATAATATATTTTACTTTTATAAAAAATTAATAATTAAATGAAAACGCATCTAGCATTACTTAGAGGAATTAATGTTTCTGGACATAATATGATTAAAATGGAAGTTTTAAAAATGCTTTTAGAAAATATTGGGTTTAAAAATGTTGTAACCTATATTCAAACCGGAAATGTTTTTGTAGATACAGACGAAGAAAATGCAGCAACGGTTGGTTTTAAAATTAAAAACGAAATTTTTAAGGTTCTAGGATATGATGTTTCTGTAGTAATGATTTCTAAAAATGATTTAGAAGATTGTTTTAAAAACAATTCCTTTTTAAAAGAAAAAAATATCGAAACTAAAAAATTATATGTAGCTTTTGTTTCTAAAGAATTAAACAATAATGCGTTAAGTGATTTAAAAATTAGTCAATTTAAACCAGATGAAGCATTAATAGATAAAAACAAAATATTTATTAAATACAATGTTGGAGCAGGCAAAACTAGACTTGATCAAAAATACATCGAAAAAAAATTAAATGTAACCGCAACTATAAGAAACTGGAATACAGTTGCTAAATTATTAGAAATGTATAAAGAAATAGAAGCGGTTAATCTGTAAAATAGGTATTAATTTTTTACTTTTGCAACACTAGTGGATGATTTCTCTCCAATAAAGAAGGAATTGCTTTGTGCATAAAATTATATTTTATTACTATGTCAGTTTTAGAAAAAAACAATTCAAACAATTTAATTGCTCTAGAAGAAAAATTTGGAGCTCATAATTACCATCCATTACCTGTTGTGTTAAGTAAAGGAGAAGGAGTTTATGTTTGGGATGTTGACGAAAAAAAATATTACGATTTTTTATCTGCATATTCTGCGGTTAACCAAGGACATTGCCATCCAAAAATTGTAAATGCGTTAATGCAACAAGCTCAAACATTAACGTTAACATCTAGAGCTTTTTACAACGATAAATTAGGAGTTTTTGAAGAATATATTACAAATTACTTTGGTTTTGATAAAGTTTTACCAATGAATACAGGTGCAGAAGCGGTAGAAACTGCTTTAAAGCTTTGTAGAAAATGGGCATACGAAGTAAAGGGAATTAACGAAAATGATGCTCAAATAATTGTTTGCGAAAACAACTTTCATGGCAGAACAACCACTATCATTTCTTTTTCTAACGACGAAAACGCAAGAAAGAATTTCGGACCATATACTGCCGGATTTATAAAAATACCTTATAACGATCTAGAATCTTTAGAAAAAACACTTAAATCGTCTAAAAACATTGCTGGCTTTCTTGTAGAACCAATTCAAGGAGAAGCTGGAGTTTTTGTTCCAGACGAAGGCTATTTAGCTAAAGCAAGTCAATTATGTAAAGAAAATAATGTTTTATTTATTGCAGACGAGGTTCAAACAGGAATAGCAAGAACAGGAAAATTATTAGCTGTTCAACACGAAAATGTTCAGCCAGATATTTTAATACTTGGCAAAGCTTTATCTGGTGGAGTTTACCCTGTTTCTGCTGTTTTAGCTAATGATTCTATTATGAATGTTATAAAACCAGGTCAACATGGTTCTACATTTGGCGGAAATCCAATTGCAGCAGCTGTTGCAATTGCAGCTTTAGAAGTTGTAAAAGAAGAAGGTTTAGCAGAAAATGCAGAAAGATTAGGAAAACTTTTTAGACAAGAACTTGCAAAGTACATAGAAACTAGTGGTATATGCTCTTTAGTTCGCGGAAAAGGACTTTTAAACGCTATAGTTATTAACGACGACGAAAATAGCAATACAGCTTGGAATATTTGTATGAGTCTTAGAGATAACGGCTTATTGGCAAAACCAACTCATGGTAACATAATAAGATTTGCACCACCTTTGGTAATTACAGAAGAACAATTGTTAGATTGTATTTCTATAATTATTAAAACATTAAAACAATTTGAATAAAGAAAAGCCGCTTGTTAGACTGCCCCCAAAAAGTTAGACACTATTGGGCTCAGTCTAGACAACAATATTTTTAAATATAGGAAACATTTTTTTTAAATCTGTGTTTGTGGGTAATAAATATATTATTAAACCTCCTAGCATTGCAAAGAAAAAACTAAAAAGACCAAAATTCAAAATAATCATAAAGTGAAATAGAAAACCAAGATAGAATAGCACAAGCCTCTTTTTCTTATTCATAAAGAATGCACAAAATAAACTTAATTCTAGTATAATTACCGACCAAGATAAAAAGAATACTAACTTACTATTTAATAATGGGGTTAATACTGTTAACAACCAATCGGGTGTGCCGAACAAAGGGTCATTCATATAGTAGTATAAAGCAGTGCCAGAAACCCATTCATTTAGCTTGTATAATTTTTCCATAGCTGCTTGAAGATAAACAATTGACATTTGCAATGAAATAATACCTATAAAAATATTTGCAATTAGATTTGTATTTAAAGAACTTTTTTTATTGGAATTTAACCAGTGATTCTTTCTACTGTCTAAAAGCGTAATAGGGATTAAAAGAAAAGTAAGAACAGATGTTAATTGATCGCCGCCATCAATCAAAATTGAAAGTGAGTTATAACTAAATGCAACCCACCAATGCAATATTCCTGTGTATCTAGGAAAATATCCTATAATTACGACAATTAATATCAATGCAATAATAATTTTTGAAAAAAGCAGATTTTCATAACCAAGAAGACTAAACAAATTCACTTTTGTTAAGAAAGTATCTAGTTCACTTAATTTTGTAAAAATTTCTTTATCAAACAGCGTATAAATATCATTAAACAATATTGTTATAAGAGTGCCAAATGCTAAAATTGCTCTAGCTAACCCATAAACATTAGTAAAAGGATTATTGGTGAATAATTTTGATTTATAAATGGATAGCAGATTCATTTTTTAATAATTACATTGGCGTACTCTATTATTTTGTCTTTTTTTATTTGTTTAGACCAAGCCCAAGGAACATTTTCGTATTTTGTTATAAGATACTTACCTTCTTTTATTAGAAAATAATTGGAATTAAGTGTTAATGTATCTAAATAACTTATTTTATAATGCTCAATTGATGCATTAGTAGAAATATTCCAATTTCCTGGTTTTATTGAAGTATAAATTTTAGAAAATTCATATCCAAATCTTCGCGATTTTCTTGATAAGCCAAATAGGTTTTGAGGGGATGAATTCTTTCTATTAACTAATTCTAATTTACTATCTTTTATTGAATAAATTCTATATTTAGTCTCTATTGGATTTCGAGTAAAAAACCCCCAACCTTGTGGCAAAATACTGTTTATCGTTTTTTGGCTAAAACTACTATAATTTTCTTGATAAACATTTTGACCTATAGATAGGATAAAAATTGTAATTACAAAATAAGCCAAAAGCAATATCCAAAAAATAGAAAATAAAAGCTGGATAATGCTTTTGGCTTTTTGATTAGATTTACTGAATAACATTAATTAAGTCTCTTGTTAATAATTCGCTATCAAAATCATTTATAATACTATTTTCGTCATTTAAGGTTTTTGGACCAATTGTTTTAACCCAAGCCAAAAAATAACCTCCGACTTGAACTGCTCCAATCCAACTAACTCCAACCGCAACAGTTACTGCGGCAATTACTGCTACAACTGCAATAATAGCAGCAACAAATATTGCTTGTATCTCATCATCGCTTGCTGCTAAACTATTAACATCATTTAAAAATTTATTCAATTCTGCCTTATCTTGAAAATCATAATTCTCCATATCTAGTTTCTCAAAAAGTTTTTTAAATTCAGGTGTTAACTCAGTCATTTTTTCTGATTTCAAAAGTCCCACATAAAGCAAATCAGCACCTTTTTTTATATTATCATTTAGTGCATAATTATTTTTTGAGTTGAAAGATTTTTTTAAATCTGAAAAATAACTTGGACTTACGTCTTTTATACCAAGAATAATTTCTTCTATTATTTGAGATTTGGCTTTTGAAACATCTTCAGTCATATTTATTTCATTAGCCACTTCTAATTTTTTGCGTAAAAATTTTACTTGGCTAGGAAGATTACCTTCCAAAAAGAAAATTCCTTTAAAGATTTCTTCGCCTTTGAGGGCAGATAATTCTGCGTTAGATAAAGCTGAATTATCATCAGAACTGCAAGAATAAAATCCTTGAACTAAAAGTATTGACATCACAATTGATAATAGTTTACTAAATTTTGATTTCTTAATTGTTTTCATAATTTCTGGTTTTTAAAGATTTATAATTGTTTTTATTACTGATTCCTATTAAAATATTTGTATTGTTTATTAATGTTATACTTAAGCCTTGTTTACCTCCAATAGTATACGCCATTCCTTTTTTTCCATATCTAATACCCCAGCCTCCGTAATCTTTTAAAGGTCTATATTCTACTATTTCTATATTTTTTATTTCGCTTAATTGGATAACTTTTTTAGTAAAAGGATAAAAATGAACTATAATTTCATTTTCATTTATTGTGACTTTTAAATAAATTAGAAAGAGCATTGCTAATAACAATAGAGTTGTAATAAATCCTAACACTAAAATAAAATTTGGGGCGGGGTTTTCTCCAAAAGGTATTTTATATATTAATTGTTTAATAATGCCAAAAAGAGCGATGCAATTAAGTAATAACACAATAAGCCATATTACTTTATTTTTAAATTTCTGTTTTTCCACTATCATAAGCGTTCGTTTATAGTTAAGGCGAGTTCTAAAAATTGATTTTTTGTAAATTTTTCAAAAAAGTAAGAACTCATTATAATGCTTTTCTGAAATTATAAAACAAACATATAAATATTTTTTTGTTATTCCTGTAAAACTTACATAAAAAATCTATCTATCTATCTATCTATCAACATTTTATGTTTAAAAAATATTTAAACAAAATGAGCCCGATACAATATCGAGCTCATTATTATCAAAATTAATTATAAATTTGTCTAAACTTTTAGGATCAGTCTATGTAGCGACTTTTCCCATGTTATAAATTTATCTTCCAAATTTATCTTCTATCATTTCTTGTAATAACTCGGGGTCTTGTAAATTATCAAGTCCAAAAGATAATATTAGCCAAACAATAAAAATTAAATAAAGTACGCTTAATGCAATTCCGATATAAGCTAAAATTTTTCCAGTTTTAAGATTGTTATAGTTTGTATAAAGCTCTGGATTTGCTAAATAAAGTTTTGTGTCTTGGCTTGCTAAAAAAAGAGCAACAGCTCCTAATATTATTCCAAGTACTCCATAACAACAGCATGTAATAATAGAAAAAATTCCTAAGATTAAAACAGCAGTTGCATTTGGTAATTTTTGATTTTCCATAAAGTAAAATTAAGGTTAAAGTTAGTTGTTAAAAATTGAGTAATTTATAAAAATAGGAAACCACCATTACTAAACTTGTAACGACTCCGAAAGTTACAATTATTTTATGATAATTCCTAGATTTATCTATAAAGCTTAAAGCTAAAAACCCGCCAAAAAAAAGCATAGAATAAATGGCAGGATATATGTAAAAAGCAGCTTTAAATTCTCCTTTAAAAAGCAGTACAATTGCTCGTTGAATTCCGCATCCAAAACAATCAATTCCAAAAAACTTTTTACTTAAACAAGGAATCATAAATTCTTCCATTTGGTATATTTTTTTAAGATGTACAATTTTACAACAAAAAATTAAATTAACTTAATATAAACCGTTTTAATGTGGTTTCTTTTTTATTTTTGTTAAAAATAAAAAACATGAAAAAACTAATTTTACCCTTAATAATTATAGTTGTGATTATTGCATTTTATGTGCCAAAAAGCAGTCCGTATTATATAATTGTAAAAGTAATAGCTATTACAGTTTTAATGATAGGAGTGATGAAGTTAATGCAAAAAATACCAAGTAAAAACCAAGAAAAAAACGATGATGATGTTTAATATAGGAGACAAGGTATCTGTTCTAGATGATACTATAGACGGAGTGGTTGTAGGTATTAATAACACAGAAATTTCTGTTGAAACTAATAATGGTTTTTTGATGACATATTTTATCAACGAACTTATTAAACAAAACAATACCAGTGAGTTAGAACAATTAAATTCAATTAAAAATTTAAGTTTAATTATTTCTGAGAAACAAGACCCAATTAAGCGAATTTTTGTTAAAGAAAAGCGTAGTAAAAAAGATGATTTTGTATTAGAAGTAGATTTGCATATAGAAAAATTAGTATCTTCTAAACGCGGAATGAGTAACTACGATATTCTAAATATTCAGATGGAAACTGCCAAGAGACAAATAGATTTTGCTATTAAAAACAGGATACCAAAAATGGTTTTAATTCATGGAGTTGGCGAAGGAGTTTTAAAAGCCGAATTAGACTTTTTATTAGGCCGTTACGAAAATATAAAGCACCAAGAAGCAAACTTTCAAAAGTATGGTCAAGGTGCTACAGAAATATATTTTATAAAAAACAAGAGTTTTTAAAGCGGTCTAACAAATTCTCCAAGGATGTAAATGTCGCCCAATTTAAAGCTAACATTGTTTCTAGTTAGTGTAACTTTTTTAAGTATAGTTTTGTGTCTATAACCAATAATTGGGCTTTGGTTATCTGTCGGAATTTCGTGTTCTATAGTTGTAGTAATTTCTATAATTCCGCTTACATTTTGAACCCCATTTTCAGACGTCCAAACTTGTTCTAAAATAGGTAAACTTGGAGTAGGATCTGCACATACAAAAGCATCATTTATATTGGCGTTATAGATTTTAAATTTTACGTTATCTTGCGAATTTAAAAGTCCGATTCTGGGAGTTCCAACAGGTGTAATTACGTTAATATAAAGATTAGAATCTAGATTAAAAGTTAAAGATTGTTTGCCAGAAACTTTGAATAATAAATTATAATTTCCACAATTTTTTAGAGTAAAAGGTGTAAAATCTACAGGTTGAATTGCTGGAGTAATATAATTGCCAAAACTCAATTCAGAAAATAATTGGTTGGTTCCGCTTGACTTTAAAAAGTTAATATTTTTTAATTTTATTGAATGAGTATAACCAGTTACAACACTAGAATTTAATGTTTCGTTTGTTGTTCTATTAGCTGTTGTTATAATTTCTATTATTCCAGAAGTAGCATTCCATTCGTTTGTAACAATTGGATTTGCTGGAGTAATTGAATTGCAAATTGTAGTTTGACTTAATGCACCATTATAAAGTCTATAAATAACTTTATTTGTAGCGTTTATATAAATTGTTCTTGGAGAACCAACAGGAGTAATTTCGTTAATAAAATTTACCTCATCAAGCTGTAAAATTAAAGTTTCGTTGTTTTTAAATTTATATATAAAAAAACCTGGGTTACTTGCATTACAAGAATATGTTGTGCTACTTTCAAAGTCTAAAGTTTCTATATTTAAGTCTCCATCATCGCATGCATTTAACAAAAATCCTATAAAAAGTACTCCAATTATTTTTTTCATGATATAATATTTTAAGCAAAAATAGAATAAAAAATTTCTTTAAAAAGCATTGGCTTTCAATTAAGATGATTTTAACCATAATTAGTATCTTTGAGGCTTATATAATTCAAGTTCAAGAAGTAAATATTTAATTTGCTTTAACATAATTTGATTGTAAATTTTAAAAAATGAAACAAGTTTATTTAGATAATGCCTCTACAACTGCTTTAAGGCCTGAAGTTATAAGTGTTATAACAGAAGTTTTAACTGCAGAATATGGTAATCCGTCTTCTACTCATTCTTTTGGCAGAAATTCTAAAGCAGTTATAGAAACCGCTAGAAAATCTATTGCAAAACAAATAAATTGTAATGCACAAGAAATAGTATTTACGTCGTCTGGAACAGAAGCTAATAATTGGATAATAAATAATGCAGTTAAAACCTTAAATGTTAAACGAATTATCTCTACAAAAATAGAGCATCATGCTGTTTTGTATCCTATTTTAAAAATTCAGCAAGACACAAATATTGAAGTAGTTTTTTTAAATATATTAGAAAACGGAACAATAGATTACAAACAATTAGAAGAATTATTGAGTAAAAATATACCAACTCTAGTTAGTTTAATGCATGTTAATAACGAAACGGGTGTAGTTTTAGACATTAATAAAGTGTCAAGTCTATGTAGTATTTCTAATATTTTTTTGCATTCGGATACAGTACAATCTATGGGTAAAATTTCTTTTAATTTACAAGAATTAAACATTGACTTTATAGTAGCAAGTGCTCATAAATTTCATGGCCCTAAAGGTGTTGGCTTTGTCTATATTAAGAAAAACACTCAAATTGGTTCTTTTATTTTAGGAGGTGAACAAGAAAAAGGGCTAAGAGCTGGAACAGAAGCAGTACATCAAATTGCTGGACTAGCAAAGGCATTAGAAATAAGTTATGCATGTCTAGAGTTAGAAAAAAAACAAATATCAGAATTAAAAAAATATTGCTTAGATAGTTTAAAAAATGCGTTTCCAGAAACAATTATTATAGCAGAGCAAAATGCAGCATATAATATAACAAATGTAATTTTACCACTTTCAAACCAACAAGCCTCAATGTTATTGTTTGCTTTAGATTTAAAAGGTATTGCCGTTTCTAGAGGTAGTGCTTGTCAATCTGGAAGTTCTAAACCATCACATGTTTTATCAGAATTTTTATCAGAATCAAATTTAAAAAAGCCAAGTATCAGAATTTCTTTTAGCCATTACAACACTAAAGAAGATATAGATAGTTTAGTTAATGCATTAATAGAATTATAAAATTTAGACAATAACTCAACCATGTATAAAATTTTAATTAGACCAATTTTATTTTTATTTGATCCAGAAAGAGTACATTATTTTACATTTTCTATTATTCGATTTTTAAATAAAATACCTGGATTTCCGTGGTTATTTAAAACACTTTACGAAGTTAAAAATCCAGTTTTAGAAAGAGAAGTTTTTGGATTAAAGTTTAAAAACCCGGTTGGTCTAGCAGCTGGTTTTGATAAAGATGCTAGATTGTATAAAGAACTATCAAACTTTGGATTTGGCTTTATTGAAATAGGCACTTTAACACCAAAACCGCAAGAAGGCAACCCCAAAAAAAGACTTTTTAGATTAAAAAAAGACAGTGCAATTATAAACAGAATGGGTTTTAATAATGGTGGAGTTGATGAAGCAGTTTTAAGATTAATGCAAAATAATGGGGTTTTAATAGGCGGTAATATTGGCAAAAATAAAAACACTCCAAACGAACAAGCTGTAAACGATTACATTATTTGTTTTAATACGTTATTTGATTATGTAGATTACTTTGTAGTAAATGTTAGTTCTCCAAATACGCCTAATTTAAGAGCATTACAAGACAAGGAACCATTAACACATTTGCTTCAAACTATTCAATCTTTAAATTTAAAAAAAAATATTCAGAAACCAGTTTTATTAAAAATTGCTCCAGATTTAACAAATGAGCAATTATTAGATATAATAGAAATAGTAACTACAACAAAAATTGCAGGTGTAATTGCAACAAATACGACACTTTCTAGAGAAGGATTAGTTTCAAACAATAAGTCAGAAATGGGAGGTTTAAGTGGTAAGCCATTAACAAAACGTTCTACAGAAGTTATTAAGTTTTTGTCAGAAAATAGCAATAAATCTTTTCCAATAATTGGAGTAGGAGGTATTAATAGTGTAGAAGATGCTTTAGAAAAATTAGCAGCTGGAGCAAGTTTAATTCAGCTTTATACTGGATTTATATACCAAGGACCAAGTTTGGTAAAAGATATAAATCTAAGACTGTTAAGAAACAGTAAGAATAATAGTTAGTAATTTTTTTAAAGACTATTACTTTATTATATTTGATATCGATGCAAAACGTTAAAATTATAGAATGTCCAAGAGATGCCATGCAAGGTATTAAACCGTTTATTCCAACAGAAAAAAAGGTTTTGTACATACAATCTTTGTTGCAAATTGGTTTTGACACTATAGATTTTGGCAGTTTTGTTTCTCCAAAGGCAATACCTCAAATGCAAGATACTGCAGAAGTATTGGCACAACTAGATTTATCTCAAACAAGCAGTAAATTATTAGCTATAATTGCCAATACAAAAGGAGCAGAAAACGCTTCTGTTTTTAAAGAAATACAATATTTAGGGTTTCCTTTTTCTATATCAGAAAACTTTCAGATGCGAAATACTCATAAAACCATAGCAGAATCTATAATTACATTGCAAGAAATTTTAGAAATTGCTTATAAATCTAACAAAGAAGTAGTTGCTTATTTATCTATGGGATTTGGTAATCCTTATGGCGATCCATGGAATATTGAAATTGTTGGAGAATGGACAGAAAAGCTTACTAAAATGGGCGTTAAAACACTCTCTCTTTCGGATACTATTGGAAGTTCTACACCAGAAGTAATAGATTATTTGTTTTCTAATTTAATACCTAAATTTAAAGATGTAGAGTTTGGAGCTCATTTACATACAACACCAGATAAATGGTTCGAAAAGGTAGATGCTGCTTATAAAGCTGGATGTTTTAGATTTGATGGTGCAATTCAAGGTTTTGGAGGTTGCCCAATGGCAAAAGACGATTTAACAGGCAATATGCCTACAGAAAAATTACTCTCTTATTTTACAGCTGTTAAAGCAAATACAAATACAAGTTTGATGAGTTTTGAAAGTGCTTATAACGAAGCAACTAAGCTATTTACAGAATATCATTAGGCTTTTTTTAGATATTGTATTAAATAGATTTATTTATTAAAAGCCATTGTAATGCAATAATGGTTTTCGCATCTTTAAAGAAATTAGAATTTAGTTTTTCTTTAATTTCTGAAATTGGAATTTTAATTAACTCAATATCTTCTTTTTCTGATTCTAATCCGCCGCCTTTAAATGTTTTATTAGTTGAATTTACTTCTGTAAAAAACAAATGTATTTTTTCTGATGAACCTCCTGGAGAAACGTAACAAGTATTTATAAACTCTAAATTATCAATTTTATAACCTATTTCTTCTTCTACTTCTCTAATTGCACATGTTTTTGGATCTTCGTTAATATTTAAAGAACCAGCAGTTAGTTCTACAATCCAACCGTTATCTTTTTGTGTTGTAGGATATCTAAACTGATTTGTAAATAACAATGAGTTTGTATCTTTTTCGAGTATTAGAATTGCAACAGAATCTCCTCTTTCAAAACAAAGACGAGTTATATTTATTGCTTCAGATTTATTAAAAGCGTCGTGCTCTATTTTTGCTTTTTTTATTTTAAAAAAAGAATCAAAAACAATTTCTTCAGATATAATTTTATATTTCATGTATTAAAAGTAAATTGCCATTTGAATATCACTTCTTTTATACGGAGACATTCTGTTTTCTAATTTAATAAATCCGAGTTTATAATATAAAGATATAGCAGGTATTAATGCGGTGTTGCTTTCTAAGTACAAGTTTTTTCCGCCTAGTTCTTTTGCCTTGTCTATAATAGATTCTCCTAATAATTGCCCTATTTTTTTACCTTGAGCTTCTGGCGAAACTGCCATTTTTGCCATTTCGTAATCAAACTCTGGATCGGTCATTTTAATTAATGCACAAACACCTAAAACTATGTTATTTTCTATCGCAAATAAAATTTCTCCTCCTTTATTTATTATATAATCTTCTGGATTGTCTAGAGCTTTATAATCAGACTCTTCCATAACAAAATATTTAGAAATCCACTCTACATTTAAATCTCTAAAAGCCTTTTTTAATAATGGATTATATGTTGTTATTTGAACTGACATTAGTTTATTTTTATTTCAAATATTTTATCCCAATTTTTTCCTGTAACAAAAATTGTTTTTGTTTTTGGGTTATAAGCAATGCCGTTTAAAACATCTAAGTCTGCATGTTGAGTAACTTTAGATTTTAAATCCGATAAATTTATTACAGATTCTACAGCTCCAGAATTTGGGTTAATAACAGCAATTGCATCTTTTAAATAGATGTTGCCATAAATTTTGCCATTTATCCATTCTAGTTCGTTTACAGCTTTAATTTTAGTACTTGAAGTATAAACATTTATATGGTCTATTATTTCTAGTGTTTCTGGATTTAATTTCCATATTTTTTCTGTTCCATCAGATTGATATAAAAATTTACCATCATTACATAAACCCCAACCTTGTATTTTTTTAGAATAATTAAAGGTTCTTATTTGAGATAAATTATCGGCATTGTAAACAAAACCAATTAAACTTGTCCAGGTTAATTGATATACTTTGTTGTTTAAAATTGTAATTCCTTCGCCAAATAAATCATCATTTAATTCAACTTTATTATATACTTGTCCAGTTTTATAATTTGTTTTTCTTAGACTTGATTTTCCTTTTAAACCAGTTTTTTTTCCAGCACCATTACCAGTTCCTTCAAATAAAGTATCCCTATAAAACTCTAAACCTTGTGTATATGCTTTAATATCATGAGGATACGTGTTTACCAAAGTGTATGTTAATAACTCTGGAACAATATTAGAAATTAACTCAGTTCTATAAGAGGTTTCGATGTATTCGTTTTCAAAATAAATTAAAGCTTTTAAGTTTTGGTAGCCAAGTTTTTCGTTTGCAAAAGTAAAATCAACCTTTTTGTTAGCTAAACTTTTACCAATATTTTTATCGTTTATATAATAGATAATACTATCAATTTTCATGTTTTTTTTATTAGTAACTTCTAATAAAATAGTTTCGGAAGAAGAATATTGCGACTTTATTATTTTGTTGTTTATAGAAAATAAATTCGATTTATCTTTTTTGGTATCACCGCAACTAATTGTTAGAATAGCTAATAAAATGAATGTAAGGATGTTATGTTTTTTCATTAGATATAAAGTGTTTTTTTTTGTTATAAAATGTATTGTTTAATATTTTAAATTTCTTGCTAAAATACAAAAAGATTGTATATTTGTAGTGGCAAGTCCTACACGACCAGCTCCTGCAAAATCCTCCAGAATGGGAACATAGCAAAGGTATGTGGTTGTAGCGGTGCGATGTAGGTCGCTTGCCATTTTTTTCAATCTTCATGAACTAATGAAATTAACTTACCAAATAGTTCATCATCACTTAAAAGAGCCATTTAAAATTTCTTATGGCGAGTATCATTATCGTAAAGCATTAATAATTTCTTTAAATCATCTAGACCAAATTGGTTATGGCGAATGTATAGAAATAGATTACTACAATATAAATTTTAACAAATTTCGTGAGGCATTAAACTTTTTAAAACAAGATTTATTGTTTTATGTAATAAATTCACCGTTTGAATTTTACAACTTTATTCAAAAAAAAAATATCCATCCATTTTTAAGTTCTGCTTTAGATTGTGCTTTTTGGGATTTATACGGAAAATTAACCAATAAGAGTTGTTTAGAATTACTAGATTTAAATTATAAATCTCTTCCAGAATCGTCTATTACTATAAGTATTAACTCTGTAAAAGAGCAAATAAGGGCAATAGAAAAACTAAATTGGAATAATTTTAAGGTAAAAGTTGATAATTGGAGTAAAGAGTATAGTAACACTTTATTACAAACAAAAAAAAACATTGGTATCGATGCAAACGGTAGCTTTAATAAACAAATTTGTAAACAAATAGAATTAGATATTGACAGTAAAGAGTTTTTATTTTTTGAACAGCCATTAGAAATAGGATATTCTAATTTTAAAAATTTAAACAATAGTTTAAATGCTAATTGGATGGCCGACGAAGATTTGCAAGCTGCAGATAATCTAGAACAATTAAAGCCGCATTATACTACTATTAATATTAAGGTTATGAAATGTGGCGGAATAACACCATCTTTAGTTTTAATTAAAAAAGCAAAAACATTAGGGTTAAAAGTAATGATAGGCTGTATGACAGAGTCATCTATTGGTATTTCTGCTGGAGCTATATTGGCTACGCAAGCAGATTTTATAGATTTAGATGGTGCAAATTTGCTAAGTAACGATATTGCAGAGGGTTCTACTATTACTAACGGAAAATTAAATTTAACAACTAAACCAGGTTTAGGAATTTCAATAAAATAAAATGACAAAAGTTGTATTAATAACAGGTGGCTCTTCTGGAATAGGTAAATCTATTGGAGAGTTCTTACAAGATAAACAGTACATAGTTTATGGAACAAGTAGAAGCCCAGAAAAATGTATTAATTCTAAAATAAAATTAATAGAATTAGATGTAAGAGATCAAGAAAGCATTAACAAAGCTGTAAATTATGTAATTTATCAAGAAGGAAGAATTGATGTTGTAATTAATAATGCTGGAGTTGGTATAACTGGTCCATTAGAAGAAATTCCGTTAGAAGAAATAAAAAATAATTTCGAGACTAATTTATATGGCCCAATTCAAGTCATAAAAGCTGTTTTACCTCAAATGAGACTTCAAAAATCTGGATTAATAATAAACATAACATCAATTGCAGGTTATATGGGATTACCATATAGAAGCGTTTATTCTGCATCTAAAGGAGCCTTAGAATTAATAACCGAAGCCTTAAGAATGGAAGTTAAATCTTTTGGTATAGAAATAACAAATGTTGCACCAGGAGATTTTGCAACAAATATAGCTTCGGGTAGATATCATGCACCTTTGCTAAATAATTCTCCTTATAATAAAACATATAGAGAAACCTTAGAAACAATGAATACTCATGTAGATTCGGGTAGCAACCCAAACAAAATGGCTGCAGTAATATTTAAAATAATTCAAACTAAAAAACCAAATGTTCATTATAAAATAGGTGCATTTATGCAACGATTTTCGATAGTTTTAAAAAGAATTTTACCAGATAAAATGTACGAAAAACTATTAATGAACCATTATAAATTGTAATTTTGCAACATAACTATAAACACAAATATTAAAATGAAATTTTTTATCGACACAGCTAACTTAGCACAAATAAAAGAAGCTCAATCATTAGGAGTTTTAGATGGAGTTACTACAAACCCATCTTTAATGGCTAAAGAGGGAATTACTGGAAAAAACAACATATTAAAACATTACGTAGATATTTGTAATATAGTAGATGGAGATGTAAGTGCAGAAGTAATAGCAACAGATTTAGACGGAATGATTAATGAAGGAGAAGCTCTTGCAGAACTTCATGATCAAATAGTTGTAAAGTTACCAATGACTAAAGAAGGAATTAAAGCATGTAAATATTTTAGCGATAAAGGTATAAAAACAAACGTTACTTTAGTGTTTTCTGCAGGTCAAGCATTATTGGCCGCAAAAGCAGGAGCAACTTATGTTTCTCCATTTATTGGTAGATTAGATGATATTTCTACAGATGGTTTAGGTTTAATAGAAGAAATAAGAGAGATATACGACAATTACGGTTACGAAACACAAATTTTGGCAGCATCTATTCGTCATACAATGCATATTGTTAACTGTGCTAAAATTGGTGCAGATGTAATGACGGGACCACTTTCTGTAATTGAAGGATTATTAAAACACCCTTTAACAGATATTGGTTTAGCTCAGTTTTTAGCAGATTACGAAAAAGGAAACCAGTAAAACATTAGTTTACTAAATAAAAAAACCATTCAGGACTATAGACTGAATGGTTTTTTTATGCGATATAATTGCGGTTTTATTTTAAATTAGAACCAAAAGTCACGGCAAACATGTTTACAAAACCATTATCAATTTTACCATTTTGGTCTAATAAAATGCAACGGCTTAACTTTGTAATAACCCATTTAGATTTTAAAACTTCAAAATCTACAGCTCTATATTCTTTAATCGGACTAAAATTATAGTTGTTTAAAATGTTAGTCCATTTTGTTTGGTCTTTATCTATATTTATAGCTATAAATTGATAACCAGGATGTTTTTTAGAAAAATCTATTGCTTTTTTATGTACAGAAGATAAATGAGATTCGGCATTTTCTGTCCAAAAGAATATTACGGTTTTTTTATTTAATAAAGACAAACTACTTAAAGTGTCTCCCTTTGCCGATATAAGTTTTATTTCTTTTAAATCATTACCTTTTTTAAGCTCTTGAACACTTAATCCAATTTTATTTATTTCGTTGTGTTTACTATTATCTGTAGAAAGCTGGTTATATCTTTCTAAAAACTTTTTATTATTAATTACAGTTTGATCTTCTAAAAGATACGAAAATGCAATATTATTTAAAATACGGTTTCTAATTGCCTTATTTTTAAATAAAGTATCTGTAATATTTAATTTATGAATACTTACATCTAATGCTTCGTCTTTATTATTAACTGTGTTTACTCTACTATAAGAAACATTTGCAAGCATATGTGTTAAATACCTTACAAACGGAGAATAATTGGTTAATAACGTATTATTAAAGTCTATTTTTTTTCTATGAGAATAATAATTTGCAGGTAATTTATCTTTAACGCTTTCACCTGTTCTCATTTTATGAGCAATTGGGTAGATTTCTTTTTTGGTATAATGCTGAAATTCTAAAGATGATTTAGCATAAGCATCAAAATCTTCGCTCCAATTAATACTTTCTTTTTTAGACTGATAAAATTTAGATTTAGATTTATAAGAAGAATCAATATTTGCAGTAAAATCACTTATAGGATAATCAAATAAGTCAAACATTTTATTTCTATCATCTTCATTTTTAAGATACATCTCCATTAAGAAGTTATTTTTTTGGTCTCCTCGACCACAAAACACAACAGATTCATCAAAATCATCAGAGTTTAATCTAACCATTAAACTATCGTTCTTTTCAAAGTAAACATATTGATATTCTGGTTCGTGTTTAAAAGTATACATTCCAGGAGTTAAAGAATCGAATTTTTTTAAAAACTGATTTTTAGCATTTAAATAAATAGTATCTATAACAACATCATCCTTCATAAAAAGTATAAAATTGTTTTTAGGATTAATTATCTCACCTCCAAAATAAGCTGTAAAATTATCGGCTTTAAACTCTTTATTACAAGATATAAAGCTAAAAACAACTAATATTTGAATTATAAAAAGTAATCTTTTAGTATAGGCAATCATTTTGCAGTATTAATTTATAGCAAATATATCTTATCTTATTAATAACTGTTGTTAACAGAGCGTTAAAATAAACCTATTTTAATCTAAATTAGTTAACAATAAAGAGCCAAAATCGCACTATTTTATTTACTTTTGCAACAATTTTATAAATAAAAAGTAATAATGCTTACAGTTTCTAATTTATCTGTCCAGTTTGGTAAACGTATTTTGTTTGACGAAGTAAACGTAACTTTTACACAAGGTAATTGCTACGGAATTATTGGAGCTAATGGTTCTGGTAAATCTACTTTTATGAAGATTATTTCTGGAGAAATGGATCCAACTTCTGGACGTATTTTTCTAGAACCTGGAAAAAGGATGTCGGTTTTAAGCCAAAACCATAATGTGTTTGATGAATATACTGTGTTAGAAACAGTAATGATGGGTAATAAAATTCTTTTTGCTATTAAAAAAGAAATGGATGAGCTTTATGCAGATTATACAGATGAAAAAGCAAACAGAATAGGAGAGTTACAGCTACAATTTGACGAAATGAATGGTTGGAATGCAGAATCAGATGCGGGTTCTATGTTATCTAACTTAGGTATATCTGCAGAGTATCATTATACATTAATGAGTGAGTTAGAAGGTAAATTAAAAGTACGTGTATTATTGGCACAAGCACTTTTTGGTAATCCAGATGTATTAATTATGGATGAACCTACCAACGACTTAGATTTTGAAACTATTGGTTGGTTAGAAAACTTTTTAGCAAATTACGAGAACACTGTATTAGTTGTATCGCATGACCGTCACTTTTTAGATGCTGTTTGTACACATGTTTCTGATATAGATTTTGGAAAAATTAACCATTATTCAGGTAATTATACATTTTGGTATGAGTCTAGCCAATTAGCTGCAAAGCAAAAAGCACAACAAAACAAAAAAGCAGAAGAGAAAAAAGCAGAATTAGAAGAATTTATTCGTCGTTTTAGTGCAAACGTTGCAAAATCTAAACAAGCAACATCACGTAAAAAAATGATAGAAAAGTTAAATCTAGCCGAGATAAAGCCATCAAGTAGAAGATATCCTGCTATAATTTTTGATCAAGAAAGAGAAGCTGGAGACCAAATTTTAAATATACAGAATTTAAGTGCATCTATAGAAGGAGAAGTGCTATTTAAAGGTATAGATTTAAATATGGCAAAAGGCGATAAAATTGTAATTTTTTCTAAAGATTCTAGGGCTACAACTGCTTTTTACGAAATATTAAACAATAACAAAAAAGCAGATTCCGGAAATTTTGATTGGGGTATTACTACAATTCAATCTTATTTACCAGCAGATAATCATCATTTTTTTGAGAACGATTTAACTCTAGTAGACTGGTTACGCCAATGGGTAAAAACAGAAGAAGAAAGAGATGAGGTTCATGTTAGAGGATTCTTAGGTAAAATGATTTTTTCTGGAGAAGAAGCTTTAAAAACTGGAAGAGTTTTATCTGGAGGAGAAAAAGTAAGATGTATGATTTCTAGAATGATGATGCTAAGAGCTAATGTGTTAATGCTAGACGAACCAACCAGTCATTTAGACTTAGAGTCTATTCAGGCTTTTAATAACTCATTAAAAAACTTTAAAGGATCTGTATTGTTTACAACACATGACCATGAGTTTGCCCAATCTGTTGCAAATAGAGTTGTAGAATTAACACCAAATGGAGTTATTGATAGATACATGACTTTTGATGAATATCTAGACGACGAAAAAGTTAAAGAACTTAGAGTTAAACTGTATAAAAAATAGTTATAAAAATCTCGTTATTAATAGCGGGATTTTTTGTTTTATTATATATAAGAATAAATACAATATAAGGTTGCTAAAAAAAATATATCTTTACACTCCAAACAACACAATATTATGAGTCAAAAAATATTGTTAACTTCTAAAGAAGTCAATATAATTCTTCACCGTTTGGCATGTCAACTCATTGAAAAGCATCTTGATTTTTCGAATACAATTTTAATTGGCTTACAACCACGTGGTTCTTTTTTAGCAACAAGACTAGCTAAAATATTAAAAGAAGACTACAAGATAAATAATATTAAACTAGGATTGTTAGATATAACATTTTTTAGAGATGATTTTAGAAGAGGAGAAAAACCCCTTGAAGCGAATAAAACCCAAATAGATTTTATTATAGAAGATAAAAAAGTAGTATTTATAGACGATGTTTTATTTACTGGCAGAAGTATAAGAGCAGCATTAACAGCTATACAATCTTTTGGTAGACCAAGCGAAATAGAATTGTTAGTGTTTATAGATAGAAGGTTTAGCAGACATTTGCCAATTCAGCCAGATTATAGAGGAAGACAAGTAGATGCAATAAATAACGAAAAAGTTAAAGTATCTTGGATAGAAAACGATGCCGAAGATGCAGTATATTTAATAACAACACAACAAACTAAATAAAATGTCTGAACTATCTGTAAACCATTTATTAGGTATAAAGTATCTTAAAACAGAAGATATAAACCTTATTTTTGAAACAGCCGATCACTTTAAAGAAGTAATAAACAGGCCAATAAAAAAGGTTCCTTCTTTAAGAGACATTACAATTGCTAACATATTTTTCGAGAATAGTACAAGAACAAAACTATCATTTGAGTTAGCACAAAAAAGACTTTCTGCAGATGTAATAAGTTTTTCTGCAGCTCAATCTTCTGTTAAAAAAGGAGAAACATTAATAGATACAGTTAGCAATATTTTAGCCATGAAAATAGATATGGTTGTAATGAGGCATCCTAATCCGGGAGCTGCTTATTTTTTATCTAAAAATGTTAAGGCAAGTATTGTAAATGCAGGAGATGGAGCTCATGAGCATCCAACACAAGCATTATTAGACTGCTTTTCTATAAGAGAGAAACTTGGAGATGTTGCAGGCAAAAAAGTGGTTATTGTTGGAGATATTTTGCATTCTAGAGTTGCATTATCTAATATTTATGCCTTAAAAATGTTAGGAGCTCAAGTTAAAGTCTGTGGACCAAAAACATTAATGCCAAAATATATAGAAAGTCTAGGGGTTCAAGTAGAATCTAACTTAAAAAAAGCATTAGAATGGTGTGATGTTGCTAACATGTTAAGAGTTCAAAACGAAAGAATGGATGTGAATTATTTTCCTTCAACAAGAGAATATACTAAACAATATGGAGTAGATAAAGCACTGTTAGATTCGTTAAATAAAGAAATTGTAATAATGCATCCAGGTCCAATTAACCGTGGTGTAGAAATAACGAGCGATGTAGCAGATTCTAATCATTCAATTATATTAGATCAAGTAGAAAATGGAGTAGCAGTTAGAATGGCTGTTATTTATTTATTAGCTTCAAAAATTAAATAGAAGTTTTACGTTTATGAAAATAACTCAAAAAGAACATACTATAATAATAAAAGATACTAAAGATAATTGGTCTAATTTTATAACATCTATTACAAAACAATTTAACACTTTTAAAACACATAATATAGTTTTAGATTTAACTTCAAGCAGTATAGATTTAAGTAATCTAAAAGAGTTTTTTGAGCTTAATAAAATGTTTAAAAAACAAAAAAAATCGTTTGTATTAGTTATAGAAAATATAGATTACAATAGTGTACCATCTAAAATAATTGTTGTTCCTACTTTGCAAGAAGCACACGATATTATAGAGATGGAAGAAATAGAAAGAGATTTAGGTTTTTAAAGAATCATTAATAGTAACTACAACATAATAGTTATAAAATAAGTAAATATTGAAACTTATAATATTAGGCTGTTTTGCAGCAACTCCAAGAATAATTACAAATCCAACTGCTCAAATATTAGAAATTAAAAACCATATGTTTTTAATAGATTGTGGCGAAGGAACTCAGGTACAACTACGTAAAAACAAAATAAAATTTTCTAAAATTAGCCATATTTTTATCTCTCACTTACATGGAGACCATTTTTATGGATTAGTTGGTTTAATATCAACTTTTATGCTTTTAAATAGAAACTCCGATTTACATGTTTACGGTCCTAAAGGAATAAAAGAAATTATCTTATTGCAATTAAGATACGGAAACTCTTTTACGGGTTATAATTTATACTTTCATGAGTTAGAAGAGAAAAAAAGTTGCACTATTTTTGAGGATAAAAATGTAATTGTTAAAACGATTCCTTTAAATCATAGAATTTATACAAACGGATTCTTATTTCAAGAAAAAAACACAAAAAGAAAACTAGACTTAGAAAAAATTGAAGCATTAAATATTGATAAAGTATATTATCAAAAAATAATAAACGGTAAAAACATTGTTTTAGATAACGGTATAGAAATACAAAATAGCCAAATTACATTTGAACCTAATAAAGAACTTAGTTATGCTTTTTGTTCTGATACTGTTTATGACGAATCTATTTTACCTTATATTAAAGATGTAGATGTACTATATCACGAAAGTACTTTTTTAGAATCAGAAATAGAATTAGCCAAAAAAACAAAACATTCTACAGCAATTCAAGCAGCAACTATTGCGTTAAAATCTAATGCTAAAACTTTAGTTTTAGGGCATTTTTCTACTCGATACAGAGATTTGCAACTATTTCAAGACGAAGCCAAAACTGTTTTTAATAACACACTACTTGCTAATGATGGAAAAGTATTTGAGTTTTAAAATTTATTCTTAGTAAATTTACTATTATTTTATAGTTATGAAAGATTTAAGCAATTACAGAAAAACATACCAAAAAAGCGAATTGTTAGAATCGCTAATTCCAGAAGACCCAATAAATCTGTTTAATAAGTGGTTTTTTGAGGCAGACGAATTTAGCGATACAGAAGAAGTAAATGCAATGACAGTTTCTACAATTGGTTTAGATGGCTATCCTAAATCTAGAGTGGTTTTGCTTAAAAAGTATAACGAAGAAGGCTTTATTTTTTATACCAACTACAATTCAGAAAAAGGTAAGGCAATAGAAGTTAATAATAAACTATGTCTTTCTTTTTTTTGGCATGCATTGGAAAGACAAGTAATAATAAAAGGCACTGCCGAAAAGACTTCAGATATTATTTCCGAAAATTATTTTAATACTAGACCAGATGGTAGTAAGTTAGGAGCAATTGTTTCTAACCAGAGTAGTGTTATAAAATCCAGAGAAGATTTAGAAAACAATTTAAAAACCCTAGAAGAAGCTTATAAAGATAAATCTATATCAAGACCAATACATTGGGGTGGATATTTAGTAAAACCACAAGAAGTAGAATTTTGGCAAGGAAGACCAAATAGACTTCATGATAGAATAAGGTATAAATTGCAAGAAGATTTTTCATGGAAAATAGAAAGACTTTCCCCTTAAATATAAGAAAATATATTAATTATAATAAAAAAAGTGCAGTTTATCGATTAAATTGTGCTTTTTGTCGTTTTAACATGTAGTATTGTATAAACAAATTACAAAAACGTTCTTATTTTAATTATGTAAAGGTATTTGCCCCACATCTACTTTAAACTTAACCTACAATTATGAAAACAAAAATGTATAGAGCATTATTGTTAGTGGCAATGTTGTTCTTTTTAGATTTATGTTCTTCAGATTCGTCAGAAGAAGATTTTACAAGTCAAAAGGTTGAAACTTATACCTATAGTGATACAGAATTAGCTTTATTTAGTAAAATAAATAATTATAGAGCAAGTAAAGGTTTAAGCGAATTAGACCAAATAAAGCATATTTCATTTAAATCATCAGAACATAATTTATATATGATAAATAATGGAGTTATAGGACATCATTATTTTGATCAAAGGGCTGCAAACATTAAACAAGTTCTAAATGCCTCAAAAGTTAGCGAGAATATTGCTTATAATTATAACTCTAACGAAGGTGTTTTAAACGCTTGGTTAAATAGCGAAGGACATAAAGCAGTTATAGAAGGTGACTTTACTCATTTTGGAGCATCAATTACAATAAATCCAGTTAATGGCAGAAAATATTATACGAACATTTTTATGAAGAGGTAATTTCACCCCGAGTTATCTCATATAAAAACCACTTAGTTTTAAGTGGTTTTTATTATTTTTAGTTGATAAATTGTAGAAGTTAAATCTTCGTTGTCATCTTTATCTTCGCAAAGCCAAAAAAT